>Ga0207091_1077_pt1 | contig 24083 bp, 23 predicted proteins | sample Alteio_BWMinHeat_47_FD_153534 | JGI IMG/M metagenome (GOLD analysis project Ga0207091, IMG submission 153534) | Enriched cells from forest soil in Barre Woods Harvard Forest LTER site, Petersham, Massachusetts, United States -... | ecosystem: Environmental > Terrestrial > Soil > Temperate forest >... | reverse complement strand
CACTTTTAAGGTATCTAATTGTAGCTTTAGCTGGTCTATTTCAATGGTCGCAGACGATATATCATTATCCAGTCTTTTAAGATCCCTGCTTAGGTTCTCCACCATAGCCTCCCTTATTTTTATTTTCTTCTGCACCAGCGCCAGTTGGCCAACTGACTGTTTTTTATTCTTTTTAATCTGGTTTAGGGTGTTGTTCAAATCATCAAGTTCATTCTGCAAGTCCTGCTGCTTTTTCTGAATTTCTTCCTTTGTATCTTGCGCGTGCCCAGGGAGCACCAACGCGAAGGCGAGAAAGAAAATAAGTATTTTTTTCAGCATAGATAATGTATTCAGGGTGTGCAAATAATATTCAAGGTAACGATTACAGCCGGAGTTTATTGCTTTTTCTTGTAACTTTTAGGCACATTAAACGGAAACGTTTCCGGGCCGTTAAAATTATATTGCTTAAAGCTAAGGTTTATGTCGAGTTTCGATTTTTCAGCAACAACTATCTCCCTTGTTGTGGAAAAGTTGATGCCCCCCTGGCTGGTATAATCACTGTAAGTAATATCGCAGGTCCTACTGCGCAAAGGGTCTGTATCGTCAAGTTTGCTGTGCACAATCCTCAAATCCTTTGTTTCCAATGTAACAAGGTTTTTAAACAATCTGCTTATCATCAGCACCTGTAGGCCGTTTGCAGTTGACTTATATGAAACGATGTTGCTGTCAACAAAAATTGGGTTGCCGACAATAACATCCTCCAAGTCAAAAAAGGATATCGGCACCTGCGCAAAGTCCTGTAGATAACTGATACTCCTGTTCTCAATGGTTTTATCCAGTAAATTCATCAATTTCAGGCTATCTTTAGTTATTAACAACCGTATGCCCTCAATATTTAATGCACCCCTGACCGAAATCCATATGGCACTGTCCTTCCTGATGCGTATAAATGCATTGGCGTGGTTATCAGTCTCTGCGCCTTCATAGTCAACTTTTACTTTGGACGAGAAAGTTGTATAGTCAATACGGGTATGGGCCAGGTTTCCAATAATTTTTTTTACGATGGAAAAAGAATCCACCACTTCGGCCGGTTTAACAACTATCGCCCTTGTAGTGTCAATACTAGCAATGGCATTCTCAATTTTTTGCACTTTTTTTACCGGGCGGCAGGCATTGAACACCACCAACACTGTAAAAACGCAAATCGCTATTTTCATTTGCTCGATTTTAATGTTGTTATTTACCCGTATGCCCAAAGCCACCTTCGCCCCGTTGGGTTACGCCAATCATTTCAACGGAATCCCACTGTGCCCTCTCCACTTGCTGTATAACCATTTGTGCAACCCTGTCCCCATGGTTAATCACCTGCACCTCCGCCGATAGATTAATTAATATCACCTTAATCTCGCCTCTATAATCTGAATCAATAGTACCGGGCGAATTTAAACAAGTTATGCCGTATTTTAAGGCAAGGCCGCTTCGCGGCCGTACCTGTGCTTCGTACCCTTGCGGCAACTCAATAAACAAACCGGTGGGTACCAGCAATCTGTGCAGGGGTTGCAATTTAACCGGTGCCGCTAAATCTGCTCTTATGTCCATACCTGCAGACCCGGGAGTTTCGTAAGCCGGCAATGGATTAGACGACTTGTTGACTATTTTTACCATTACGTTTTTCACGGCGGCAAATGTAAGTAATCAAATTAGTTTCAAGTTACAGGTTTTAAGTTTCCAGTTTTCTAAGCGAAGGGAAAGCCCTTAACTGTTGCTTGTATGTAACATGGGTTATGCACAATACTATTGGATAGTGTGCTTGTTAAACAGGCAACCGGCAACTTGTGACCTGTAACTTGTAACCTGCAACAGCCACTGCTACTTTTCCTCAATTAAAACGGAAGCATATGCTACCAGCCCTTCCTCCCTGCCAACAAAACCCATTTTTTCAGTGGTTGTGGCTTTGATTGAGATATCGTTTTGTCGTATGTGCAAAATTGAGGCTATAACCTGTTGCATAGCGGGAATAAATGGATTTATCTTAGGGTTTTGAAGGCATAATGTTGTGTCAATATTAACTATTGCATACCCTTCTTTGTCAATAAGCTGCGCAGTGCGCCCAAGTAAAATTTTACTATCTATATTTTTAAATTCCGCGGATGTATCGGGAAAATGTGCACCTATGTCGCCAAGGCAGGCCGCGCCAAGCAGCGCGTCGCAAATGGCATGCAGCAATACATCCGCGTCACTGTGGCCAAGCGCCCCTTTTTCGTGAGGTATTTTTATCCCACCAAGCCAAAAATCCCGGCCTTCCACCAATTGATGAAAATCAACCCCAAAGCCAATCCTTATACCCATAAAAAAAAATTTAGTTTCCAGACTGCACTCCAAAATTACAATCAGCGATATTTGTATTAATGAAAATGAAGCCGCTGCCCCCTTTTGGTAAAAAATTGCAATACTTATTTGCAATTATTGGTTGGTCGTACTGTTGTTGTTATCCTCCCCGGTGGTATCAAGGTTGAATATAACACCAAAGCGCAGTGTGTTGCTAAGTGGGTTGCGCGTAACCCCGTTGCCGGCTGGGGCCAAATAGGAAAAATTAAGCACAACCGACTCGTATTTTACCCCAATACCTGCAGAAAAAAATTGGCGGTCGCCCTGATCCTTGGGTTCGTAAAAATAACCCGCCCTGGCAAAAAACTGTTCATTGTAGTTGTACTCTGCACCAAGCGATCCTGTATAAGCATCGTTGTTGAACGATTTAAACCAGCTTTGAAAAACACTGAGGTTATGGTAGGCTGCAAGGTTGGCGTTGTCAACAGAACTATTACCGGTTGCAGCGGGAAGCGACGGCACCAGCAACTTGTTGACTTCCGCGCCCAGGGTAAATTTGCTTGTTTCGTCAATTACCCAAGTATAGGCTGCCCCAATGCCAAGGTTTGCGGGAATAAAGTCTTTTTCATTGGCATCATTGGTATAGCCTATCTTTCCACCAAGATTGGAGAATGCAATACCCCAGGTTGCACCCTGGCCCTGTTCGTTAAGACCATTGTGAAAAACAGAAAAATCGCCTGCCACGGTAGTGCCGGCTTTATAGGACACCCCGTTAATAACCTGCCCATTGGCAAGGTCGGAGTTAATATAGCGCAATGCCACACCTACTCCGAGGGTGCTTGATATCTTGCGGGAATAACCAAAGTCAACCGCAAACTCGCGGGGCCTGCCAGTGTTAAGGTTGTTGCCATTATTATCAACAAACTGGATTGACCCGAGGTCAAAATACCGTAGAGACGCAGATAATGCCTGGTCGTCACCCAATTTATGATAGCCGGCAAGTGTTGCCATATAAACATCTGCGGCTATATCCCTTAGCCAGGGAGTATAGGTAGCACCTACAGCATTACTTTCCTTGGCAAAAGGTGTTTTAGCCAAGTCCCAAAAACCTGCATTTGCGTCTGGCGTAAGGGCTATACCGCAATCACCCATACCGCCGGCCCGAGCATCGGGTGAAATATGCACAAATGGTACTGCTGTTGTTACAATATTATTGGCCGTGAATTGTGCTTTAGAAATTAAGGTTAGCCCAATGCAAAAAATGGCACTAACTACAGTTTTTTTGGTCAATATTTGATTCATTTAATCTTAGGTTTATTAGCTTAAAAATGGCTGAACTGAATTTTTTGTATAATAATTTTTTACAATTCAGTATTGTGCAGGTAAAGATAGAATCAAATAATTGTGCCAATTTTATATTAAAATGAAAGAAGCGTGAAAGTAAACAAAGTTTTTGTGTGCACAAATATCCATACGTTTATTTTTGGCTTATGGTTCAAAAATACCTCAAAAAGGGGATGAGTATTAGATTCCCCTTAAATAATAGCGGTATGTTTGTTTTATAAAGGCCAAATAATTTATATTCGCAAAATATTGTTTACCAAACAATATTTTTAGACGCAGCCCGTTTTAAATTGTTAGTTAAATTGAGAAACCAAATGTTTAAATCAACCAGGAGCCATTTCCTATTTGCTATTGCAGTGCTGGCTTTTTCGTCCTGCGCCAAAAAAGTTGAAAAATCATCCGTAACCGGCTGGAACTATAACGACAAAACCCAGGGTGGGTTTCATGTGGCCAAGCCAAAAGATGTTAAAACAGGCCCAGGGCTGGTTTTTGTACAGGGTGGTACTTTTACTATGGGAGCCACACAGGAAGATGTGATGGGTGACTGGAACAATATACCCCGGCGTGTTACTGTAAACTCTTTTTTTATTGACAAAACCGAGGTGGCCAACGTACATTACCGCGAATATCTGCACTGGATTGAAAATGTGTTTTCAGACCCCCAGTTTGAAGCCGTTGTGAAGGGTGCCAAGCCCGACACACTTGTTTGGCGAAGCGAATTGGCTTATAACGAGCCCTACGTGGAATATTATTTCCGCCACCCGTCCTATAACTATTATCCCGTGGTGGGTGTTACTTGGAAGCAGGCCCACGATTTTTGTATTTGGAGGACTGACCGTGTAAACGAACTTGAATTAATTAAAACTGGCTTCCAGAATAAAAACGTGCTAAAAACAGAATTAAACGCCGGGGGAAGTGAGAATTTTAATACAAAATCATATTTGATGGGCGAATACGTAGGCATACCGAGCAAGCCAAAAAGCAAAAAGAATGCTTTGATGGATGCGCAGGGCCGCCCGCGTAACTCGGTGAATTTTGAAGACGGCATTTTATTTCCTGATTACAGGCTGCCTACTGAAGCCGAATGGGAATATGCCGCGTTAGGCTATGTTGCGCAAAATCCACAACCCCGCAAAAGTCAAAAAACAAGAGGGGAAGAACTTATTGCCAATAAACAGATTTATGCTTGGAAAAACGACGGTTTTGACAACCTGCGTGCCACCGTGCATGGCGCGTGGCAGGGTGCATTTCTTGCCAATTTTAAACGCGGAAATGGCGATTATATGGGTACTGCAGGCGGGTTGAATGACCGTTCTGCCATTCCTGCTTCAGTTACTTCTTTTTTCCCCAATGGCTTTGGGCTATATAATATGAGTGGTAATGTTAGCGAGTGGGTTGCAGACGTTTACCGCCCCTTGACTAATATTGAAGAAGACGACCTTAACCCATACCGTGGCAACGTGTTCAAAAAAGTGGATGTGAGTGGGGGCCAGGGCAACCTACGGGACAGCTTGGGCAGGATAAAAGAAATACCTGAATCTGACTCAGAGGTTGCTGACCGCCGTAATTACCAGCGATCATACGCTATAAATTATCTTGATGGAGACTCAATGAGCCGCGTGGGCTATGGATACGGCATCACCACATTAATAAGCGACAAATCAAGAGTTGTAAAAGGTGGAAGTTGGGATGATATGCCTTACTGGCTAAGCCCTGGCACAAGGCGCTTTCTTGAGGAAGACGAAAGCAGCAGCACCATTGGTTTCCGTTGTGCAATGACGCATTATGGCGGGCCCGAGGGCACTTCTAACAAATTGGAAAATGGAAATTTTTTCCCGAAACAGCGACAAAAACGATAATTCGAACGGTATTAAAAAAAGCCATCCGCAAACGGGTGGCTTTTTTAGTTAAAAGTGGGGAGCTATAAATTAAAGGTTGAAAAAATCACTTCCGTAACTTATACCTCCTTTTTATTCTTTACATTCATTCATCCACGATTCGCCCCCACCCAATACATGGGCCGATCGTGCATTCACGACGCACGATTCACATTTCACGACTCACCATTCACGTTTCACGAATACCCGTAGTTTTGCGATATGAAAAGTTACGATGAACAATTGGAACACTTGATAAAGGAAGCACTTGCGGAGGATATTGGCGACGGCGACCATTCGGCATTAAGTTGTATCCCCGCTGACAAAAGAGGCAAGGCAGTGCTAAAAATAAAACAGGACGGCGTGTTGGCAGGTGTTGAAGTAGCAGAGAAAATATTTAAGATAGCAGGGCATCCCATAATTTTTATCCCTTATAGAAAGGACGGCGAGGTGATGACTGCAGGGGAGAAAGCTTTTGAGGTAGAAGCCTTTGTGCATACAATTTTGAGCTGCGAAAGGCTAGTGCTTAATTGTATGCAACGGATGAGCGGAATAGCAACCCTTACGCGGCAATATGTTGAAAAAATAAGTGGGTATGGCACCAAAATACTCGACACCCGCAAAACCACCCCAAACTTCAGGCTGCTGGAAAAAGAGGCTGTGAGAATCGGAGGCGGCACAAACCACCGTTTTGGCCTGTTTGATATGATAATGCTGAAAGACAACCATATTGACTACGCCGGTGGCATAGAGCCAGCCATTGAAAAAGCTTGGCGATATGTACTGCAAAACAAACCCGGTTTAAAGATTGAGGTGGAAACAAGAAGCATTGATGATGTAAAAAAAGTGTGCCTTGCGGGGCAAGGGAAGGTCTTCAGGGTTATGTTTGATAACTTTACTCCGGAAAAAATAAAGGAAGCATTATTAATTGTCAACCATGAATTTGAAACAGAGGCGAGCGGGGGCATAAACTTGGGTAATATTGTGGCCTATGCTGATACAGGCGTTGATTACGTAAGCATTGGCGGGCTTATACACCAGGCAAAAGGTTTGGATTTGAGTTTAAAGGCTGAGTTGTAATTTTATAAAAGCAGCTGTTTTAAATTTATAAGGCATGAGCAAAAAAAATATTCCCGACAGCAGGGGCTTTGTTTACAGCACCAACCCCAATTTTAGTTTTGAAAGGGAAGAAACAGAGATTGTTACCCTCTCCGCGGCACAACAAAAACTAAGGATTCTGTTAGATAAAAAGCAGCGCGGAGGTAAAATAGTTACATTAATAACCAGCTTTATAGGCAAAGATGATGATTTACAGGAACTGGGCAAAAAACTGAAAACTGTTTGCGGCACGGGCGGCAGCGCCAAGGATGGCGAAATATTGGTGCAGGGAGATCAACGCGACAAGGTGCTGCAATGGCTATTAAAAAACGGCTACAACAATACAAAAAAAGTGTAACCGCGAGCCAGTATTATGCCATTTTAAAACACAGCGTTTGCACCAATGGGTTCAAGAAATGTTATTACCATGACAAACTGCATTCTATTATGCGCCGGTACCACGGCTATGGCAAACAGGTAATCGTTATCTTTGCCCAAAAATTAAGGAGCTTACATGGGTGTTAAAGGGAAGGTTTTGGTTGCAATGAGCGGCGGTATTGACAGTACCGTTACCGCCCTTATGCTGCACCATGAGGGGTATGAAGTGGTTGGCATCACCATGAAAACGTGGGATTATGCCACCAGCGGCGGCGGCCATAAAGAAACTGGTTGCTGCAATTTAGACAGCTTTAATGATGCGCGGCAGGCTGCGGTACAGCATGGCTTCCCACATTTTATTTTGGATATAAGGGACGAGTTTGGTGATTTTGTGATTGACAATTTTGTGGAGGAATACATTGCCGGCCGTACGCCCAACCCTTGCGTTATGTGCAACACGCATATAAAATGGAGGGCATTGCTTAAAAGGGCTAATGCGCTGGGTTGCGATTTTATCGCAACCGGCCACTACGCCAATATTTACAAGGCTGATAACGGCAGGTACGTAATAAGCAAAGGGCTGGATGAACTAAAAGACCAAAGCTACGTGCTTTGGGGGTTAGACCAGGAGTTACTCAGCCGCACCATTATGCCGCTGGGCAAATACCGGAAAACTGAGATAAGGCAAATGGCCGTGGATTATGGCTATCCGGAACTTGCGAAAAAAAGCGAGAGCTACGAAATATGCTTTGTGCCTGACAACGACTACAGAGGATTTTTAAAGCGCAGGGTTGATGGACTGGAGGAAAAGGTCGACGGAGGCTGGTTTGTTGACAAAACCGGCAAAAAATTAGGGCAGCATAGAGGTTACCCCTTTTACACAGTCGGCCAGCGGAAGGGTTTGGACATTGCCTTGGGGAGGCCGGCGTATGTTACCTCCATTAACCCCGAAAACAACACGGTTGTTTTGGGCGACGAAGATGATCTGGCCGAAAATAATATGTTCGTGGCTAAAATTAACTGGGGCAAGTACGCCGGTGTAACCGATGGGATGCAAGCGATGGCTAAAATACGTTATAAGGATAAAGGCGCTCTTTGTACCCTTTATAATTCTGACAATGATTTAATGGTGCATTTTTATGAAAACGTAAAAAGTATCGCTCCCGGCCAAAGCGCTGTTTTTTACGACGGGGACGAGGTTATTTGCGGCGGTATAATTCAAAGAGGTAGCTTATCAATATAACTTAATGCGATTTTTTGTACACCCGTTGATAGCCGGCAGACTTTTATTTTAAAAAAAATTACACACCAGCAGAAGTTTTTTTTGTTTAAGGATAAATAATTAAGACCTAATGTTTAGTTATTTCAATAAATAATATTATTTTCATGCGGTAAACTTTTGTGTGTGTTTACCCGTCTTTAATTGTGTTCTAAATAAAGAAGCCGGTTCATACTAAGCCAGTATATTCAAATCCCTTTTAAAACAACGCAAACATAAGTCCTTGTAAAAAACGGCATCCTGTTTTGGCAGAAAGCTTATGATTTTATTTTTATTTTATAAACCAATACAAATGAAAAAAATTTACCTGGTATTGCTTGCGTGTGTTGCTTTAACTTGTGTGAATGCGCAAAAAGGGAATTCGTTTAAAGAAAGCCGGTTAAATGGAAGAATGATGCGCAGGCCTCTTCTAAACGGATTGGGCGGAAGCTGTGATACCTTAAACTTTCCAGTACCTAAAAGCTGGGGTGCGGCAATATACCTTGAGCTGGACACTACCGTTGGCGGGTTTCTCACAGGCGATAATGGCTATGGTGATGAAGCCAAAGCACAATATTTTGACGCTTCTTCTACCAATGATAATTACATCACGCAAGCATGGATAGGTTTTGGCTATGCCAACACCAACGACACAACAAAAGTAGTGCCGGTAGATGTGTATGATGGCACCGGTGACACCGTTGGTGCATTGTTGGGAACCACAAGCATGCTTACTATGGGAACAATTATGAACGATATTGACAGTAACTTTTACAGCCAGGTTGTATTTAACCCCCCTATCCAGTTGCCTGCTTCAAAACAGTTTCTGGTAGGCGTAGATCTCACTAACCTTAGCTGGACCCGGTTTCAGCACGATTCACTGGCCGTCCTGTCATCGCTCGTTGACAGCGCAAGTGGGGCATGGGAATTGAATAGTCCAACTTATGGCGGTAATTGGGCTTCCTTTCTGGACGATTATACCATCAATCTTGGTCTTTATATTCACCCATTCGTCAGTGCAGACCCGACATGTTCATCGTCACTGCCAGTTCATCTTATTTCATTCACCGGGCAAACCAAGGATAACGATGTTTTGTTAAACTGGCAGGTGACACAGGAACTGAATATGAAGGAATACGATGTTGAAAGGGCAAGCAGCAACCTTCAATTTTCTTACTTAGGGGCAGTGCAGGCAACCAATTCAACGCTAAACCACACTTATTCTTATACAGATGCAAACGCGTTGTCCGGGATTTCGGGAAGTCTTTATTACCGCTTAAAACAGGTAAATAAGGATGGCAGCATATCCTACTCCAACGTAATCAAAGTAAGTGGGTCAAGTGGGGCGTTGAGCATTAAAGTAGTCAACCCCTTCAACAACATTGTTCAATTGCATATCAGTTCGCCGGTAACCCAAACAATGCAGGCCGCCATTTACGATTTACAGGGCCGCAAAATAGCGGAACTGGGTACACAATCGCTATCTACGGGAGACAATCTTGTGAATATGCAGGCCGGTGGATTACCCAAAGGCATATACATACTTACAGTAACAACTGGTAGCACGGTGTATAAATATAAAATCCTTAATTAATTACAATAAGCAATTGCACTAAAAAGCCCGTATAAGCGTTATGCTTTACGGGCTTTTGTTTTTATACAACACGCTTGTTTTTCAAAATCAAACTAACTTAGCAGTTATGAAAAAAACGGTTGCTAAAATATTGTTTTGCGCAATGTTTGTCAGCACCATTTTGTTGCAAGGGTGTAAAAAGCAAAATGCAACATTAAATTTGCCCCAATTGGCAGATTATTACCCTATGCAATCAGGCAAGGTTTTAATTTACCGCGAAGACTCAACCCACCTTGATGTTACCGCAATGGTATTGCTGGTAAACAGTTATTTGATTAAAGACAGCATTGGCACAGTGTTCAACGACAATACAGGTCGGCCCTCCTACCCCATCTACCGATTTATAACAGATACCCTCAGCAGTGCCCCCTGGCAGGCATTGTATACGTACTATGTAACGGCGACTACAAACAATGTGGAGGTTGTTGATGACAACAACCTGCGTTTTATAAAACTTGTTGAACCGCTGACCGACAGTTTTACTTGGAACGGCAATTCGCATATTGACACCAAGTCGGCAACAAGCCCGTACCAGTACATGGATGGCTGGAATTATATATACCGGAGCGTGAACATGCCTTTTACCGTACTTGAAGGAAATATTGATAGCACGGTAACCATTTTGCAGGACGACAATACCTCGCCACCAGGGCCTTTTGACGCCACAAATTATCAGCAAAGGATTTACTCGCTGGAAGTATATGGAAAAGGCATTGGCCTTATATATAAAAATTTCCTCTACTGGACCTGGCAACCGCAGCCGCCGCCCGCCCAATATCAAACTGATAGTTATGGTATAGTTTTAAATTTAATTTCAGTACAGTAAAGAATGTTAGCTTAAACAGTGCCTCACTTAAGTTACTAACTGGAGGTTTATTTTTTGGATGCCCAATATATACCTAATATACTTTTTATACTCCTTTCCGAAAGTATACTCTATCTTCGAGGAAACTGTTTTATATGAAAAATGGCAATGGCATCGCAGAAAAATCGAAGGCATCCTGTGCAATGTACCTACGGGCTGTACATGACTCGTTAGATATACTTGGCGGAAAATGGAAAATATCTATTATAGGCGCGTTGAAATTTGGCAACCGCAGGTTTAAGGAACTGCAGCGCGAAGTAAACGGCATTACAGCCAAAATGCTTTCGAAGGAGCTTAAAGAACTTGAGATAAACGAACTCGTAAAACGCACCGTGTTCGACAGCAAGCCTGTGACTGTTGAGTATGAACTTACTGCCTACGGAAAAACCCTTGACGGGGTGCTGGAGTCACTGATGACTTGGGGCATACAGCATAGGAAACGGATTATGGTTAAAAAATAAAGCTGCCTTCGAATTTTAAGAAGGCCGGAATATTAGTTGTATAAAAGGCGCTATTATGAAAACAAGTCTCGTGAACTTTATGGTGGTCATTGTCCCGTTTTTCACATTTCCTGTTTTTGGGCAAACTGTAAAACTGGCTGATTTACTAAACGTTAAAAGAACTGACAGCTCCCAGATGAAGAATTTATTTGGCGGCAATCAATTTTATCTGGCGAAAGTTACAAGCGAAGGAAGGAAAACCGATTATGTATACCAGATGGACAGCAGCAACAAAATAGGCATCCGTGTTTTTCAAATTAACGATTCAATCCGGCAAATTATATGGGTTACTTATACCTTCACTGATGAACAAACTTATAAGGAGTTAGCATTCGATTTAAGGAATGGCGAGTTTGTGCGGCTTTCCTCTGACATAATAAAAGGATTTAATAACACAAAAGTCAAGGGTTACAAAGTAGGCGACTTAGTAATTATATTATCGAAGAATGACCCGAAAATAATGAAATACCCTTACGATTTATCGATACAAAACATGCAGTTTATAAGGGTAAAATAAAGGCACTAACAAAACCGCCTGTTGGTATGAGGCTATTTTTAGTTACGTTTAGGGAAAACATTTTTTTTCTCTGCTGACATAGGGCTGTCATTAACACGTTGTTTCTTTGTTCCATCACCAAAAAAAAATATTATGTTGTTAGTCCCTTTACTTGTGCAGGAGATGGAGCGCGAAGCCGTAACCACCCGCAAAATGCTAGAACGCGTGCCTGACGATAAATTTAGTTGGCAGCCCCACGTTAAGAGTATGACACTTCAACGGCTTGCCACCCACGTAGCCGAGTTACCAGGCTGGGTAAGCATGACGCTTAATACCACCGAGCTTGATTTTGCAAAAAGTGGCTACAAGCCTTTTGCGCCCGAAAGCACAAAAGATTTGCTGGATTATTTTGAAAAAACGCTGGTTGAAGGAAAAACTCGCCTCGAAAAAGCCAACGAAAGCGAATTGGAAGAGCCATGGACATTACGCAATGGGGAGCAGGTCTATTCAACTTCCCCAAAAGTGGAAATAATACGCATGGCTTATTGCCAAATAGTACACCACCGGGCGCAATTGGGGGTTTATCTCCGCTTGCTTGATATACCTATACCCGGCAGCTACGGGCCGAGCGCCGATGAAGACAACATGTAGTGTATTTTAGAAATGCCTGGAGGGCTTTATGCCCTCCAGGCTTCTTTTATTTCACCAATCGAAACACCGGGTATCGCATGTGCGAAGGCTCGTAATATGGCGACAGCCTGTACACAAATTCAAGCTGTGCATCTGCAGACGCAGCGAATTTTGCATCTGTTTTCTTCTTCTCTTCCAATTGGTCCTTTATTTCAGGGTGCTGTTGTATAAACGGCTCAGCAACATCCTCCCATCGGTAATCACTGTAGCCTTCTTTTTGCTGTAAAATGGCATCAAAAAAATTCCAGCTAAAAAAGCTGTCATCGCCCAGCGGTTCCAGCGTCTCTACAATATACCTGTCGTGCCTCTGGCTGGTATAAATTATGTAGTCGCCTTTTAAAAAACGAACGTTTTGTGATTGGGTACTCAGCTTTACGTCATAATTGCGGTGGTGTTTTTCATACGGCCTTGTTTGGCTTTTGTAATCGTCAATGTGGTAGGCGTCAACCGTTATGGTAGTGTCGGCTGCAAGCCTTTTCATAACCACCCCGTTAATTTTCAAAAGGTCAATCACACTCCACCAGCCCTGCGGTATTATATAAGCCTTAGGTTTTTCGACGGTTTTGGCGGGTATATATGTATTATAAAACCGCACTTGTTTATCAAAGGGTTTTGAATGGTCAAAAAACATCCTCTGCATGCCGGTAACGCCGCTTGTTTTGTATCCAGCCTCATATCCTTTAAAGGGTATCAAGTCAAAACTGGTTGTGTCTGGCTTCCAGCTTAACACAAAAGTTGTTTGCTTTTCCTGCGCTTCTATTGTGCGTTTTCGTTTTACAATGATTGAATCTCCATATAGCGACGATTGTTCAATAAGCGTCTGCATAAGGGCATAAGTGCTGGCTACCCTGTCGGCAAAGGGTTTTAACATATGAGTCTCTGGTATAAAGGCAATAGTGGAAAACAGAGAAGCATAGCCACTACTAAAACGCGGTGGCTCATAAAAAGCAGTCCATCCGTTCACCGGGTCAGTGCCTTCTGCGTTTACATAAGGTGTCATCACCCAGTTTTTCTTAGCCATATCCCTGTATAGGGCAGAATCAAAAATATCGTGTGCAAAATCGCCAATCCCCCCCTCCAATTTATTGTGTTGCGTTGAAATAAGGGTCATGGTATAACGGTAATCCGCGCCGTCGCTTACATGGTTGTCGCTAAAAACATCCGGGTTAATCCACTGAAATATTTTTGCAAATGCCCGGGCATTTTTTGAATCGGACTTTATAAAATCCCTGTTTAGGTCAAGGTTTTGCGCGTTTCCCCTGAACCCATAACTCTCAGGCCCGTTTTGGTTTACCCTGGAAAAGCTTCCCCGGTTAAGGCTTCCGCCTATATTATACAGCGGAATTACAGCAATCGCCACGTTGGCCGGGGTTTTTATTTTGCCCGAAGCCAGGTCGCGTAAAAGCATCATGCAGGCATCCACACCGTCAGGCTCACCGGGATGTATGCCATTATTTATAAGTATCACCACCTTTTTTTGTTTATGCCAAACGGTGGGGTCAAACTGTCCGTCCGCACTGTAAAGCAATACGTTGAGAGGATAGCCGGCGTCTGTGGTATCCCAGGTTTTAAGCACAATATTTGCATACATGGCATCCAGTTTCCGGTAATAATCTATGCACTGGGTATAGGTTGCGGTTTGCAAACCCTTGCTTTGTTCGAACGGTGTTGATAAATTTTGTGCATGCAAAATGGAAAATATCAGAATTTGTGTTGCTAATATGGTTTTTTTCATTAATTTGTTATTGAATTCACCATAAAAGTAATGGAAAACACTTACCGAATACTACTCGCTGAAGACGAGCCCAAGCTTAGCCAGGTTGTTCAGGACGAATTGACCAGGCAAGGTTACCAGGCAGACGTTGCCTATGACGGCTTAGTTGCTGAAAAACTTTTTAAGCAACATGCCTACTCGTTGGTATTGCTTGACATCAACCTGCCTTACAAGAACGGATTAGCCCTCTGCAGGGAATTCAGGGAAATAAATAAAAACGTTCCTATCATAATGCTTACCGCATTAGGCGAAATAAACGACAAAATTGATGCTTTTAACTTAGGCGCGGATGACTATATTGTAAAGCCCTTTCACTTTGACGAGCTGACAGCCCGCATAAAAGTTTTTATCAAACGCGCGGATTCTGCCCAAGAAACCGGTGAAAAAATTACTGTTGCAGATATGGAAATTGACATGAGCAACAAAACGGTGAACCGCGGAGGTAAAAACATTAACCTTACCGCCAAGGAGTTTGCGCTTTTGGTATTGCTAAGCCGCAATAAAGGCAAAGTGATTTCGAAACACGACATATTGGAAAAGGTTTGGGATCTTAGTTTTGACACTGGCACAAATACCATTGAAGTTTATATAAGCTTTTTAAGAAATAAGATAGACAAACCTTTTGAAACTAAACTTATACACACAAAGCCCGGTTTTGGGTATTATGTGCGTGAAGCCCCACTTACATGAACTTGAGGTTACGATTCGTGCTGCTGCATACGTTACTGGTATCCGTAATACTTGTGACATCCTTTTGCCTTACTTACTTGATTTATGCAAGTTCCCGCGAAGAGGATTTTGATAAGAGGCTTTGGTTGCAAGCTGTCACAAGTTATAAAAGTTTCGACACTACCTACACGCCCTCAGCCGCCGAAGCCGACCTTCTTTCCAACTCAAGCATTGGTGCCTTGGCGAACCCTATTGTTGTAATAACAAATGCAAACGGCAAAGTAGTATACAGGAAGCCGGCAATAACAGACGTGCAGTTGAATGCTGCGCTGTTGCTGAATATAAAAGAAAAAAGGCAGTATTTGTTCAGGTCTGGTTTTTACATGGGCTTTGGCTTGTTTATACAGGACAGAACGCATTATGTGATAGTTTGGGCCAGCGACAAGTACAGCCTTGCACGTATGGCCAAGCTGCGCCTGATTATGCTTTTAGCGGGTGCTGGAACTATTACTGTTGCTGCCCTGTTTTCCTTTTTTTACGTGATGCGTACTACCAAGCCGCTGGTGCAGCTGAGCCTGCAAATGCGAAAGATTTCAGAGAACAACCTGCGTGAACGTTTTTATATTGGCAAGGGAAATATAAAAAAGAACGAGCTTATGCAAATAAGCGCCAATTTTAATGGCATGCTGGAAAGGCTTGAAAAAGCCTTTGAAATGCAAAAAAGCTTTACCCACCACGCCTCCCACGAATTGCGGACACCTTTGGCAAGCATGCTGGCACAAACCGAGCTGGCACTTCGTAAAAATTTAACCCTGGAAGAGGCCAAGGATGTGCTTTTATCATTAAAAGAAGACCAGCAGGAACTGATTGAGCTTACCAATTCGTTGTTGCTGCTTTCCCAATACGAAAAAATAAGCTATTCAAGCGATTGGCCGATGGTACGGATTGACGAACTGCTTTATGACACCATAAGCATGGTAAAAAGAATGTTCCCCAACATAAGCATAAGTCTTGAGTTTTTGCAGTTGCCTGAAAATGAAATTAGCCTGTCTATAAACGGAAACTATACCTTGTTAAGGTCTGCTTTCAGGAACTTAATTAAAAATGCATTCCAGTATTCCGAAGACAAGAATGTTTCTATCATTATAAAAGCAGACACCACAAGTATTGACATCTATTTTGATAATAGAGGCAAAACCTTGAATTTAAAAGACAAAGACCGCCTTTTTATTCCTTTTTTTAGGGGGGAGAATGCCATACGCAAACGCGGTTTTGGCCTCGGGCTGTCAATTGTAAAAAGAATTGTTCAACTGCATCAGGGTACTATTACTTACGAGGTTGTAAACGAAAAAACAAACAGGTTTACTGTGTCGTTTACCAAAACGTGATTTGGCAGCAAGAAGGATTGTGCCTCATTGTTAAAACGATGATTTTCCATTAAAATGAAACTAAGTTGCCTTCGAATATAATTACTGCATGCCCCGCCAACAAAACGGTATTGCCCATTAACTCCAAACTCATTTGCCCGGTACGAGCCGACGGCTGGTAAGCCATCATTTTTTTCTTGCCAAGTTTTTCACCCCAGTATTTCGCCAAAAAAGTTTGTATTCCACCGGTAACGGGATCTTCATTCGTGCCGCTCCATGGCCAAAAATACCTATAATGAAAATCATACTCGGTGTTATTGCCTAGTGCTGTTACTACAACACCTCTTATATCATTGTGCGACTTTAATAGCGCCTCAAAATCGGGGCTGAGAGCCGCCAGTGCGCCTGCGTCAGCAATTTGCAGTATAAAAATTCTTTTCTCATTGCAAAAGGCTGTTTCGTCAACTTCTGTCAGTCTCAAAGCCTCCAACATTTCAGGCCGTGCCTCTGCTGCACTTGTGTCATATACAGGAAACTCCATTACTATTTCATCACCCCGCCTTTTAATAAACAAATCCAAATTCTCCCCGGTAATAAAATGCAATTCGTTTAAATCCGTATTGTCAAATACCACTTTTGAGGAGGCTATTGTCGCATGGCCGCATAGCGGGATTTCCATTTTGGGTGAAAAATACCTTATCGTGTACGTACCAGGCTTGCCAGTTTCCCGCACAAATGCGGTTTCTGAATAGTTAAATTCCTGGGCTATTTTAAGCATTTTTTCGTCACTCAGCATCTCCTGCGGAAAGCAAACGGCCGCCTGGTTGCCTTTGAAGGGCTCTTGCGTAAAGGCATCAACTATGTAAGATTTCATTTTAACTATTTAAATTTTCCGTCGTGGCCCCTATCCCTACTTCTCCGATTGCGACAGCCTTACGGATCAGGCGGTTATAAATAAAAAACCCTTGTAAATATCTGGCATCAGATTATTACAAGAGTTGTTTACAGCAGAAAACTCCGCTATTATTCAATTATTATTGCTTATGCTTTTACAGTAGCTCTTTTGGCTAATTGGCTTTTTAAATTGGCAGCCTTATTTTTATGGATAATGCCGCGTTTTGCGAGTTTGTCAATCATCGAAACAACTAACGGAGTTTTTTCAGCCAAGGCCTTTTCGTCCTTAATCTCTTTCAGGTCGCGTATGGCATTACGGGTAGTTTTGCCATAGTACCTATTCCTGTCTCTGCGCTTTGCGGCCTGACGGGTATCCTTTTTTGTAGCTGCGTGGTTTGCCATTAAAAATTCTTTTTTGGGACGGCAAAGGTAGGGGTTTAATTTGAAATTAGAAATATTATGGATAAAAAATATTATGGGCGTCAAATTAAACGGTTTAGTGAAATAAAGAGAATAAACCGCTTCCAGCCATGAAGGATTTTTCATACATAACAAGTTCGCATCCAGCTTTTATTGAAAATTTATATCAGGATTTTTTGAAAAACCCGGACAGCGTTGACACGGAATTGAAGAAGTTTTTTCGAAGGCTTTGATTTTGCTGTTTCAAGCCATGCCGCTAATGGCAATGGTGCCGCTGCAGCGCCGCAAACAGCAGTTGTACCTGCCGTGCCTGCCGACAAGGATTGGATGCGAGAGATACGCATTTACCGCCTTATTTTGGGTTACCGCAACAAGGGGCACTTAATTGCCAAAACCAACCCAATACGCGAGCGCAAGGATCGCGGTGCCAATCTTGACCTTGGTTTTTTTGGCCTAAGTGAGGAGGACATGGACAAAACTTTTGAGGCCGGCAACCTTATAGGGCTTGGTGCAACTACTTTAAGAAATATTTTTACCCACCTTCAAAATTGCTATGCATCGCACGTAGGCATCGAATTTAAATATGTAAGCGACCAAGTGAGGGTTGACTGGTTGACAAACGAAATGGAGCGCAAGTTTACCAACCCCTTGCCGTTTGAAAAAAAGAAGCGCATTCTGGAAAAATTGAACCAGGGCGTGATGTTCGAAAAATTTCTGCATACAAAATATATTGGCCAAAAAAGGTTTTCGCTGGAAGGCGGGGAAACAACGATAGCCGCCCTTGACGCTATTATAAACTGCGCCGCCGACCATGATGTTCAGGAAGTGGTGATTGGCATGGCCCATCGTGGCCGCTTGAACATTCTTGCCAACATTATGGGCAAAACGTACGAGCAAATATTTAGTGAATTTGAGGGAACCGCAAAGCTTGACCAAACAATGGGCAGTGGCGATGTTAAATACCACATGGGTTACGGCAGCGAAATAATAGCAACCGATGGCAAAACAGTGCACGTAAAGCTTATGCCCAACCCAAGCCACCTGGAGGCGGTTGACCCCGTGGTTGTTGGTTTCGCAAGGGCAAAGGCCGATATCATGTATAACAGCGAGTACGATAAAATATTCCCGATACTTATACATGGCGATGCATCTGTGGCGGGGCAGGGCATTGTGTACGAAGTGCTGCAAATGAGCGACTTAAAAGGCTACCTAACCGGCGGCACACTGCATTTTGTCATCAATAACCAAATTGGCTTCACTACCGATTTTGATGATGCGCGCAGCTCGGATTATTGCACATCGCTTGCATCCGCAGTGCATGCGCCAGTATTGCATGTAAACGGCGACGACCCCGAGGCGGTGGTAAAATGCGTCGAAATTGCCACCCGCTACCGCCAGGAATTTAATGAGGACATTTTTGTTGATATGGTATGTTACCGCCGCCACGGGCACAACGAAGGCGACGACCCCAAGTTTACCCAACCTTATTTGTACGGCCTTATTGACCAGCATGCCAACCCTAGGGAAGTGTACACCAACTACCTGTTGCAAAACGGCGAGGCAGATGCGCAGGAACTGGCAAAGAGCATGGAGAAGAAATTCTGGGGCGATTTGCAGGAGCGGCTGGATGAAGTAAAACAGCACCCGCTGCCGTATACCTACCAGCAACCCGAGCTTTGGTGGAAAAGGCTGCGCAAGGCTACGGAGACTGATTTTGAAAGCTCCCCGGTAACGGCCATAAGCCCAACCGCCTTTAAAAAAGTATTTGACGCAATGATGAGCTGGCCCGAAAGCTTTACACCCATTAAAAAGGTGGAGAAAATATTACAGGACAAAGTAAAACTTTATACCACCGAGAATAAGGTTGATTGGGCCACCGGAGAATTGCTTGCTTATGGCAGCCTGCTGCTGGACGGCAACGACGTGCGAATGAGCGGTCAGGATGTGCAGCGGGGAACCTTTAGCCACCGCCATGCCGTTTTGCGCGATGAAAATACTGATGAAAGCTATAACCGCCTAAGCAGGATTGAAGGCGCAAAAGGCCAATTCAGAATATTCAATTCTTTGTTGAGCGAATATGGTGTACTGGGTTTTGAATATGGCTACGCGATGGCCAACCCCAACGGACTGGTAATTTGGGAAGCGCAGTTTGGCGACTTTAGCAATGGCGCGCAAACGATGATTGACCAGTTTATTGCCGCGGGCGAACAAAAATGGAACCGTATGAACGGCATTACGATGTTGTTGCCGCATGGTTACGAAGGGCAGGGTCCCGAGCACAGTAGCGCCCGTATGGAGCGTTTTTTGCAAATGTGCGCAGAATTAAACTTGGTTATAACCAATGTTACCACCGCGGCCAACTTCTTTCATGCGCTGAGGAGGCAGCTTGCATGGCCTTTCCGCAAGCCTTTAATCAATTTTTCACCAAAAGCCAACCTGCGCCTGCCAGCCAGCTACAGCAACATGAGCGACTTTACATCAGGTTGGTTCAAGGAAGTGATAGACGACAGCTTTGTTACCGATGCAGCCCAGGTTAAAAAAGTGCTGTTTTGCAGCGGCAAGCTGTATTTTGAGCTCGCCGAAAAGCAGCAAAAGGACAACAGGAAAGACATTGCCATATTAAGGCTGGAACAGATATACCCCCTGCCGCTTAAGCAATTAGCTGCGCTGTATAAGAAATACGGCAAGGCAGTTTGGTTTTGGGTGCAGGAAGAGCCGCTTAACATGGGTGCTGCATCGTTTTTGCAGATGAACCTTAAACAAATAAATTTTGGTGTTATAAGCAGGAACGCCAGCGCGGCGACTGCAACCGGGTATTTAAAAGTGCATAAACAGGAGCAGGAAGAAATAATTGACACGGCCTTTAGTATTTAAAACTGCTAGTAGTGCCTGTCAGTTGATAATTTTTCTATCATATTGCTATGAATGTTACAGACGAAATATTGGTACACAAAGTAAAAGACAGCCTTCTTTCCATTGATAAGGATGCCGAGGTTATTTTGTTTGGCTCCAGGGCAAGGGGCGATGCAAGGGACGACAGTGACTGGGATTTTTTGTTTTTAACAAACCAAGATGTAACAAACACCTTGAGAAAGGAAATAATTGAAAAAATATTTTCAATTGAAATAGAAGAAGGGGTTGTTTTACAAGTTGTTCCGAAGAATACAACAGTTTGGACGACAAGGCATTTTGATTCTCCCTTTTATCGGAATGTAAAAGATGATGGGATAAGGATATGAACAATAGCCAAAATAGAGAAGAAATTGTAAAGTTCTACGTAGCAAAAGCCTGGAATACCTTGAAGGATGCCATGATACTTTCAGAGAACAAGGCTTGGGAATCATGTGTTAATCGACTATATTATGCTTGCTTTTACATGGTATACGCTTTACTTATTCAGAAAATTGATGTAAGGGCGAAAACGCATTCGGGTATTAAAACTCTTTTTGGCCTTCATATAGTGAAGGAAGGTTTAATTGATGAAGCCACCGCTTCCTTTTACCCGCTTGTATTTGAAAGACGAAATGAGGCCGACTATGAAGACTTTGAGATTTTAACAGTAGAAGACGTTTTACCACTAATTTCGCAAGCGGAAGAGTTTATCAAAACAATACAGAAACTTATTTTATAAGCATACAGGCGTAAAAGACTTTTTATGATTGAGATAAAAGTGCCATCAGTTGGGGAATCTATCAATGAAGTAACCTTGCTGAAATGGACAAAAAAAGACGGGGAATATGTTGACAGGGACGAGGTTTTGGCGGAATTAGAAAGTGAAAAAGCAACATTTGAAGTAAATGCAGAACAGGCCGGCATTTTAAAGAGAGTTGCCAAAGAAGGCGATACTCTGCAAATAGGCTCTGTACTGGCGAATATTGATGAGTCTGCAGCAAAACCAACCGCCGCGGCATCGGAAGCACCCAAACTTGAACCGGAGAAAGCTGTACCAAGTCCAGTGGCAGTGACAGTCGCTCCATCTGTAACAATACAACAGCCCCAGGCAAGCCAGGCACCGGTAACCTCAGCGTCTAATGAAATAAAGGCTACGCCTGTTGCCTCGGCCATCATAGCCGATAAAAAGGTTGACCCGTCATCAATTGCCGCAACAGGGGCAGGCGGCAAAATTATGAAGCATGACGTGCTGGAAGCCCTTGCCCATCCCGGAAAAAAAGCTTTCGCAGGCCAAGAGTTGTTTGCACGCAACGTGCGCAAGGAAAAGATGAGCAACCTGCGCAAAACCATCAGCCGCAGGCTTGTTGAATCAAAAAACACTACGGCCATGCTTACCACTTTTAACGAAGTGGACATGACGCGTATAATGGAAATAAGGAAAACACACAAGGATAAGTTTAAGGAGGCACATGGCGTAAACCTCGGCTTTATGAGTTTTTTTGCAAAAGCCTGCGCTATTGCCCTTAACGAATGGCCACCAGTAAACGCTTACATTGATGGGGATGAATTGGTTTACCACGACTATGCCGATATAAGCATAGCGGTAAGCACCCCGCGCGGCTTAACTGTGCCCGTTATTCGCAATGTGGAGAGCCTGGGAATGGCAGATATTGAAAAGAAGGTGATTGAAATGGCAGCCAAAGCGAGAGACAGCAAATTGACCGCGGAGGACTTGCAGGGCGGTACTTTTACGATAACTAACGGCGGCGTTTTCGGGAGCTTGATGAGCACACCTATTATCAACCTGCCCCAAAGCGCCATTTTGGGTATGCATAAAATACAAGAGCGCCCAATGGCGATAAACGGTCAAGTAGTTATAAGGCCGATGATGTACGTAGCGTTAAGCTACGACCATCGCATTATTGACGGCCGTGAAAGTGTAAGCTACCTTGTGAGGGTAAAGGAGTTGCTGGAGAACCCTGAATTGTTATTGTTTGGCAAAGATCCGGTGAAGACCTTGCTGGAACTATGACAAGTGATCAATGTGATTTGATGAACTAACTATATATCCAGAATACGAGGCGGTTGTGGCACACACAACCGCTTTTTACTTTAAACAATGTTGCAAAGCGCATGCGTTTTCAATCATATTTCAATACTGCGGTACAATTAATAAATGGCTACAATGGAAGTATGCCGCTTGCCCATTACCTAAAAAATTATTTTGCACAACACAAAAAGCACGGCTCAAAAGACAGGAAGTATATCTCGCAGATTTGCTATTGTTATTATCGCCTCGGTCAAGCCTTAAAAAACCTATGTGTAGAAGAAAGATTGAAGGCCGCTATCTTTTTATGCAACGATGAAATAAGTGAATGGGCCATCTTGTATGATGAAATCTGGCTTGAACAGCATAACCCGGCTTTGAATGCCCGGATCGCTTTTTTGCACGAAATACATAGTTTTGCCGTACAGCAAATTTTTCCTTGGCAGGCTGACTTTAGTGACGAAATTGATGCTGAAGCCTTCGCAATATCGCATTTAACCCAGCCCAACCTTTTTTTGCGGGTACGCCCTGACAAAAAGGAAACAGTCATTCAAAAACTTCAATCGGCAAACATTCAATTTCAACAAATTGGGGAAAACGGTCTTGTCCTTGCAAACAACAGTCAAGCCGATAAAACAATTACGCTAAACAAAGAGGCGGTAGTGCAGGATTATTCTTCCCAACAAATCAGTTCATTTTTCCAATATATTCAACTGGAAACTGTCCAAATGGATCCCCTTGGGAAAAACCGGAAACTGGATATTTGGGATTGTTGCGCCGCAAGCGGTGGTAAATCAATAATGGCTTATGACATTTTTAAAAATATAACCCTAACCGTTTCCGATGTCCGCACTTCCATCATCCATAATCTAAGGCAACGCTTTGCCGAAGCAGGCATAAAAAATTATACAAGCTTGGTTGCCGATCTTTCCAATTCACCATTCACTACTGACCCCGCCCCGATACTTGGGTCGGGCAGGCATTCACCATACGACCTTATCATCTGCGACGCGCCGTGCACCGGAAGCGGCACTTGGGGCAGGACACCCGAGCAACTGTATTTTTTTACACAGGATAAAATCAGGAACTACTCAACGCTACAAAGAAAAATAGTACAAACAACCCTCCCTTATACAAAAAAGGATGGCTACTTTTTGTATATCACGTGTTCAATATTTTCAGATGAAAATGAAGCTGCAGTCGATCTTATTCAGCAACAAGGTTTTACATTAGTCAAAAAGGCAGTCCTTGCCGGCTATGACAAAAAAGCTGACACGATGTTTGCTGCTTTGCTAAAAAAGTGAATATTAATTGTATCGCTATCTCAGCCTGTCCACACTTTTTACAAGCCTGTTATCCTTATAAATACCTCTGAAAGCCAGAAAGAGAAAAATTGGTGTTATAAACACAAAAATGCTAGTAATGAGCGGAAGGCTCAGCTCCTTATAATTATCCTTCATATTTAGAAAATACAACGCAATAATAATAAGCGACACCAATATATTGGTGAGGGTAAGCCGCATTTGCAGCTTTCTATCCTTAAACAAGAAAATAGTTATTAGAGACCCTATGGC
>Ga0207091_1076_pt1 | contig 24185 bp, 18 predicted proteins | sample Alteio_BWMinHeat_47_FD_153534 | JGI IMG/M metagenome (GOLD analysis project Ga0207091, IMG submission 153534) | Enriched cells from forest soil in Barre Woods Harvard Forest LTER site, Petersham, Massachusetts, United States -... | ecosystem: Environmental > Terrestrial > Soil > Temperate forest >... | reverse complement strand
GGCGCTTAGCAGCCCAAGTTGCTACCTGCAGTTACCCCAAGGACGCCCACGAAGCTTTGGTACTTAGAAATGCGATCATTCATCTGAGCAGTATTCTGTCCGTTGCATTCCAGCGAACCGTTGATGCTCTTGATGGTCTGACCAAAGCCGAGGCTATTGATCATTGCATTATGCGCAGTCATCGTATTCGGTCCATTTTGCGACATCCAGTACCAGATTGCGGTATTCCATGACACGGTTGCATCGGTTTCCACCAAGCTCGGTGTCGCCAGCAGATTGATGCCGAGATAATCTCCTGCAGCCTTGTAGTTGAAGTTCCAGCTCAGTTGCATTGGGCCGCGTCCGTAGTAGGCTGATGTGCCGGCTGGACAACCATAAGACTGGGTCGTATCGCAATAGTGCGGATAGTTCGCCGTATTCTGCTCCACGATATACACGAGACCGCCTGTCTCATGGCTGACGTTGGCAAGGAATGCTGCTATTTCCTGTTTTTTGACCGTGTCGGTGCCGGTGGTGCCGAAGCCTGCGATGGCATTGGCTGCATTGACCAGCCCTGCATAAGTGTAGAACCCAACGCGGCCTGGAAACATCTGGTCGAATTGTGCCGACGTCACGATGAAACCGGTCGGTGTTGGTGTTGGCGTTGGGGTCGGTGTTGGAGTAGGCGTAGGAGTTGGTGAGCCCCCGCAGGAAGCCGATGTTACCACATGCCATGCCGATGTCCATGCCGAGCCGGTACCAGGTGCATATGCTGCAGCTGAAGCGGAAGAACACCAGCCGCCAACATCGCACATATAGTAACCACCAGCGTTCGTCACCACTTGATTCGCCACATAGGTCGTACCCGCGACGTAAGCCGGGCAGCTAGGCGTTGGAGTCGGTGTTGGAGTCGGTGTTGGAGTCGGGGTAGGTGTTGGAGTCGGGGTAGGTGTCGGGGTAGGTGTAGGTGTTGGTGTGCTACCGCAAGTGAACCCGGTTACCCATGGCTGGCCGCTACCTGCAGCGCCGCTATTGGTCAGCGGATCCTGGTTCTGTGTCCAGAATGCATTGGTGTAGTTACGTCCTGAACGGCTAACCTTTGTGCCGGCAGTCGCATAGGCGGTCGTACTGACCCACGCTGCTGCGCAAGCTTCGCCATCTGCGTACTGCTGCGATTTACCGGCCGTATTTGCTGAATTGCCGCCACACCCCACGAGCATTCCGCTCGCGATAAGGGGCGTGACCAAGCTGCGGATGATTCCTGTTTTCATATTTGTCTCCTGTTATATTTTTGGGGTGCTACGGTTAGGGGGTACTGCCAAACACAAGAACACGACGCTGGGAGTTCGCAATGAAGGCGTTTTCGTGGCCAGTTATATTAATATTAAACCTGTCATATGAAAGCGCTTTCTTATAATTTATTTTTAAATAAGATTAAGTTTTGTAAGGTGCTGGAATTCTCATGAATTTGAGTAAGCGAGTCGATCTGAATGGCATTACACAAAAGTATAGATGTTTAAAATTTTTAAACCATTTAAATCAATTATTTGAGTAACTTACTTAATCAAATTTATAATGATTATAGGTGCCGAAAAATCCATGAAATATTAATTAATTGGAAATAAAAATGAATTCCCAGTTATAGTCACCTTTAGAGACTAATGGATCATAAAAATCAGCATGTTCAGCAAGCTAAATGCCTACCGGTGCGTGACAGAACAAGCCGCAGATTCCATTTTTTGTTACCGATACCGAGAGGCGGGTCACTTATCAAAATCCCGAAGCCCGACGCCTGTTCGGGTTCGATGACCTGGAAATCATCGGCCAGCCAATCCTGGAAATAATCCGGCATCACGATTCCGACGACATGTTGTCTTCCGCAAATTGCGGCAAATGCCACTGCGCGGCCGTGTTTGGCGAAACCGCAAAAGATTTTGTGTGGCTGGTATATCGCAAGGACGGCACATCCTTTTACGCCTCTTGTACCAGTTCTCCGCTGTATATCGAGGAACAACATGTCGGCGTCATCTATTTTTCCAGCGATGTCACTACACGTAAAAGCATGGAAGCAGCACTCCTCAAGAAAACGGAGGAACTGCAGCTTGCGACCGAGGCTGCGGAACTCGGAATGTTCGATTTCTATCCCCGCACCAATAAGTTGATTTGGAGTGACAGGGTTAAGGAGCATTTCGGATTGCCGGTGGATACGCCGGTAACAATCGATGTTTTTTTCGCCGGCTTGCATCCCGACGATCGCGAAAGGATGACGCTGGGTATTGCAGCAGCGAGCAAGCCGGAGAATGGCGGCCGTTTCAGGTTCAAATACAGGACTGTCGGACAGCTTGATCGTAAAGAGCGGTGGATAGAAGAACGCGGACAGGTGCATTTCGCGTCAGACGGTACGCCTATACGTTTGATCGGCACCACCATGGATGTCACTGAACGTGAACTGGCTGAACAACGTCTGCAGGAAGCCGCCCAGCATGACAATCTGACGGGGCTATCCAATCGTGCGCTTTTATTTCAGTTCGCCGAATTCGTTTTCGCGCAGGCGCTGCGTACCTGTTCGGACAGCGCATTGTTGTTTATCGATCTGGACCGCTTCAAGCCGATCAACGATTTGTATGGGCATGACGTTGGCGACAAGGTGCTTAAGGAAGTCGCGCGGCGTTTGCAAAAATGTACACGGAAGGAAGATATCGTCAGCCGGCTAGGCGGCGATGAATTTATTGTGCTGTTACCTCATATTGAGACGGCCTATGATCCTGAAACGGTAGCGCAGCACATCTTGAAAATGATAGGCCAGCCGTTTCACGTTGGCGGCCTGACGCTGACATTATCGGCATCTATCGGCATCAGCCTTTTCAGGGAACATGCCAGTGAGCTCGAATCGCTGATTCGATATGCCGACATGGCGATGTATGCCGCCAAGAAGAGCGGCCGCAATAACTACAAGTTTTATACGCCAGGCCATGACGAACTTGCCACCGACAGGCTGCGTCTGGAAATCCACTTGAAGCGCAAACTTGAAAACAATGGCATGGTGCTTTTCTATCAGCCGATTATTGATATTGACAGCGGCAAAGTGATAGGTGCCGAAGCGTTGATACGCCTGCCGGGAGAAAATGGTGTCATGCTGAATCCAGGCGACTTCATTCCGATTGCGGAGTCTACAGGCTTGATCGACAGCCTGGGGCTATGGGTTATAACCGAAACATGCAAGCAGCATCAGGCCTGGCGCGAGGCCGGCCTGCCGCCGATCAACATTGCGGTCAACGTATCCGCAATAGAGTTTCGGCAAAAAGCATTCGCATCGCAACTGGCCAGGACGGTGACGGCATCGGGCATGGATCCATCCTGCCTGCAAATCGAGTTAACCGAAAGTGCGGTCATGGACAACATTTCGGCCGCCATTGAAACGTTACGTGAAATCAGGGCCATGGGGATCAAGATTGCACTGGATGATTTCGGTACCGGCTATTCCAGCCTCAATCATTTGAAGAATTTACCCCTGGATAAACTCAAGATAGATCAGTCCTTTATTCTCCGCATCGAGAGTGACAGGCCGAATCAGTCGATCACGGAAGCCATCATCGGACTTGGGCGTACCTTGAATTTGAGAGTGGTCGGAGAAGGAATCGAGTCCGAGGAGGCGATGAATTTTCTGCGAAATCATGGCTGTGACGAAGCCCAGGGTTTTTTGTTCAGCGAACCGCTCCCAGCTGCGGAGTTCGAGTCATGGCACCGAAACCATTTGGCACATTCCAGGCTATGAGTAGCTGTACAGTGCCCGAAACCCTTCAACCCAAAAAGCTACAACCTATTTTTGACTGCACTGTTACAGTGCAATTTTTCATGATGCTGACGCGGGTTGCCTAATAAACGGCGGAAGCCTGACTTATAAGGGAATCAGCTCCATGCCATGCGTCGACGGTGGCAAACCGATCAACGAGACACTGGTGGTGGACGCGGCGAAAGTTACATTGAAAACGTCCGTGACGCTCATGCCGCTGGTATCGGTCGCAATGACTTCCAGCGTGACCGTTCCGATCGCCGTCTTTGGCACCAGCCCGGAAAAAGTGTCGGTCGTTTTATTGAACGAGAGCCATGAAGTAATGGGTACCCCGCCGATTTGATAAGCGCTAAAGCTCAAATGTTGGCCTTGCGGATCAGTGAATGTATCCGATGGCAGTGTGAATGATATTTTCTGATCGTCAGCCCACACCTGGTTCGCGGTCTGATGCGTCAGTATCGGAGCAGGGACGGGTACCGCGACGTTAAACGTCTCTGAAGCGGAAAGACCGCTGGTGTCGGTGGCCGTCACCTTGATGCCGAAGCTTTGCGTTCCGATTGGTACGATACCGGAGAACGTCGCGGTAGATGCCTTGAACGTAAGCCAGCTCGGCAGTACCTGTCCATTGTTCTGTGTCGCGGTATAACTGAGCGTCTGCCCGCTGGGATCCACGAAGGTATTGCCGGGCAAGGAAAACGATACATGCTGGCCCGGTGTCCAGGTCTGTCCGACTGTCTGGTTTGCGATCGTAGGTGTTGCGGTCGACGTCACAACCGAGACTAAAAGTGTTTGCCAGTCCCCCCAATAACTTCCATTGTATGCACGAACATCGACGGTATCACTCCCGATGGTCGAGCCGGCCTGCAAGAACGTCGACGTCAGCGAAGTCACTGTAATGGCGGTGCTTGCAGAATGTGCGGACTGGGTTACGCCATTCACAATAAAGGTATCGGTGGACGCAGTGTCATATATCTGAAACTGCGTAATGGATTTGCCATTCGGATCCATCGCGGAGAAAAGTACTGAGAGCGGCTGTCTATCATGGACCGCAATTTTGTCCGGCGAGACCAGGGTAGAAATTATCGGCGTGTCGAGCTCATATATCTTGACGTAGCTGGATAGTATGCCGGCCCATTCCTGGCTCGCCAAATGGGGTGAGGCGATTAGTACGTCATTTTTGGAGCCGTCATTGGCCAGGTTGACGGTGGCACCGCTGGTATTCACATAGGTAATATTATCAATCAGCGTCGCAGTGCTGCCGGATCCGCTGACACAGGTCGTGATATGTCCGCTAGTGGTCGAGCCGATCACGATGATTTCACCCGCCTTGACCAGCGATTGCCAATTGCCTGACTGCTTGGTGCCGTCAAACGCGACGAACCATTCGCCGTTGGACTGTCCGCTGATCCCTATCATTGAACTATCAACCGGCAAAGATGCGCCGGCTTCGGCTGCAATCGTACTTGCCAGCACCCAGCAACCATTCATATTCCATGCCTTGCCAACGAATGATAGTGCTATCGAGCAAATGGAATCAGGTGTTGCTTGGGAGGGCACGACATTGGCAAATTCCGGTTGAGTGGCTATGGTGACACTGCCTATATAACCTGTCGGATCAAGCTGGGCCATGGCGTATGCATCATTGCCATGGGCCGTGGCCAGGTTGAAGTTATTTGTCGAGTAGAGAGAAAGGTTGGTCACGTCGCTGATACTTGCCGACGCCTTGTAGGTGATCTGATCGAAATAGCCATACATGCTGCTGTAATAGCGGCCGGTTGCGGCTTGATAGGTAAAAATCAAATCGACACCGCGTCCGTCACCGCCAATACTTCCGAATACTGCCGTGGCGCCATTGCCGCTGAACGTGCCGGTCGCACCGGTGGCGCTGATTGTGTATTCATTCCGATCAAGGCCATTCAAGACCAGATAGGTGGGATTGCCCGACGCGGCAGTGATCGAGAATATCGAAGAGAGGTTTATGCTTAGTCCGCCGCTGGCGATAAACGAGTTTTTTGTGACGGAGATTGCCATGATCCCTCTGTCCCCGATAACACCAAATTTATTTACATAATGAAATATTACCACAAGGAAATAAATAGTCAATGAACCTTGACCAAAGAGAGTAATTTCCGGATGAACGGGCGCATGGTTTCAGGCGGGCGAGTATCTTTACCAAAGTCTGGCAAGTGATGTTTCGTCAACAAAGGGCAGCACTACAGTAGCCCGGCTTGGTGCTCTCGGTTCGGTATATGGCGGCAATCGAAGTATGTGCGTTCACGGTATTCAATGAACATCATCGATACACATTTCATTTTCCCTCTCTTGAATTTCCTTTTTTTCAGACACACATCTGGTCTTATACAGCTAGATTTTTTCGAGTATGTAACACGATGTAAAGTTAGGTTAAGTGCCAGCCTCTTGCTTGCGCATCGAGGGTGTTGGCATTAATCTTTAAAACAAGAGTTACTGGTTTGTGCGATATGAATCACAAAACAGCTGCAATGTCTGGATGCAAGGAGTAATAATGAAACGGATTAAATTGCTGGCGGCATCAATACTGCTATTCGGTATGGGAGTGAGCACCGTAGCGTGGGCTCAGTATCATCATCATTACGGTGGCCATGTCGGTATTTATGTCGGAGCCCCTTTGGGATGGATGTGGAATTATCCGCCGTCATATTATTACGGACCATATCCATATCCTGTGGTGGTAGCTCCATCGGTGCCACCAACTTATATTGAGCAGGGACAAGAGCCGGCGCCCGTACAGTCGCCGCAAGTACTATCAAATTACTGGTACTACTGCAGCAAACCGGATGGTTATTATCCCTACGTGAAGCAATGTCCTGCCGGCTGGAAAAAGGTTGCACCGCAGCCGCCATCGGAACAGTAATGGAGCGTCGTACTGCCATGTTAATCAAGACTGTAAAAATCTCTTCGTCGCTGGCCGCGCTGTTTGTGCTCGGTGCATGCACCACCATACCCAACGGCCCCGGTGTTCTGGTGTTGCCGGGCACAGGTAAGAGCTTCGACCAGTTTCGCGCCGATGATATCGACTGCAGGCAATTCGCATCTGCGCAAATAGGTGGCGCTACCGCATCTTCCGCTGCAACCGACAGTGGTGTGCGTAGTGCTGCACTTGGAACCCTGTTAGGTGCCGCCGCCGGTGCAGCGATCAATGGCGGTCACGGTGCCGGCGTAGGCGCGGGCACCGGACTGGTAATGGGCGGCCTTTCCGGCGCAGGTGCGGCAGACGTGTCCGGCCGCGACTTGCAGCGCCGCTATGACTTCGGCTATCAGCAATGCATGTATGCGAAAGGTCATCGCGTCCCGATGGTAGGCCACTTCGCTCCCGAGCAAGCTCGTCAGGCGAATTATTACGGGCGGCCACCACCACCACCTGCCGGTATGCCACCGCCGCCGCCTCCTGATGCGGCGTTAGCGCGGTAGTGATTTGCAGGTAATGGCTTGTACTGAAATAAATATCAGACGAAAAAAAACCGACTCGCAAGAGCCGGTTTTTTTTATGTGTTACGACCTACCGATCAGTGCGATCAGAATCCCAATGCAGTAAGGAAGCGATTGGTAAAGGCCAATGGCGCGCCTTGCTGACCCCATGTATTGCATGTATCCGACGATCCATTTGCAATCGGCGCGCAATCACGGTCACGGTCAAATGACCAGAAATGTACACCCGCCAGTTTGTTGGCAACCACAAAGTTTGACATTGTGGTGACATCGGCCAAGGTGAAAATTTCATCAGGGCTGTCGTTGGCGCCGATCATAGGCGTCAACTCGATTTTGCTATACGGCACGCCCCAGTAATTATGCAGGCTTGTCGCAGCATTGATCGCGGATTGTCCCATTTGGCATTTGCCGTTGCTGACAGCGCAAAGGTTCGGTGGTGCGCTTCCAGTACCTGCATAATCCATCGTCATCAGATTGATCGTGTAATTCGTCAAGCCATGAGCATTGATCGAATTCATGATTTGCACGCCGGTACCGCCAAGGCTTTGCGCTTCATTGCCGCCGTCGGTTGCGATCGTGAAGCTGTAACGCAAGTTCGGAAAGGTTGCCTGCGCTGCGACTACGCGTGCAACGATGTTGTCAATGTCACTTTGGCTTTGGCCGGACTCGATATCAAAGTCGATACCCAGCAGGTTGGCGCTCTTGTAAGTATTGATGAACTTGGTGAAATTGGCATCTGAAGTACAGGTAAATGTAGAGCCTCCACCGCCGGTTGCGATGATGTATTTCTTTCCTGCGTTGACAAAACTCTGGACGTTGGCAGCAGCAAATGCAGCTGCCGATACACCCGACCAGTTTTCGCTACCGCAAGAGCCGGTAGCAAATGCCCAGGTAATTGCTTGCAGTTTGGCCGGCATTGCAGCCAACAGTGTTTGCTGCGTGCCGGTCACTGCGGTATTCATTTGATTGTTGCCGTTGCTTACACCGGAATACTTGTATGGGCTGTAAATGAAGCCGCTTGTTGGCGTTGGCGTTGGTGTAGGTGTCGGAGTAGGCGTAGGAGTCGGTGTTGGAGTGCCGCAAGTTGTAGGTGCCCAATACCAGGTGCTGATCGTTGGATCTGTACCGTCACTACCGTTAGTACCGGCATTCACTTCTTTGTAGTAATTACCGTTGGTGAATTTTACGATTGTGCCGAGCGGATAATTCACGCCTGCAGTCCATGTGCTGAATGTGCACGAAGGAGTTGGAGTCGGTGTAGGCGTTGGGGTTGGGGTCGGTGTCGGAGTAGGTGTTGGAGTAGGAGTAGGAGTAGGCGTTGGGGTAGGTGTTGGAGTAGGAGTAGGCGTTGGAGTCGGGGTAGGTGTGCCACCGCAAGTGAAACCAGGCAACCAAGGCTTGCCGCTACCGGATGCGCCGCTGTTGGTCGAAGGGTCTTCGCCTTGTGTCCACCAGTTATTCGTATAGTTACGGCCGAGTCGGCTGACTTTTATGCCGGCGTTTGCATATGCAGTAGCCGCATTCCATGCCGCAGCGCAGGCTTCGCCATCTGCCAACATTTTCGATTGAGTACCGGTGTCTGTAGCGCCACCGCCGCACGCTGCAAGCATGCTGGCAGATAAACCTAGCATAAGGCTATTGATGATTGTTTTTTTCAACTTTGTCTCCTGAGTGGGGTTTGTCAAAATTTAAAATTTGGTGCTTTTTGCACAAGCGATTATCAAGTTCCTACCTTAACGAACTCCAAATTAACCTTAAGGTTTCGTTAACGTGGCATGCAGCCTGGCCTCCTTATAAATGTCAGGAATGCGATGGCCCCTACTATGTTGGCTGGCACACGGTGTTTGCGATGGGGCGGGGGTATCGTGGTCTTGGGCTCTCTACATATCGAATCTGAACGAGTGCAGGATCTTTTATCCCAAAATGTATTCGGCGCGGGATGGGTGTATTTGTCCAGAAGCGTTGCCTGCCACCATTACTGCAATCTAAAAGTAGCGATATACATGCGATATATGTATTGCGCAAAACTAATCGAGATAACGCTTATCAAAGCCTTTGCAGCAAGAAGCCCGGCAGGCATATCCAAATTCTCGATGCCGGATCTTTCACACAAAAAACAGCTGGCAGGAATAAATTGCCGAGATCGTCCCTAGCCTCCGCTGCTGAAAAATCGCTTGTGGATTAGAGGAGTGAAGTTTGAAATGAACGAGAACACAACCGGTAATGCGAGCGAGCAGAAAAATCCGTTACAAGCGCAGCATGAACAAGGCGACGCAAAAAATCTGTCTGATTCACCTGCGGCCAATCTCAAATCAATGCGCGAACGACAGGAAGCTGTACTGACATCGAGAGAAGTGTCGGCCGCTGTGCGAGAAAAAACTGTCGACGCGCGAGAGCAGACTGCCGACGCGCGCGAACTCGCAGCGGAGGTCAGGGAAAATGAAGCCGACTCCCGCGAGATTGCGGCTACCGCGCGTGAAGAGCTTAGCGACGAGTCGGAGGCCTTGCGTATGGCCGTGCAAGATCAAATCGTCCGATTGCAGGAGGTAAATGAATGCCTTGTAGTCGCAGGTGTGAATTCGCAGATGTTGACTGAGCAGCTTCAGCAGGCCAAAGTGGATATGGCTCATCTGGCGCACCACGATTTTTTGACGGATTTACCCAATCGGATTCATCTTGAAGAACGTCTGGCGCAAGCGATTACGTGGGCGCGCCGTCACGGCACAAAATTTGCGATTTTATATTTGGACCTGGATCGATTCAAAAATGTGAACGACTCATTGGGTCATCGCATCGGCGACCAACTGCTCAAGGAAGTTGCGCAACGTCTGCTGATGAGTATTCGCAGCCTCGATACCGTCTGCCGTCAGGGCGGCGATAAATTCATCGTGTTGCTGTCGGAAGTAAACCATCTGGATGGCTTGATCACGAAAGTGGAGAGAATACACTGTATCGTCACAGAGTCATACGCCGTGGCCGGACACGTGCTGCACGTCGGTGCAAGCATAGGGATCAGTATTTATCCGGACAACGGAGCCACAAAAGATACATTGATCCAGCATGCAGAAGCAGCGATGTACTCGGTCAAGCAATGCGGTCGCAACACCTACGCATTTTTTGAAAAGGCAATGAACGACAGTGCGATTGCGCGTCATGGCATGGAGACGAGTTTACATGAAGCACTTGCTAGGCAGGAGTTCGTGCTTTATTACCAGGCACAGATCGCACTGCAGACCGGCAATATAACCGGAGCGGAGGCGCTTATCCGGTGGAGGCATCCGGTCAAGGGACTGCTTTCACCTGCGTGGTTCGTGTCTTTTGCGGAAGAGTGCGGCGCGATTTTACCCATCGGCCGCTGGGTACTGCGTGAGGCATGTACGCAAGCACAAACCTGGCTGAAGGCGGGCCTGGCATTTGCTGTCATCGCAGTGAATATCTCTGCATCGGAATTTGAAGCTGGCGATTTTCTCGAATATGTACTCTTGATTCTCCAGGAAACCGGTCTCTCTCCACAGCATCTTGAACTGGAACTCACCGAAGGAGTCTTGATGAAAGATACCGAGGAGACTATCCAGAAACTGACGACCTTGAGATCACTGGGCATACGTATTGCCATTGACGATTTTGGCACCGGCTATTCAAGCTTGAGCTATTTGAAGCGGTTTCCGGTTGATACCTTGAAGATAGATCAATCGTTTGTCGGCGATATACGAACGAACGAAACAGATGATATTTTAGTGAACGCAGTAATCAGCATAGGCAAAGGTCTCCGGCATCAGGTAGTTGCTGAAGGAATAGAGACTGCCGAGCAACTCGCGTTTCTTCGTGAAAGACAATGTACCAGCGGGCAGGGCTTTCTGCTCAGCATGCCCATGCCTGCCGAGGATTTCGCGGACCTGCTTGCACACGGTCCGAAGGATAGCAACAACGCGAATATGAAGATTTGATCAACATTGCATTTTCATTTCTGAAAACAATTGTATTGGTATCGGGCCTGTCTTTTCTGTTCGAGAACAACGTCGATGCATATCAACGTACGCTAGCGAACGGAACGCCTCGATCTTCCCGTGCATACTTCGGCCTGATTCAACGAAACGTTCATTGCTTTGTCGGGTAGCCGCGTTCATGGGTATTTAGTGTGACCTGATTATTGCATCGGTGATTACTTGACCTGGCTCGCGTATCAATCGATGCCCTGATAGCTTGTTGGTCGGGCAGCAACAGAACATCCATTCTTCCGAAATATAAAATTACCAATGACGGTAATTTTGTCAGATGCATTCTTGAACAAGCCCTTGGTACGACAACGAACAGACGATGCGCTTGCGCTCGGCTACGCTGGTCAAATACCAAACTGTCTTCGTCACAATTCGTCACAAATTTTTACCGTACAGGAGTGATCGCCATGAGAAATAGCGGCGGATATATCGCACATGAAGGAGTAACTGCCATGCGAAATAGAGACGCATACATTGCAAAAATGAGGCTGCAACTCGACGAGTTGAATACAGCAATCGACGAACTGGAATCACGAGAGCACGAATCAGGTGTCGGCGAAATGTCCAAGGAGGGCGTGAGCAAGCTTTTACGCAGCCAATCGCAACTAACCATGGACAAGCTTGAGGAGCTGAGCGCTGCCAATGAAGATTTGTGGAAACACCTTATCGCCGACACGGAAAAAATGCGTGACACATTTGCCAATTCATTTTATTACTTCAAGTCGCGACTGTAGGATCGCCCGCTTTTTTCAGGAGCGCGAACCCCAACGCAGCATGCAAGAGCGCATCCGACATTTGAGTATGGGCATTGAATAATCATGGCTGTGATGTCGGAGCATGAGGTGAACCCCTCGTCCTTGCTTCGCTTGAGTGTCATTGAAGATCGGATATCAAAGGAGAGAACATGTCAATTTTTCAAAGGCAGGTAACAAGTATCTCGATGACGTATGGAGGTACAAAAAATGAGGATGTCAAATGGATAAATAATCCTGATGAAGGATGGAACAGTTCTGTGCAAAACGTTATCCTGGACATCGAAAATGGATGGCGATATTTCGTCCGTACGCGCGGATTGCCGGACGCGGATTTGTCGATCGTAAAACACGACGAGGGTGATCGACGCACATGGTATGTGCGTACAGATCCCGATGGACTCGAATATAACAATTTGTTGATGCTGCCGGGCGGCATCGCAGGAACCGGCGCGATAAACGCAATCGCACGGGCGATGCTGAATCAGCGGTAGCGCTTGTCGTTATCGGGTTCGGTCAAGCACTACGCGTATTTGCCGAGTCATGCTCCGCCACATACTGTAACGCGACATCAAGCGCAGCCATGAACTCATGGACCTTGATCGGCTTGGTCAGATAGTGGAAGAACCCCGCCTCCAGCCCTTTCTCGATATCGTGGGGGATGGCGTTGGCCGACAGCGCAAGGACAGGGATATGAGCGGTTGAAGTATCTTCTCGCAAAATTTTCAAGGCGTCGAAGCCACTCATGCCAGGCAAATTAATATCCATCAAAATAAGATCGGGCTGACGGCGGCGCGCCAGTTCAATACCCGAATGGCCATCGACGGCCGTCAACAACTTCAAATCGCTACGTCGCGCTATCAATTGTTCGATCAGGGCCAAATTTGCCGGATTGTCCTCGACGTAAAGTAGTGTGCGTTGCGGCGCTGACTCTTGTGCCGCGGGGTCCTGTTCCATAGTGAAGTCGCCGCTGTGATTGAATATCAACTCAGGCGCGCTTGATGCCGGCAACTCCACCCAGAATATGCTGCCGACACCGACACTGCTTTCGACGCCGATGACCCCGCCCATCAGCTCGACCAGTTGCTTGGTGACGACCAGGCCGATACCGGTGCCTTCTTCGGTACTGGTCTCTTGCCCTAGCCGATTGAACGGCTGAAAAAGGTGCGATAATTGTTCAGGTGCCAAACCGACTCCGGTATCCGTCACGCTGACGCGCACCCGATCTTCGCCGCTCATCGCACAATGAACTACGACCCCGCCGCCAGCCCGATTATATTTAATTGCATTCGATAGCAGGTTGACCATTACCTGCTTGACCCTGATGCGATCGGCATGGACATAAAAAAGATTATCAAAGTGGGGAAACGTCATGTGTATCCCGCGCTTCTGTGCCTGCGGCTCGATCATTGCGTGGCAATCCTGCAGCACGTCGGTGAGCGACATCGCTTCTCGCGACATGGTCACTTTGCCCGATTCGATCATTGCCAGATCGAGGATTTCATTAATCAGGCGCAGCAGATACCAACCTGCTTGCAAAATCTGGTCGATCGACTGTGTCTGCGAGGGTGAGGGCGGTGGTGCCTCGGACGCCATCAGTTGCGCGAATCCGAGCACGGCATTGAGCGGCGTGCGTAATTCATGACTCATGCTGGACAGGAATTCCGACTTCGCCAGGTTGGCTTTTTCGGCCGCTGCCTTCGCATTTTTCAGTTCGATATTGGCTTCTTCCAGCATATGCTGTTGCTCGCGCAGATGCTGGTCCAGCAACGCCTGTTTTGCTTCGACCTGTTTGCGTGCGGTGTTGTCAGTGCCGATCAACAGGTAACCGATGATTTTGTCTTCTGCATCACGCAGCGCAGTGACGGACACGATTGCCGGGAAGCGACTGCCATCCTTGCGAATATAAGTCAGTTCATAAATATCTTCGATGCCGCGTGAGGCCTTGAATACTAGCGCCTCGAAACCCGGCGTGATAGTCGTATCCAGTTCCAGGCTGAGCGTCGCTGCACGCGCGATCATTTCTTGGATGTCCGATATGCCGGCCGGGGTGATCTTGTCCACCACCTCCTCAGCTTGGTAGCCGAGCATGCGTTCCGCTCCGACGTTGAAAATCTGGATCACGCCTTGGGCGTCAGTGGCGATACTGGAGAAATTGGCGCTGTTGAAGATCGCGTCCTGCAATGCACCTGCTTTCAGCAATGACTGCTGAGTCGCTTGCGAGGCTGGAAGGGAAGTGGCGTTCGGAGTAACTTTGCTGAACATATCAGGTCTCTTGCAGTTGAAAAAAGCTCGCAAGAGTTGAGCGGGCCAGACAAGATAGCACACCTGAAACGCCTATCCAAAACTGTATTGTGTAACTACCGAAGACACGTCTGTGCGTTATCGAACATAGCGTCGACATGAAGCCAAACAGATATGTATTGGGGTTCGGCAATAGGAGGAATTGTTTTGTACGACATTGTGCGACAAACAATGACCGGCATGCATAGCACGATGCGATCGTGCATTCAGATGCATCTTCCCCTGAAGAATACGCAGGGGAAGAAGTTGTGTGGTTGCATCTTGCCATGGCGAAGTGGAAGCCGTCGCCGACGACAATTTTGAGCCAGACCGGAAGTCGTAGGTGGGTTTTACGGTATGCAGATACCGAAATGAGGTACGTGCTCAGGGGCGCAACTGCAGTTTATGTCAGGGACAATGCAGGATTATATTGGTCCTGAGCCCTGCGAAACTGCGCCAGCGTATCTATGAGATTTCGAAATTCTTCGTACGACTGATCGACGCCGAACCTTCGCGTCCAGCGATACAGGTCGATGAAGCCGTCGCCCCCCAGCGATCTGGATGCGATATCAACCGCTTCCTGCGCAGCGCCATCCACTTCATTTTCTAAAATTTTGACGCAGACAAAAGGGATGCGCTTGGCGTGATCGATCGATTTACACAGGCGTAGCAGGTCGAATATCCGACCGTCGTCAAAGTTGATGCTTGCGAGAACCACATCAATTGGTTCATTCAATGCCGCTTTGGCGCTTGCCATGGAGTCGCAAAACACGAAGAAAAAATCCAGTCCGAGCGCGGTTGTCAACAAAGGTAATGCGTCGTGCGAAACAGCCGTCAGGACGCGCAATGGCTTTCGATTTGAAAGATGCATATATGTCCTATATCGTGAACTAATTAAGAGCGTAGAACATAGTAGCGCATTGGGACCTGCGAAGGTTGCAATAATCCATTTTCGCAGGCGCTGTCGTACGTTCAAAAGCACGATGCTCATATCGCGTGGATACGACATCGGACTTCAGAGGCTTTCAGGCAATGATGCCGAGACATGACATATATGTTTGGTGTGATGAAAATACGGCGCGACTATCGTTGGCACGCCGGGCTTGAGCCGGCCTTGTGAAAAAGTTGCAAGTGCTTCGCTGATGTCGGCAAACTTCACTGGCTTCGGAAAAGCCCGATCGAATCCGGTCGCAACGGCACGCGCCTTGTGCGTATCGCTGGCATAGCCGGATACGGCGATCAGCGGAATATGCGCCAGCAATTGATTGGATCGCACCGCGTTCGCAAATTCATTGCCATTCATATCTCCGGGTAAATCGATGTCGCAAAAAATCATCTCCGGAAGATTGTTCATTGCGATATCAAGACCCGCAACAGCGTTGCTGGTGACCTCGGGATTACAGCCCATGACATGAAGCATGCTGTGGAAAAGTTCTGAAAAATCAGGGTCACCCTCGATCACCAACACGCGAGGTCTGTGCATCAGCACACCATCCATCATGGAGCGGTCCTGATTCAGCCATGCAATCGCTTCGCGCCTGTCATGGAATTTTCTTACACCATGGCCCTCGGCACCCATCATTTCCACGGTGATGTCGGCCGACATCTGCGACCGCTTGCTGGGGCCGTAGGCCCACGCAAATCTCCGTAAACCGTCTTGTTTCATACGCGGAAACCAATTCTCCGCAACCCATTGCGTGGCGTTGCTCCATGCGCCGACAACATGGGTATTGTCGTTCAGCACCGCGTCAACATCCTGCTGAATCATCAAACGAAGGATGCTATCGCAACCCCGACGCATTGATTCGATCGACTGATAGCCTTTCCAGTCGGCATGCAAATACGATGTCGCCGGATCGTGATGAATATCAAGAAAGCTTTCGAGGAACAATTCACTGGTAGCCATGTTGATCGTATTTATAGATGACAAGTGCGGTGTGATGTTGGGCATGTGACAAGGCACCTGGAAATCATTACGGCTCCCGCATAGAGCGTGGGAGAATCATCGGTTACTGCATTGAATCCGGGGATGCTTGATTCAGTTGAAATGCATCGGCAGTATCGGCACTGATAGCGGCAATGCTCTCAACGCAACTCCACCAGACAACGAAGAATAATGACTAAAGGTAAGAGAGTCTGTGTTCCAGCGTACATAAGCCGGAAAGGAAACGCGCATGTTTTGAATTAGACGCCAAGAGAATTGGTTACATCATTAAAGACGTAGCATTCAGACAATAAGAGTATGGTCAGGTACATAACATTGTCGTTTTACCGAGCGGCAAAACCAATCAATCGTGAGGTAGCCATGAACTCCGAAGAAATACTTGCCATGTTCAGGAAACAAGCCAGCATTATGGATAGGGATAGTCCGGAACAAAATGATTTGATACTGGAATTGGCGGAGCTGCTGGCCGACTCGCGCGGCAGGCTTTCAAAAGAAAACTTTTCGACGCTGGTGGGTATCGGTGCCGGACTCTACAAGGAAAGGCACAGCCAATATCAGGCACGTTCGGACGTGAATGCCATCATGAGTCTATGGGCCGAACATCAAAAACCGAATTGAATGTTGCAGGCAGATGCCGGCAACGCTCAACTATTTTGCATCGGTTTTTTGAGAGCCGCGTACAAGGCGTACAAACGTTGGCGGGAACGACAACTCTTCTTTGCCTGACATGATCGGATGGCATCGCAATGGATAGTAGGCTTTGAAGGACACATTACTGCTGCACCCCTTGTCGTCCCGAAAACCTGCAGAGGAAGTCCAGAACCAGCCGCGTGTCGTGTTCGGAAAGAATTTTTCATTGATTGTCGCTTCGCTGGGACCGACATTTTCCTTGATGGTATTCAGCTCGGCGATTGTAGGTAGACGCCATTCTCCGGAGGCCACTGCACGCGCTTCATCCCAGGTATATTTTCGGCCCACGCCTCTGCAGGTGGTGCCGTTCCACTTCCTGCCTTCTTCGCAGCGCTTCCAGATCAGGCCGGTTGTGTTGTCGATTACCGAGGCATCGTTGTCCGTCAGCGTAAAGCGGTCGGCAGCCGGCGTCTGCGCGATTGCTGCACCACCGGCGTTCAGCATCATCGCAATGAATGCACCGTGAACCGCAAGCCTGAAACTTCCCGATAATTTGTTCATACATACTCCTTCAAACGTTGGTGCTTCGTTGATGCATAAGTTTAGCATCGCTATGCAGGCAACTGCCGTGACTCGCACAAGACCAGAGCGATCTTCGATAATTCAGCCCATGCCGGTATATGCCCGTGCTTGGCGTGGCGGTTCAATAAAAGTCAAAATATATTTGACGGCATGCCGGACGGACGCTCCATATTGACTGGACGAAACTCCTGGAATTTCTTCAATGCGCTGGCTAAAGATAGCTACGCAGAAGACGGATCTATCATATCTCCCAAAAGCAAAAGCCATTGTGTCCGTCATCAGAGCCTGTTTCCCTGAATGAACAGCGATATCCCACCACTCACTGGCGGGAATTCCATGTGCCGGCTGCGCTGGCATGATCGCCGGCGTTGAGTAGCTTGAGCATGGTCGAACTGGCGAGATTTCCTTGCCCGAGATTGAAAACAAAATCCGTAAGTGCATCGAATTCGCTTTGGTTGATCTGTACGGTTACAAGGCGGGCGACAGCCTCTGCCGCCTCCTGCACGTCTTGCGCAAGCCACAGCTCTGCTTGCTCCTCGTACAGGCCATGCCCTCTTTTACGTCGTGCGTATGGCCGTATCCGATGGTCCAGACACCTACTGTATCCTGATACGCGGCGAGCTTGCATCCCTCGAACGACTCAGTAAGATGCAGGCCCTCCTGCGAGTACGTAAAATTATTCACTGTTCTTCCCTGGTTGAGGAAAATCGGGCAATAGCTATATGCCAAATACTATCTCAATATTTTTTCCAGGCGAACACGAGAATCGGAATTGAATAATGGGAACAGCCCAGCCCGGGTACGAACATCAAGCTGCATGTTGAAGGCGATGATACTTATCGTGCAGCCGGGAAGCACGTAAATCCGAATGAAAAATGGCCTGCAAGCGATGCATCGCATACAGGCCAAAGGCACTACCTACTGAGAACTGTATTTACTTCAACATCCGCGGCAACTTACCGGAGCTGGAATTTCTGCGCGGAGGCACCGTTGCAGTCATGTATCCGCAAACGCGTGCCGTTCGTAGTCACGCCGTTCGGTGAATCGAGGCATCGACCTGACTGCGGGTTTTTCAGTGAACCGTCAGCCTGCGGTACCCATTTCTGACCACCGACGCCGTTGCAATCATATAACTCGACCAGTGTGTCGTTCGCCGTGCCGTTGCCGTTGATGTCGAGGCAGCGACCGAGTGTGCTCAGCGAGGTATCTGCGTTGTATGTCCAGCGCTGGTCGACCGCGGTGGCCTGGCAATCCCACAACTGCACTGCCGTGAGGTTGACGCCAATGTCATCGCCTGCGACGTCGACACACTTTGCGCCCGGCGCGATGATGGTCCCCGGTGCGCCGCCGTTACTGTTGCCTGAATAACCCACAGCGAGAATGTTCGCCTGGACAGCGTTTTCGGTTGCATCGGTCGGGTAGCCGGACGTCATGACACCTTCGAAGAATGAGCCGGTGCTCCACTTGCTGTTATCTCCGCCGACGCCCAGGACGATGCCACCTTCCTGTTTCATGGGAATGTATCCGGTATAGCTGCCGTTGGGCAGCGTTCCGTTGTACTGGGTGGTGAGGCCACCCGACTGGGCGTTACCGGTCTTGAGGGCGAACATGCTGGTCCCGTTATTCTTGAGTATGGCAGTCACGAAGTTGTAGGGTACGGATGTGTTTGCCGTGTTGGAACCATTTCCCTGAAACAGACCGTTTTCAAGATCTGCAGCGATCCACGGGCCTGATCCCGAACACGGAGGGTGCTCACACCGGAAGCCGAGGTAGACGGCGTCCATGTGGCCATTGCCGGTGTCATTCGGAAGCGGTTGTTCAGTGTTCCCATAGTCGAAGCAGCACCCGTCGTCCAGGTGCGTGCCGCTGGCGACCATATACATGCCTTCTGGCTGGCCGTTCTTGGCTGTGCCTGTTGCAGTGGTGTTCCGGTAGCCGACGCCGGAAGACACGTAGACGCCATAGACCGCATGACCGCCGGCGGTGATGGGCAAGGCGTTGGCCACTGCGGCGACGTCGGCCGAACCTGCACCTCCTCCACCCGAGACCGTTAGGTCGTTATGGCGAGACGACTGGTCATAGATGACCGTGACGGTGCATGTCGTTCCAGCGCAGAACGAATCCTGCGCAGCAGCGTTCGCGTAGCCTCCCGCTGTCAGGGTACCGATGTCGGTGGTCCCGCCATTCGACGCGCGTTTGACCTGGTAGAGACGTCCGCTGTATGCGCCGAAAAGTGCCCGCGTCGTACTGTGTGCGGCGACGCATGGGGTGCCGCCTGAAGCATAGATGTCGCAGCTTAGTGTTGGTGTTGGAGTCGGGGTAGGGGTCGGTGTTGGAGTAGGCGTCGTACCGCAGGTGAAACCAGGCACCCATGGTTGTCCGCTACCGGCACCGCCGCTGTTGGTCAGCGGATCCTGGTTCTGCGTCCAGAATGCATTGGTGTAGTTCCGTCCTGAACGGCTCACTTTCGTACCGGCGGTTGCATAGACGGTCGTACTGACCCAGGCTGCAGCACAGGCTTCGCCGTCCGCCATTACTTTTGGCGGACTGGTCGTATTGGTTGATTCGCCACCGCATGCGACGAACAAGCTGGCAGACAGGCCTAGAATCAGGCCACTGATAATTGTATTTTTCAACGCTGTCTCCTGATTAGTTCGGCTAAACCCGGGCATGCGGCGTTACCGAACTGGTTTAAATTTATTTGCGTAACTGCAAAGACCATCAGTTCTGCGGCAACCCGTTCGCTTCACGAATCAGCTGGAAGATCGTGTCAGGCCGGACCACGATGTAATCCGCATTGAGCGAGTTTTTCACGTTCATGAAGTTGGTCGGTTTCACGTCTGTCCATGGTTGTGCCTGGATGACCAGGAAGCGCGGTGACGTGCGGTTCCAGCCTGACGCACCTGAAGCGATAAAGCTCTTCATGGCGTTTTCATCCGTGCAGTAGTTGCAGGTCAGGGCCATGCTCGGCAACTTGCCGCCGTAGATAGTCAGTCCGGCGCCGGTGTTCTGCGAGGTCAGGCCGAGCAGCGAAGGTGCATACGTCGCGTAGCTTTGACCGACGTTGGCATTGATGCCGCCGACGATGGTGTTCCACACAGTGATGACGCGGAACCCGGCACGCTTGACGTAGTCGTCGGTCTTCGCAACGAACTGGTCGAGCTGCGTCTGGCTGGGCCAGTTGTTCGGGTAGGTGTAGCCATAGCCGGACGGACCGGAGATCAGCGTATCGTTGGCTGACGCGGTCGACCAGTAGTAGTTGAGCGCGCCCGGCATTGCATCCAGCATCGCAGGCGATACTGTCCAGCCCATCGGTACGCTGCCGCGATCCGGATTACTCCACAGCTTGCGCATCAGATGCTCGACGTATTGCAGGTTGTCGCCATCGCTCAGGATGAACGCAACATAAATCTTGTTCTGCAGTGCGGGTTTGGCCGGCATCGCTTTCGGTGTCACGGTACGCGGCAGGCCGCTATGGAACGTGAGATTGGCGGACCAGTCGCTGGCGACGGTCGCAATGCCGTATTGCGACGCTGCAGTCACGCCCGAACCTTCTTCAGGCCACCATCCCATGTACACCTTGCCCGCGCCCATTGATGACAGGAAGCTGTTGAGCATGGTGCTTTCGGCCGGTACGCGTGGGTCGAGCCATACGGTGGCTGCGCCTAGTGCAGTTGCATATTCACGCGCCGCGGCCAGATGAGCTTGCGGATTCAAACCGATCAGCACATTGTGCGTGGCGCTTGGCCAGTAAGTGTCATGCATCGCCGTGTACACAGCCATCTTGTTGGCGTATTTGCCGCGCAGATCGACAAGGATAGGCAGGCTGTAAGGCGCGGCGGTGATAACCGAAACCTGTGAAGGCGAAACGACCAGCGCCTTGCGGCTGACTGCCATCATCGTCGCGAGATTCATCGTGTCGGGCACGAGGTCGTCGTAGACGATCACGCCGGAGAGTTCGCTCTTGTACTTGGTGATGAGGCTCCACTTGTCGGCAGGCTCGTTCCAGGTATAGCCCAGCGATTGCAGCCAGGTGTATCGGCCTTCCGCAAAATCGTCGCCTTCATAGGAGAAGATGCGCGGCTTGGTCGCATTGATGACGCCCTTCAGAGATGCAAACAGCGTTAGCTCATCTTGCGCCTTGGTGCGGTTCGCCCTGACCGAGTCGACCTTGATATATGAGCCGCCCAGCCAGTAGACACGCATCTCGACGGAATGATTGACCGCCGGCATGTTGAACGGCAGGTTGAACTCGGTGTAGTCGCCCGCGATGGCGAACTGCTGGCGCGTCACGGTTTGTGAAGCGAGGCCGGCGCCGGTCGTTGCGTCGCGTACGTCGATGATGACAACCGCGTCGTTGTTCGACGTGTTGTTGTCGATCTTCATGCGGAAGGTCGCTACGTTAGGTCCCGAAGGAAGGCTGGTGTCGTAAGGTCCATAGACCATGTACTGGTTAGGCGCATCGATCCCGACCTGGCAGAGCCAGCCGTCGGTTTCCAGACGGCCGGTGCCATGGCTCATGGATGGGCCTTCGGCTTGCCAGACAATCGCAGAAGCGCCGAGCACGATCAGGTCCTGCGTCGTCGCCGATGCAGGGAATGTCGGAGTCAGTTGACCGGCCGGCCAGCTGATCTTGGTCACGGGAGCGTAATAACACGCCTTGGCTATACCGCTGGCTGGATCGCCGAAGACGGTGTTGTTACAAGCGACACTACCGGTGAAATTTTTGTAATTGAAAGCACCGTTGGCGCCGAAAGCGATAGTGTTGGTTCCTGTCAGAGTGCAGCTGCCATTTTCATTGGCGCAAAAAGTATAACCGGATGGGCCTATTGGTGTAGGAGTTGGTGTAGGAGTTGGTGTTGGTGTTGGGGTGGGTGTCGGTGTTGGAGTTGGAGTTGGTGTTGGGGTGGGTGTCGGTGTTGGGGTAGGCGTTGGTGTTGGAGTCGGTGTAGGTGTTGGTGTAGGAGTAGTACCGCAAGTGAAACCGGTAACCCATGGTTGACCGCTACCTGCAGCCCCACTATTGGTTAACGGATCCTGGTTCTGTGTCCAGAATGCGTTGGTGTAGTTGCGTCCTGAGCGGCTGACTTTTGTACCGGCGGTCGCATAAGCAGTTGTGCTGACCCACGCTGCTGCGCAAGCCTCGCCATCTGCCAAAGTTCTAGTTTGGCTGCTTGTGTCTGACGATCCGCCACCGCATGCTACAAGCATGCTGGTGGACAGGCCGATGATCAGACTATTGATTATGGTTTTTTTCAATTTCGTCTCCTGTTTAATTTTTGATTATCTGCAGTCTCTTGAGGACCATTACGGAATTGCCTGTTCCTGGATGCGTGCCATTGCTGATTCTTTTCTTTGAAAGCACTTTCCATTCATCGCGTAAAGCTGCTGCTTTTCTTGCCCTGAAAATTATCTGATTTGGCTTCGTACTGAAGCAGCACTATCCGTCGCAACTGCAATTCAAATTTATTGAGACGTGATATCGGTATCCGCTATTGAACCGATTAAAAATATCGGTCCATCCAGGTCAGCGAATCAGGTGACTGGTTATGGCAATGTTCAGCTATGGGGAAAATCGGATCGCCGACTGTGGCCGCGTTTTCGAACGCGTTGGGAGTAGGCGGTATACGGCGATACAGCTTTGTTATTTTTCAGCATGTCGTGTCTCCTGCAGTCGGGGGTATTAGCCATCTAAGTGGCGTCGTCTGGTATTGGCGGGAATACCGCCTTGCGACTATGTTGGCAACATTATCATAAAAAACGACCTAACTGAAAGCGTTTTCATAACACGCTTGTATTTAATTTCAACAATGAGCTTATATTTCTACAGGGAACTTTATTTGAGGGGTGAGGTTTGTTTTATAGCGAGGGAATGCATCGAGGAAACAGAACCGATGTGCAGGGCGCACATCGGCAGGTTACAACCCGGAATAAACAGGGCAAGGGCGCCGCGAGGGCGTCCGCCTTGTTGACTATTTTCGGAGAGGATTGTTTGGATGGTTGGTTTGGAACACCGTCATGATCACTATCGCCACGAGCCCAGCTACCGCGCTCCATTTGCCAATGGCCATCGCATTCTTCTCATTTTGGTTCATGGTAGATGTAGCAGGCACGATTTCGTACCCAGGTACCCTTCACCCAAATATGATCACCCCCCCACATCGCAACGCCGCGAGCAAGGAATGCGCCGCTGAATACACCATATGAAAACCCCACCAAGGTCATGAAACCGAGATCGAACTTGAGTTCCTGGTCCATCGCCAGCATGACGTTGGCAATGTATTTGGCGGCAAACAATCCCATCATCAGGATCATCGGCACCCAACTGCCGGGAATGATCAGGCGGCGATGTTTTTCAGTCCAACGGATACCGCTCCATGCATTGGTAATATGTGCGTGCATCAGTGACGCAACCACGCCGGTAGCCCATGCCGCCAGCGCAGGTGCCTGATGCGAAAATCCGGCCACGACGCCATAGCACGACATTGCTATCATCACGACCGATATCACGACCGCGCTGCGGAGTGTGCGCCGCCGCGGCAGGGACAGCGAAATGCCGAACGAAATCAGGATCGCAAGAATGATCCAGACCTGAAAAGGCGTGTGCTGCAAGATGGAAATGATCATGGAAGTCTCTTGGGCTAGTCAGAAAAATGGTTCAGTGAAGAACATTTTCGACCTGATGCCCGGGAGATGCTATCGGCATGCGACGAAACGCAACGGCGTGGCGCGAAATGCAGTGAATGCGGCGCAAA
>Ga0207091_1074_pt1 | contig 24303 bp, 23 predicted proteins | sample Alteio_BWMinHeat_47_FD_153534 | JGI IMG/M metagenome (GOLD analysis project Ga0207091, IMG submission 153534) | Enriched cells from forest soil in Barre Woods Harvard Forest LTER site, Petersham, Massachusetts, United States -... | ecosystem: Environmental > Terrestrial > Soil > Temperate forest >... | reverse complement strand
TTTTAGGTATTACAAATTCCGGCTGGAAACAAACGTGGAGCCAATACAGAGACAATAAGGGGAACTACAAAATCCCCCGATACTTCAATGGAAAATACGTAAAGAAAAAAGAGTTAGAACAGTTTATTGAAAGCACAAAAATCAGCAGGTAAATATTTATTTTCAAAATCCTGCAACAAAATGTAGACTTTTTACCTATAAGATGTATAAACCAAAAAACAAAAACAAGATGGAAAATGAGCATAGTAATTTAAGAGTACATTATCTTGAGCTTCAGGATAAATCTTGGAATGAGGTTGAACTAATAACAACTTCTTATGTCCCGAAAAAAGAGGAGTTTATAGAACTTCAAAGTGAACAGGAATATATTAATTACAAAGTTATTGCTGTAAAATATGCAATTTTTAGAAATGATGAAGATGAAGTACAAGATGATGTAGATGTATATATTGAGGAGTATCTTGAAAATTTGCAACCAAAAACTAAACGAAAAGCAAAAACAAAAAACGAAGATGGAAAAGCAAACTGATTTAATCTTAGAAAAACTGATGTTATATTTTGGTTCAGATTTTATTGACCGTATGGAGAAGTACAAATTTGAAGGTACGGCTACAGAAAAATTTGAATTCATTTTCAATTCAGATGATTTGATACAGAAAGAATTTGCTCTGTACCTAATTAGACAACTGCAAGGATTTATTACACATCCTGAAGATGCACAAAAAGCAAAAGAACATTTTCAATTAGGATTAAACTAAAACTATTTTCTGAGAATCCACAATTTCAAAGTATTTATAAGAAACTAAAAACTAAACGAAGATGAAAAAACTTGAAAAACCTTTTACAAAAGCAATTAGAGCATTAAAAAAAGAATGTATAAAATTAAATGCTATATACTGCTCAGGGAAAATTGACAAAAAAGAATTTGAAACTCAAATCAAAATATTACTGCCAGATTTTCAATGGAGAGAAGAATTTATAGGAGGGCATACAGGTCTTAGGCAAAAACAAATTTTGTCGATAAAAACTGGTATATGTATATGGGTTGGAGACTCTTATTATAATGACTATTTAGAATCTTATATGTCAGAAGAATGAAATGGAAATAAAAAAGCCCCTGTTAGATGCAGGGGCTTTATATTGCTTTCGATTCTCTTATATCAATTCATTCACCTTATCTAATTCCGCGTCCGAAATATCAGCAAGATACCTTTCCGTTGTAGCTATTTTTTTATGCCTCAGAGCCTTTTTTACCATCATAATATTACCCCCGGTTTTATCATATAGAGCAGAAGCATAAGAATTACGGGTAATGTGATTAGTCACGGGCTTCTTTATTCCCGCTTCACGGGCTACTTCCTTTAGCGCAGCATTTATTAAAGAGGTCTTACTGCTGATTAACTGTTTAAACGGTTTATCCTTCTTATCCATCTTCTGAGCTTCAATTGGCATCAGCGGAAAAACATAGTCATCCGGTTTACTGTTCTTAGTAATGTAATAGCCCAGGATTTGCTTAATTGCGGGCTTCATTTTGATACCTACAATTTCAGAGGTCTTTTGCATTTGATAGTCCACTACTCCATTCAGAGTATCTTTTACCCTTAAAGTTAAAGTATCGCATACCCTGACCCCTTGACAATGGTAAGATAAAAGAAACATCTGTTGAGCGTGAAATTCAATTCCCTCTACAGACTTTTTTGATTTCCTTTTATAAGATTCCTGAAATTTTGTTTTACAATCAACAGCGGAAAACTTAACTATTTCCTCTTCGGTTAATCGTTCTTTCTTGGTACGTATTACGGCGGGGGGCGTAAAATTTCCGTGACCGAAGGGGTAAATATCTTTACTAACTATCTTCTGTTTACACGCCCGCATCCATATAGCCCTAATACATTTGATGTGTTCGTGAATGTAATTTACGTGCTGTTTCTTTTCCTTTTCAAGGTAGCTTACAAATTCCTCAAGAAAAGTAATGTCCATTTCTTCAAAGCTAATTAACTCCCCGTAACCCTTCAGTTCTAAAAACGGGAGTAAATGAGTCTTTGCCGTAGCATAGTTTTTTGATGTGTTGTAATTCGGAATAAGCAGAACCATCTTATCATAGAATGCAATAAAGTCCTTACTTAAATCCCCCGTCTTGATTTCGGCTTTAATCGTATTCAAAGTATTAGGGAGCTTCTTTATATCCCTTTTCATAAGAATGCTCCTTTGCTTCTCAATTATCGTTTTAAGCTGGCTGTTATAGTCCCCGGCGTTCGGGTCACGCTTATTTATCCAAAAACCATAATCAGCCTTAGAATCAAAATTTTTGGGGTTTACGAAGAATTGGGTAGGAACCCGGCAGCACCACTAAGGGGTTGTTCAGGAACCCGGCTAACCTTTCTGTTTATGATGACCTGAATATAAATCTTCAGTTGGCTATCAGTGCTTTTTTTGAAGATTATTACGGGCTTTAAGCCAATTTTTCCGTTCGCATTCATAGAGGTAGTTTTAAGGGTTTGTTTCAGACTTGTTTCAGACATTATCTGAAACAACAGGGGTACTTAAAAAATGAAGCTTTTAGAGGGTTGAATTTGTAGCCTCAATTATATCTTCACTTTTAGCGCATTCATTCCGGGTTGAAGTTTAAAAGACAATCCTGATATGATTTCCGTCTGTCTACCCAAAGTTACACCCTTTTTCCGAATGTCTGAAACATTCTCTGAAACATTTGTCCCGTTTTCGTCATTTTAGATTATACCCTTATAGTCCTCCCCTACTTCTGAAATGCCCGCGTATCAAGCGTAAACAGGACTATAAGGGTATAATTCGGGTCTATATTGGTATAGTCCAAAACCTTGTTTCGTACTCCCGTCCCGGGTACCATAAAGCAGAAATGCCATGAGTTGACACTCATGGCATTTCGCTTTATGGCCCTGCAGTGATCGCCCAGAGGGAGATCTACTTCAGGGCCCACTTTACCGCCATGAAGTGATCGACCAGAGGGTGATCTACTTCAGCGCCCACTTTACGGCCATGAAGTGATCGACCAGAGGGAGATCTACTTCAGCGCCCACTTTACGGCCATGAAGTGATCGACCAGAGGGAGATCTACTTCAGGGCTCTTTCTTCGCTTTGTTTCTCTTCTCTCTTAAAATACGATAATCTCAACCGTTCGTGTACCCGTTCGATTTTTTATCTTTGGTAAAGACATGATCCATGAAAAAAGCTTACGTAGACATATTCATTTCCTCCAAAAACAATCTAATTGTCCGTATCAAAGACAACCAAAAAATTTTTGAACTAAAAAAATACAGCTATAACATTGACAAACCATTTGCTAAAGAAAATCACCTTTTTACTGACGAAAGTTTGGTTAAATACGTCAAAGAATTTATCGAGCCCTATATTTCAAGATTTTGGTTCATTTCTCAGCCACTTACGTTTTATGTTTCGATAGCAAAGTTTTGTGACAAGGATGGACTTGATCATATTCTAACTTTTGCCGAAGTGCTCGGTGGGAATAGTATAGAATTGGCTTATTTAAATAAATCTGACGAGATCGTTGCGGAAAGACAAGAAATCCATGACAATAGGGTAGCAAGCCGTAACTGTAACATTGGACAAAAAAAAACTCAGTTCTTCAGTAGAAGTTGAAATGAAAACAAAATGCAAGTTGGGCAGGCCTCAAAAAAAAAGCGGCGCGAACTACTGTAAAGTGGTCCAATTACAGTCAGACAAAATCCTTCAACCTATAGAAATCTTAAACCCGAAATAAATCAACCTCTTCTGGTCTTCTGTAAGGGAATCGATATCGGCTAATTTCCCATACTCCAGAAAACACAAAAGGCTTTCCGTCTTTGGCTTTCCTGAATCCAAACCTGAGTCAAGTCTTCCTCAATTGCACTTCTCCTTTCCTTGCTTAAAAACGGACACTTGTCTGTGAGTTCTCAAAAATTATTTATTCATTGGGTTGTATTGTAAATTGATAACAATAGTGACCACATTTATAAATACATACTTTTCGCCTGGATTTGTAAAAACAATTACATTTACATATCCTCAAAATCCCAAACATGAAAAAAACAAAAACAGTACTCCTGCTCGCATTTTTTGCTGCACACTGCGCTATAAAAGCACAAATACCTTTTGTGCCGGCCGGGACAGGCAACACCCAGATGCTTACTTATGTTGATAATGGCAGAAGCTATGTCAGTGGAACAAAGAAAAAAGCAGTGAGGACCCAAGTGGGCGATCTTGCCCTGCTGGTTTGGGACAGGAAAACCGGAAAATCCACCGGCTGGCATTTTGATCAAAAGCAATGGACAACAGATGTACCCCAGCTTCCTGAACAACCCCTTAGTGGTGCTGCGGGAAACATTATGATGACTGAAGTGAATGAGAGTGGTCCTATTATTTTGGTTTGGGATACAAAAACGGGTAAATCAAAAATGTATGTGGACGATGAGCAAAAATGGGTAGAAGAAAAATACGCATTGCCCGAAAAGCCTTTAGAAGGTGCCACAGGAGAGATTGCCATGTACGCAACCAAAAGAGGCCAAGGCGGACCGGTTTTCATTACTGTCTGGGACACCAAGTCAGGAAAATCCAAGTCATATACACATGAAGAAAATAACACCTCAAATAGTGCAGATCGGTCAGTACATTCCGGTGGCAATACAATAGGGGTTCATAAAGCAGAGTTTTCGGTAGAAAAAGTTGTCGTTCTTCCCGAAAAGCCTTTAAGTAGTGCAACCGGAGATATTCTAATATATCCATATGTTGGCTCTAAAAATTTCATTGCGTATGATACCAAATCTGGCGCTTCTGCTTGTTGGGCTTACAATAGTCAATTGGGACAACTGGAGCCGGGAAAAATTTCTTTGCCTTCCAAACTTGTTGAAGGAGCTTCAGGTCAGGTTCTATTTATACCAAATATATATGGCAATACAACCTTCTTTTGCTGGGACACCAAAACAGGTAAATCAACATTTTATACGGTTGGTGGCAGTAAAATAACTCCCGGAAAAACCCAGATGCCTGAAACTCCTATTGAAAACCCCCAAGGCCTGGTTATGTTCACCCGCTTTATTTATGCCCCTTCAGACAGTTATAACATTGCATGGGATACCAAAACTGGAAATACAGCACTTTATCAATTTAGCGATGGTTCTAAGAGCTGGGTGAAAATTAATGCACAGTTGCCAAGTCCTTTACTTAAATAAAAGCAAGCAATACCAAAGCCTTGCAGAGATGTGGGCTGTCTGCCATCCGCATCAAGTACCCTATAGCAGAAATGCCATGAGTTTGCACTCATGGCATTTCACTTTTATGGTCCTGATTGATCGACCTGAGTGAAATTCAATTCAGGGTTTATATTGTAGAAAAAACTCATCAGCTAAAGATCAGTGAAATTTCTGGCCTTTTGAAAGCATATCAAGAATGACCTCCATTCGTTTTTGCCGGGTCTCCGGTTTTTTCGCTGTTTGCAACCTGAAAACAATAGAAAACAGGTTCGCCCTATTTAACGTTTTGTAAAACGCAAGTGCCTTTTTGTTTTTGCTGAGTTCCTTTAAGAAATCATCAGGAACTGTCATTGTACCTGGAGAATCATATGCCTTTTCCCATCGCCCATCTGCTTTTGCGGACAGGACCGCCTTTAACCCTTGCGGCTTCATCTTACCCTCTTTTGTGAGACGTTCGATGTGAGCGATATTTACTTTAGACCAAATACTCTTCGGTCCCCTTGGGCAAAATCTTTGCAACCAGGCTTGCTTATCGATGCTTTTCTTTTGACCATCTATCCAGCCATAACAAAGAGCTTCTTCAAGCGCCTCGGCATATGTGATTGTTTTTTCTTTCGAGTCCTTCTTAAAGATCTTTAGCCAAACACCAGCAGAGACCTGAGCATTTTTTGATAGCCAGGAACGCCATTCCCTGGCCGATTGAAATGAAATACCAATTGGATCAACTTTGCTTTCCATTGTACTAATTTAACAGCCTTTGATTATTTTGCGAAAGAAATAATCCGGAGCGCTCTCCACCGCCGGCTTAATTAAACCTCCCTCCACCAGTTAGAACTTGAATTCGCTTCCCCAATTGTCAGGGGCTCACCGATCATCGGTGTAAGAACTTCCACATTCATTTTATCCGCTTGCGCTATCACTCGCTCAATGGGCTCGTTCCAGGGGTGAAAAGCCAATGAGAATTTACCCCAGTGTACGGGAAGAAGCACTTTTGATTTCAGATCAACACAGGCCTGAACCGTTTCCTCCGGCATCATGTGAATTGGCTTCCAATCAATATTGTATTGCCCGGACTCCAGGATAGCCAGATCAAAGGGACCGTACGTATCTCCGATTTTCTTAAAATGCGTATCGTAACCGCTGTCTGCCCCGATGTAAATGGAATAGGTATCTGCCTGCAAAATAAATGAGGCCCATAGCGTTTTGGCCCTCGCAAATCCACGACCCGAGAAATGCCTCGCCGGAGCCGATATAAATTTAAGCCCGTCTTGCTCGTAGCTTTCCTGCCAGTCCAGCTCGGTTACTTTGTTTGAATCTATCCCCCAATACTCAAGATGCGAACCAACGCCAGAAGAAGTCAGAATGTGCTTCACCTTGCCATCCAGTTTCAGCAAGGTCCTGTAGTCGCAATGATCGTAGTGATCGTGCGAGATGAGCAAAACATCGATCTCTGGCATATCGTCCGGGCTGTACACATCGCTCCCCTCAAAGCTTTTCGCCGACTTTATATTAAATGGTGATGCATACCCGCTGAATACCGGATCCACAAGAATATGCTTTCCTCCTATTTTTATCAGGTATGAGGAATGACCAAACCAAACGATAACCGGCTTCCCATCCGGAAGATTTTTGAGATCAGTCCTGATGGCTGGAAGCGGACGAGGCGGCTTCACGTCTTTAGGCTTATTCAGGAACTTCAAGAAAATTTTGAAAAAATTCCCAATCCCTTCCATAACCAGGGTATGGCTTTCGTTGTGGAAAATGCCGTCCCGGTAATTGGGCGATCGTTTTATTCTTTCCAATCTCTCACCCCAGGGATTTTTTCCCATCGATTTTAAAATTGCCATGCTCAGCGATTAGTCTGTTTCTTGTTGTATTCTTCTTAACTCGATTTGGAACCATGTGCGTGTCATGACAATGATAACAATCAGCAGGCTCAAAAAGACGAACATCAGGTAAACGAAAACGGGCAGTATGGGAAACAAAAACATGAGTAGCAGGTTAACAATCCCAATAATGACAAGCAATCGCTGAACAAAATATTTCGATTTTGAATATTCCTGAGGATGAATCAGGAAAGCACTTATTGCTGTTATACTGCAAAGAAAAACCGCGATACTTACGCCAAAAACAATTTGCAGAGGATTCGAAAAACAATTTTCTTTCGCGGGCATATGCCCCATCAGTGCCGGAAACGAAGCTCCGATCATGCCCAATGAAGCCAGCATGGGAATGTACACAAACGAGATGATGTTGCCGGCCCACATGCCTTTTTTGCATTCCCGGTCGGCTATGGTCGAAAAAAAGATCCACCACAATGCAAAAACAATCAAAATACCCAGACCGAAACACAACCACACATAAAAACTAAGATCAGGCATGTGGGCAATACTATTGATAACGCCAAGTATCGCCTCACCGAACACAATAATTGTAATCAATCCGAGCCGTTCCGTCATATTGGATGACAACGAAAACTCTAAACTGTTTCTTTTCAGCGTTCTTGCGGCTAAAACAAAGGGAAGATAATTGATCCCCAGAGCTGTCAAAAAAACGATGCGTTTATAGGGAAATGGAATCCAGAAAGTGAGAATCAATAAGGCAAAAGCAGCAAGGAACCAAATGGTGAATGGCCTGTTAAGTTTACGGTATTGTTTATCATAAAGGCCTACACTCCACCACAGATAGGTAATAAATAACTGCAGGAACATAATGGCCCCTGTGGTCCGGTTCAGGATACTGTCAGCCGGACTATCGAGCGTAACTGCCAATGCGCCCACAGCCATCATTTGCCAAAGGGTCATAAACCGGGTGCGGATGCCGGGTGAACCATGCAGATCGTGATGCATACTCCCGTTGTACCAACCCCAAAATGTCATGGCAAACATATATCCATAATCGAGAAGTCCCCCCCAGCCGGGGTGTCCGGTCAGATAATGGGTTACCTTCGATATGACGATTACATAGACGAGATCGTAAAAAAGTTCAAGCCAGGTGATCTTACGCTCGCTGACCTGTGTAGAAAACTTTTTGGGAGGCCCCCACCAGATGTTGTACTTCTTTTCCATTTGAACAGAGGTCGGTTATTCCTGCCAGATCCGGACAAAGTTAACAGCTTTGTTCTAAAACGCGCTCAACGATCCTAAGTGAATCGGCATGGATAAAAACCGCATTCGCGGAATAGGATTGCTTTCTTTAATTTTAAGAATTGATTGTGAAGAAAAGTAAATTTGCAGGCCTGGAGAATAGCTTGGCTAATTCGCATCGATACATTGACAAGCACTGAAAAATAATCGGCAAATGGAATTCGACCCAAACAACAAAGTAGTTAAACTCTGTGTTCAAGGCCTGGACATGGAAGGAAAAGGCAAACCCGAAGAAGCAGGCAAACTCTTTCTTGAAGCCTGGAGCGTGGCCACAACCGACTTTGAAAAATTTACCGCTGCTCATTTTGTTGCCCGACAACAAAAAGAGGTGAAGGACAAATTAAAATGGCTCGAAACAGCCTTGCAATTTGCATTGAAAGTAAATGACGAGGCAGTTAAGGCCGCATTTCCTTCTCTCTATTTAAACATTGCCAAATGCTACGAGGACTTAAGCGACCCGGATAAGGCAAAAAAGAATCATGAATTAGCCCTTTCGTTCAGCAACAAAATCTCTGACAAAGGTCCCTTCTATCATGGAACGAAAGCCGATTTGAAGGTCGGCGATTTACTCTCGGCAGGCTCCATTTCGAATTACAAGTCAGAAGTCACGATGAATCATATTTATTTCACGGCTCTCGTTAATGGGGCGGGACTTGCAGCTGCCTTAGCCAAAGGTGATGGACGCGAACGTGTCTATATTATTGAGCCAACAGGGAGCTTTGAAAATGATCCGAATGTTACGGACAAAAAATTTCCGGGAAATCCCACACGCTCCTATCGCAGCAGCGAACCACTGAAAATAATCGGGGAAGTCACAGATTGGGCGAGACAATCACCGGAGGACCTTCAAAAATGGCGGGAGAAGCTGGCGAATAACAAAGGAGAAATTATCAACTGATTGCTGAGATTTACCCGCTGCAACAATCCCGGGACCTGATCATTGGGCAAAAAAGAGGCCAGGCCGAATTCATTACCTTCTGATTTTTTTAGCCGAAACATCTACCTGTTCTGCTCTTTGATAAGAAAGGCGATAGCGGTTAGTTAATCCTCACATTCGACAAACTGACTCCTATGCCTTTGAGAGCGGCGTACGTTAACTTGTCCATTGTTGCCCCGTCGAAACTAATGGTTTTAAGGGTTTTATAATATCTGTTTGTGAGGGCGAATGTTGGACGAAAAGAAACATTTTTTAGCAAAGCGCCCTTAAACGAAGCATCTTTCAAAGACGTATTGTCAAACTTCACGCCAAGAAAAGTCTGCCCGTCGAGGGATATTCCACTCAAATCAGAAGACTTAAAGTCCACCCCGTTAAAGCTGCAATTTTCAAAAATTGTTTTTCGGAGGTCACTTGTAGACAACTTCACGTCAACCAGTTTTGCATTGCTGAATTTTGCCCCGCTCAAATCAGAGCTGCTGAATTCGGTACGAACAAGAATGGCCCCGTTGAATTTCGCATCTGTAAGATCAAGTGCGGAGAAACTGCAATCTGTCAAATTTGCTCCGTCGAAATTTGCTCCATGTACATTGCTGCCCATAAATGAGCTGCCTGTCAGGTCTGCACCCGAAAAGTCTGAACCGCGCAGGTCACTTCCTATGAATTTTCTTTTTTGCGCACTTACACCTGCGAAATCTGTCTCAGCCAGGGCGCTCCCATTAAAGTTTGTGAGCAATCGCCGTTCTGCTGAGCCGGAAGGGTTCACTTCTTCCTTAATCGTTCGTTCCGTATTGTCAATGGGGCCACTGGTACGATCAGAAACGGGTTCAGTGTCCGGCGATTTCATGCTTTCTGAAAAATAATTCAGATCAACCCCAAGAATTTTTGCAAGCCTGGTAATCGTAACAATATCCGGAATGGATTCTCCACGTTCCCATTTTCCGACGGCTTGCGGGCTAATAAATAACTGTTCAGCCACAAGCGCCTGGGAGAGGCCCGCTTTTTTTCGTGCACTGACAATTTTATCTCCTATTATCGTATTTTCCATAGTCTTGTTTTTTGGGGTTCATTTTGACATCACAAAGATAAAGGGGTTTACAGCCGGTGTCAATGAAAATGCCGCTCCCAGTCGTTGTTTTGCCGCTATTTGTGGTTGTTTTTTGACAACCCGGAGTTGTATTCTCCTGAATTTAAGGAAAACTCTTCTGTGACCAGATTTATAGCGGCCACTTATTCTGAAGCTGATGTCGTGTATATTGAAGTGAGAAAGATGAATAAAAGCGTGACAAGTATGGCCAGTTGAATACACCAGGCAGAATTGGAAAAGATAAATTGAAGATCCAAATCACCCCTACTTTATTTGACCCAGTATATACTCGAGGGCCAAATCTCTCGCATAAAGTTTAGTGTTGAGATTATTTTCTATCAACTTATCGGGTAAGACAGGTGTGCGTGAATTTTTATTGCAATCCGTTCCAAAATCAAACGATGTGGTTGTCTGCATTCTAATTTTACTGTTTGGCAAGACAAAGTCGTAGACTTCCCCAAAGTCATTTGTGTTTTCTCCGGTGGGTTCGCCGACAACTGTGGCCAGTTTGTAGTTTTTGATACCATCCGAAAACATATTTGCACTGGAAAAGGTAAAGGCTCCCGTCAATAAATACACATTTCCGGCAAACAAATTCTTGCTTTTGAAATCATTTTCTCTGGGATTGCAATCTCCCAACTCCCAGATACTGCCATTTGCCTTACCCAGGTAAGTATGAAGCGTATCTCCTTTGGATCTTAGATAGTCTTTATACAAAGCGCTTACTTTCCATTGTCTGCCTCCCATTAAGGAATATTTTTTCGTTGTCAGATAACTTAGGAACACATCACCAAACTGTGAGTTTCCCCCGCCATTTTCCCTCACATCTATCGCAATGTCTTGTATATTATTTGATTTCGTGACTGTTATACAGGAGTCGATAAATTTATTGAATACCTCCAAATCGCCTGACATGCTTCTGAAATTAAAATAAGCCAGTTTATTCTCAACGATTTTAAAATCCCAATTGCTTTCATAATTAGGAAGACTGGCCTGTATGGCCCTTTTAAATGACAATCCGCTTGTGATTGTCGTGTGTATACTTTTTCCGGAAACATCGGTATAATCAATTTCAAAAGGGGCTTTAATGGCGTTCAGAAAAAGAAAATAACAAAACAGTTTCTGCGCAATGTCTGTTGAAAAACTGCTTCGGCCTCCATAATACCTTTCCATTTCAGGTACCATACGACTCATCAACACAGAATTTATTGAAATGATATGAGCCCCGATTGGAATTCCCCATGCTGATGCACTCGTTTTGGGCACATACAGATTGTGCTTATCAATGATTAATGCATACGGAAAAAATTGTTCCTTTTTTAATTCCTCACTAAGAATCGGTTGACTACCACAAGGGGAGCTGTGAGTATCTTCGAGAAAACCCGATAGTTTATAAAGTAAAATAATGAAATCCTCCGGACTCAAAGAATCTTTGACACGCTGTTTTAGTGTTTCAACTTGCAACAGATAGTCCTTCTGGTCTTTATTGACAAGCGGATTCAGGTGAACTTCGCTTATCATTTTGTTATAATAGTCAATGTCTTCAAACGCCTTTGCCCTGGAAATTGAGTTTTGGGAAAAAAGGTTCTGGAAAGAAACCAGAAATAACAGGGTCTGCAAAATGCGTTTAAAATGTTTCATTCGAACGAGTTAGGTGCAAAGCTAAAAATAGTCTTTCTAAAACAACCCCCCTGTCAAAAACAGATCGAGCCAAACGTGAAACGATAGACCGCGGCAGATTACAGGAAAGCCGACAGGAGAATCGGCGCGGCCATTTGATGAGTACGGAATGATGGCTGTCTGATTCCAGTCAGACCAGGCAATTGCAGCTTTCTCCACTCTGTTTCTTTTTCTCTAAATTCGGCAATCCTAACCGGAACTCATGACGTATACAACCTACTGGTCAATCCTGAACTCGCCGGCTCATGCAACGAAGTCAAATTCTGTTTGTCTGACCATTGCTGTCAGCTTTGTGCTTCTTTGGATACTGATAAAGAAATTTAAAAAAGATAAAGGTGATGGCGAAAAAACAGTGCTTCTCTGGGCCAGTGGAGTATTTGCCGTATTGGGGATGACAGCTTATTTCGTGCTGACATTTATGTACACCGACAATTCAGATGCCCTGGTTTCAAAAATGCTCGATTCTCCTTCGGTTGCGAAAGTAGAAGGACTCGTATCTGATTTTCAACGAAAATACCGTTACTCCAGATACGGGACAGAAACGATAGAAAGCTTCCGAGTTGACAGCATTCAATTTGCTTATGGAGATGCACCTCTGGGCGATTTTTATTCCTTCTCTCAAACAAACAAAAGCGTCCTTTATGACGGTAAGCCTGTGCGGATAACGTACGATACCCACTCGCCATACGGCGCCAATTTCAATGCTATTTTGAAGCTTGAATTCGGACAATAAAGTACATCAGTGACAGTAATTTGTAATCAACGAACCGGCATTGAGCGAACCCTTTTGCAAAGCTTTTCTGAATTCTGCGCAGGCTTCTTCTTTTTTGTGCAGTCCGTAATAGGCCAGGCCGCGGTAAGCATACGCATCACCGTGTTCAGGGTTCAGCGTTAAAGCCTTGTTCAGATCAGCCAGAGCTCCCTGAAAATCCTGCAGCTTTACTTTTTGGTAACCCCGGTTGCTGTATGCCTGTTCAAAGGCAGGGTCATAGCTGATCGCCCGGCTGTAGTCTGCTATAGCCCCTTTCTGATCCTTGAGTTTTCCACGTACCGCTCCCCGGTTGTTATAGGCCAGAACAAATGCAGAATCATATTCGATGGCTTTGGTATAATCCTGACTGGCTCCCGACAGATCCTGTAAGGTATAGCGCAGCAGTCCACGGTTATAATACGCCTTGCTGTAGTCCTTTTTATTTTCAATGGCTTTATTCAAATCCTTCAAAGCACCCTGATAATCTCCTTTTTGGGTTTTGAAATTGGCCAGATTGAAATACGCGTTGGCATTGTGCGGATTCTGTTCGAGGGAATGTGAATAATCGGCCATGGCCCCGGTTGAATCGCCTGTTTCCGATTTCAGATAGGCCCGGTTGTTATAGGCCTGCGAATAAGCAGGGTTTAATGAAATGGCCTTGTTGTAGTTTTTCATGGAAGCCTGATAATCCTTTACACTCTCGCAGGCATTCCCCCTGTTGTAATAACATTCGGCATCAGCGGGATCCAGAATCAGGGCCTTGTCAAAATCGGCCATGGCTCCGGCATAATCCTTGAGCCCCAATCGCGAGCAGCCTCTGTTGACATAAATGCCGGCATGCGTGGAGTCCATACGGATGGCTTTGTTGAAATCGCGCAGTGCATCTTTGTAATAGCCCAATTCGTTTTTGGCCCGGCCCCTGTTGCTGTATTCGGGAGCCAAAGTGGAATCGATTTTAATGGCCCGCGTAAAATCGCTGATTGCTTTTTTGAATTGCTGCAGTTCTATTTCGGTCATCCCTCTGTTGAAAAATGCCACATCATATGCAGGTTTCAGGGCAATGGCTTTGCTGTAGTCGTTCAGGGCTCCTGCAAAATCGCGGTGCAAAAAACGTGCATCAGCCCGTTTGTTATAGAGTTCGGCACGCAAAGAATCCAGGTGGATGGCTTGGGTATAATCGGCAAGAGTGGCCGCGTAGTTTTCGGTAAAACTTTCTGAATCGGCCCGGGCAGTATACGCTTGACTTGTCTGACACGAGGCCGGGTGAAGCACCAGAATCAGCAGCGAGAAAAGAAGAAGCATTTGTTTTTTCATCCGGATGGACTGTTCCTGTTTCATGGTCATGTTTTCTGTTTCAATCGTTATCAAGGGTGTGCCGAAGGAATAGGCCTATTTTACGGGTTTAAATATAACGGTTTCGTCTGGACGAGCGCGCAAAAAGAGAAGCTCCTGATTTTGTTCTTTCCGTAAATAGTGCAAGGATGAGCCGGCGAATCGCTTCAATAGATACCTTTGTCCTTGAATTTATGAACCATCGTTTATAACGACCCGTATATGAAAAAAGCAACAGGCTTTGTATTCTTGTTTTTATCAAGTCTTCTGAATGCACAACAAAGCAAGCCTGAATTGATTGCAGAGTACATGCAGGCCCAGGAGAACATAAACAATTTTAGCGGGGTTGTCCTTGTTGCCAAAGGAAACAAAGTCCTCCTCCAGAAGTCATTTGGAATTGCAAACAGAGCCTCCGCCACAGCCAATACCCCGGACACCAAATTCAGAATCTATTCCATCACGAAACAATTTACCGCCACCTGCATATTGAAACTGGCTGAAGAGGGCAAATTGAACCTGCAGGACAATTTATCAAAGTTCTTTCCAGAATTCCCGAACGGAGACCACATCACAATTCATATGTTGCTCACACACACCTCCGGTCTCAAACGCGATTTTCTGGAGCCTTCTGAAGGCCCTTATAAATACCTCGATTATATCGGTCGGGAAATCAGGCATGACGAGCTGCTTACCCTGATTGAAAAAAGACACCCGGATACCAAACCGGGAAAGAAGCTGTCATACAGCAATCTGGGCTTCAGCTTACTCGGACTGATCGTCGAAAAAGCTTCCGGAATGAGCTACTCAGACTATTTGTCCCGGACGATCTTCATCCCTTTGCACATGACAAATTCAGGAGTCTGTGAAAAGAAACAAACGTACCCGAATATGGCAATCGGCTACAACCCTGTTGATCCCGAACACCTGAATCCAAGCACGATGAATATGGATTTCCTTTTCGGTTGCGGCAATATTTACTCTACCGTGGAAGACTTGAACAAATGGGACAAATCCTTTTACACCAACACCATACTTCAGGAACAGTCAAAAAAGAAAATGTACGGCCCATATATGGAAGGAACCGGCTATGGCGTGCATGTCGACTCTCTGTTCCATCAGTCTTGCAGTGCCCTGAATGGAAGCGCTTTTGGATTCAACGCCTCGCTGTCATCCTTCCCGAAAGACAGTGTCTGCATCATCGTTTTATCAAACAATGAATCTCCCGCAGGCCGTATCAATTACTCGCTGGCTGGGATTATTTTCGACATTGCGGTGACGAAGCCCTACAGACATACACCAGTTCCGCTGGATGCGAAATCATGGAAGAAATACGCTGGCGATTACGGGGCTGTTAAAATCAAAAAAAGAAAAGGTCATTTGTATCTGAACAATGCCGAGCAAAGTGTGCTCTGCGCCGAATCATCGACCAGGTTCTATCTGACCGACAAAATGGATTGGACCATTGAATTTATGCTTGATAAAGACGGGCATGTTTCCTCCCTGATTTCTTCTATCGGAGGAATCAGTGAGACGCATACAAAAATCAACTAGTTGTTGAATTGATGATGAATTCATACGAAACATCAAGGCAATTGGGTCTGCACACCCTGTGAATAGAAACGTGGGCATCATGCGGCCCTGAAGCCTTGTCCGGAGCACAATCCTTCTTATCTTTAAAGCAAAAAACCGGACTCTTTCCGGTTAAAAAGCCAAAATGAGTCCACAACCGGAACTTCCTTCTGCTTCTTTTTTCAGTACCGCCCGTTACAGACTGTTTTGGGTGTCCAGTTTATTTTCAAATATGGGAACCTGGATGCAACAGATCGGTCAGCCCTGGGTGTTGCTGAGCCTGAGCAGTTCTCCGTTCTGGATCGGACTCGACAGTTTCGCATTGAATGCTCCCAGCCTGGTCTTTACGCTTTGGGGAGGTGTACTGGCCGACAGGCTCGATAAACGCAAAACAATTCTCGTGTTCCAGTCGATTCAGTTTCTCTGTGTCCTGGTTATGGTTCTGCTTCTTTTTCTGGGTCTTTTGAAAGTGTGGATCATCGTATTGATTTCATTCCTCGTCGGTCTGACTGACGCTCTTTCCATGCCTTCTTTTCAATCCATCATTCCATCTCTGGTCAGTAAAAAAGATATCCCTCGTGCAGTATCGCTCAATTCCACCCAGTTTAACCTGTCGCGTATCCTCGGCCCCGCAGTAGCAGGCATTGTTATTGTCCGTTTCGGAGCCATCACTTGTTTTGGGTCCAATGCCGCATCGTATATCCCCTTTTTCCTTTCCCTGTATTTTATTTATCCCAAGGGCAGCGCTTCATTTAAAAAAGAACCCTCCGCCTCGCGTCCGATAAGCCAATTGCATGAGTTCAGGACCTTTCTGATCCGGCCTGAAATTCGTTTGCCTTTGCTGATCACTTTTCTGAACAGCCTTTTCTGCGGTCCGTTGATCACCTTCTGTGCTGTCCTCATCAAAAACAATTTTCACCAGGATCTGGGAAATTTCGGCGGGGCAATGACCGCCTTCGGTGTCGGGGGACTGCTCGGAGCGACCAGTTCCTTTTTTCCCCTTCCACCAACCTATCGCAGAAATGAAATCGCATCGGGCATGGCCTTGCTCACTGCCCTGGTGGTCCTGCTAATCTCTTTCACTGATTCCATTTATCTCCTTTTGATGTTATTGGTTTTTGCGGGCGCTTCACTTACAGCGGGCAATATTTCTGTCAATACGTTTCTCCAGGAAAACAGTGCGAATACTGCCCGGGGTAGGCTGGTCAGCCTTTTCCAGCTTGCACTTTCGGGTGGCTTGTCTCTCGGGGCTTTGCTTACCGGCTTTATCGTCGCCCGTTTCAGCATTTCCACCGCTCTCGCGGTAAACGGAAGCCTGGCCTTCATTTTCCAAACGATTATTTTAACCAGACAGGTTCAGAAGATAAGAGCCAAAGACAAGAGTGTAATTGATCAGGAGTTGTCCTCCCGCTAAGCACGCTTGGGCATCTGGCTGTGCTTCCGAAAATTCTTTTTTCTCCATTTCCGCATTTCTTTTCATTCTCCAACGCGATCCATCACTGCATCTCAAATGCATGTCTCTTGTTTTCTCCTCTTGAGTGAATTTTCTTACGCGTTCAATTTTTCGCTCACCGAAAAACGGTCAAATTCTCTCGAAAAACACAAAATTGTCCTCCTTGCGTCCTGCTGAAGTCTGTAGCCCTTTAAATACAATACTTCCGTATTTCACCTCCAAAATCACCCCCCTTTTTCTGCATTAAAATAAGTTTAAACACTTAGAGATCCGAACCTAAGCTATCAAACCGATTTTTTAAGTGTAAACACGTAATTCGATAGGCTCGTGGAACTTTTTACCGCGTTCGGGGATTATATACATAGAAGGCAGCATCAGAACGCACAGATCAGGCAGCAAAAAATGACGCATACAACATGGATAAAATGAAAAATAAAAAGGGTGGTCTAAAAATTCCGGGATGCAGAAAGTTTTCGGAAGATGAAAAACGAACTCCAGGAACACAAGGAGATGCTCCGGGAAGGCAAAAAGTAATTCCGGGAATACAAGCAGATACTCCGGGATCACAAAAAGTAATTCCGGGAACACAAGGAGGTACTCCGGGAACACAAAAAGTATCTCCGGGAGCACAAGGAGGTGTTCCGGGAACGCAAAAAGTAATTCCGGGAACACAAGGATGTTCTCCGGGAACGCAAAAACTAACTCCGGGAACGCAAGGAAGAGCTCCGGGAACGCAAAAAGCAACTCCGGGAACACAAGAAGGAACACGTATTCCGAACGCCTTTGTATTTGAGAGGATGCATGTTCGGGGCAAACAGGTTCAAAAGCAGAAATAGGATGCATTCAAACAAAAACCTTTAACAAGAAAGGAGGAAGAAACTATGTAAAAAAAAATGATTTGAAAGAAAACAAGTAAAAAAACAAAATGAATTAACCAGTAGCTCTTTCTGTTTGAAACAAACTGGAGCTACACAAAACAAAAACCAATGATTAAACAAAAAGTAAAAAAAGTAATTATTTCTTTAAGGTTGGACAAAATGACGACGCTTCAAATGGCCTCATTTTCAAAACAGGTTGTTGCAGATATGACTGGGAATGCTCATTTCCCAAGTCCGTCACCTGCGCTGAGTGTTATCGACGCAAACACGCTTGCTTTGGATACGGCTATCGCAGTTGTCAAACGGGGCATTCCAGCAACCACTGCCGATATGCACGCCAAGCGAAAGGTGCTGCATGATTTGCTGAAAAGTCTGGGCGTATACGTAGAAGTCGTTGCGAACCAGGATCCGCCCAATGCTCTGACCATTGCAAAGAGCTCTGGTATGGGAATTAAATTGGATCCCAAACCACGTCCTGCGGGGTTTAGATTGCAGCCGACAAACGTTCCTGGTCAGGTCAAGTTGTTCACGACTTCTGTACCCAGAGGGGCTTACAAATGGGAGTATACCACCACACCTGCCGTTGATGCGAGCTGGGTTTCTGTGGAAAACAATGCAGCCAAAATCCTGATTACCGGATTGACCAGCGCCTCGCGATACTACTTTCGGGTAGCTGTTGCGACTAAAAGCCTGGGGCCTTGGAGCGATGTGATTAACACGGTGATCTCCTGATTGGATACCTGGATGATATAGGATAACAATCCGTAGATCAATTCAGGCAACAAAGCAGCAGAGGCTGCGGCCAGGACTCAGTTCATGCTGAACCTGCCGCAGCCCTCTGTTACTTTTTTTTATGGGAACGAAGCTGAGTGGAATGCTTCAATCAAAAAAGCAAAAGGGAAAAGAACCGGTTTGTTCTTTTCCCCTTTGCCTTTTTTAAAATTGATTAGACAGAAATACGAAGCGTGATGTTAGTTACCCACAGCCACTTTTCCATTTAGATTTGGCAATGCAAAGGTTGTTTGCCCGTTGCCGCCATATTGAGTTCCAAGAATGGAAAACAAAGCCTGATTCTGATTGATCGGCAGCAATTGTCCGTCGCAGGCCATTGTACCGTCGGGAGCAAAATTGCCTGCAAACATGTGAATCTCTCCGATCCAGGGACCGTTGTATCCGCTGCCGCCTTGCGATGGGAATATGCCAAAGACCTGTATACAAAACTTCAAAACAACAGAATTTGTTGCTGTCAGCGAACCGGCAGGACCTGTTGCGCCAGTTGCTCCTGTTAGACCTGTTAGACCTGTTGCACCTGTTGCACCGGTTGCACCTGCAGGTCCAGTTGCGCCAGTAGGACCGGCTGGACCCGTTGCACCATTAGCTCCTGTTGCTCCAGTTAAACCCGTATTACCCTTGGCTCCGGCAGGTCCCACAGGACCGATCGCTCCAGTTGCACCCGTTGCTCCGGTTAAACCCTGAATACCTTGTGCTCCGGTTGCACCGGTTAATCCTTGAATGCCTTGTGCTCCGTTAGCGCCGGTTGCACCGACTGGTCCCGTTGCGCCTGTTAAACCTTGAATTCCTTGAGCTCCGTTGGCGCCGGTTGCACCTGTTGCGCCTGTTAAACCCTGAATGCCTTGTGCTCCGTTAGCGCCGGTTGCACCGACTGGTCCCGTTGCGCCTGTTAAACCTTGAATTCCTTGGGCTCCGTTGGCGCCGGTTGCACCTGTTGCACCTGTTAAACCCTGAATGCCTTGTGCTCCGTTAGCGCCGGTTGCACCGACAGGACCAGCAGGACCTATCGGACCCACAGCACCTGTTACTCCGGTTAAACCCTGAATGCCTTGTGCACCTGCCGCCCCAGTTAAACCGATTGGTCCGGTAGCACCTGTTGCACCGGTCAATCCCTGAATACCTTGTGCGCCTGTCGTGCCCTTAGGACCAACGGGACCTACCGCTCCGGTTGCTCCGGTTAAACCGATCGGTCCGACAGCACCTGTTGCACCTGTTAATCCCTGAATGCCTTGTGCTCCTGTAGCACCTGTTAAACCGATTGGTCCGACAGCACCAGTTGCACCCGTTAATCCCTGAATGCCTTGTGCTCCTGTAGCACCTGTTAAACCGATTGGTCCGACAGCACCTGTTGCACCTGTTAATCCCTGAATGCCTTGTGCTCCTGTAGCACCTGTTAAACCGATTGGTCCAACTGCACCTGTTGCACCTGTTAATCCCTGAATGCCTTGCGCACCGGTGGCACCGTTAGCACCGGCAGGGCCAATTGGACCAACCGATCCGGTTGCTCCTGTTAAACCGATAGGTCCGACAGCGCCTGTTGCACCTGTCATTCCCTGAGGGCCTTGTGCTCCGGTTGTACCGGCAGGACCAATGGGACCAACCGCTCCGGTTGCTCCTGTTGCTCCCTTTGCTCCGGCAGCACCTGCAGGACCAACAGGACCGATGGCTCCGGTTACTCCGGCCGGACCAACAGGACCAATAGCTCCAGTTGCTCCGCTTGCTCCAGCAGCACCTGCAGGACCAACAGGACCAATTGCTCCGGCAGCACCCGCAGGACCAACAGGACCGATGGCTCCGGCTGCTCCGGCAATACCTGCGGGGCCCTGGGGGCCCGGCAATGAGCTGCCACTGCTGGCGGCATATAAGGCATATGGAACACTCAACAATTGTGTTGTTCCGGAGATTGTATAATTGGATCCTCCTGTCGGATCGGTTTCTGTCTTAATAAAATACGGACCATTTGCCCAATTGATTGTACCAAAAGATCCGGAGACCACAGCTCCCGTTCCGATCTGCAGCGACACCAATCCGTTGGCATTGCTCATCGGAGTTTGCGTTTCGGTGTATTCGCTGAGTCCGCTTACAGAGCCCTGCAAAATACTGATTCGCATTCCGACCACCTGTGAAGTGACGAGTGCATTGCCTGCATTGCGGATCACTGCCTGATAGCTCATCAGCTGGGGTGACTGAGCAGACAGATGCAGAGTGAAGGCAATCGCCAAAAGAGTAGAAACTAATTTTCTCATGGATGATGTTTTTTTTGAAATATGGATAGTATTAATTGTGAACGATTCGGAATGTTTTAATTTTTTTGTCCCCGTTTGTGACCGTCAAAAAGTAAATGGCTTCGGGGTATCCGGAAAGGAGGACAGGGGTTTCGGCATCCCGTATTTTTTTTGTTTTCAGGATCCTTCCCTGCTCATCACTGAGTGAGTAGAACATCGTTTCGGAAATGAAATCGCCAATCCTCAGATTCAAGATCCCTGCGGTGGGGTTCGGATAGGCCGCACAAGTCAGACTGAATCCCCCGGCTTCGGGAGCGGAAGTGACAACAAGAATCTCATACGGTTGCTGAATGCCTTGCGCCACAGAACCTGAACTTGCGTTATTCGTGGTGTATACCACCTGTCCCACAGTATAGCTTACCGTTCCTCCGGCACCCGAGGCATCGCCGCCTCCGGCTGGAACTGTTTCCTGGGCATGTACGCCAAGGCCCCATATACTGAGCACAAAAAAGAGGAAAGGTCCGGCAGTTTTTTTCGTTTGCATATCGATGAATATTGTGTTCTTAAACTTTTTCCGAAATCAGCAGGGCCAAAACTACAAAATACTTTGGTTCATGTATGATATTTCTTATTAATTGACAGAACCCCCGGTTTACTTATGCTTCCGGGCAAAACACCAGATCCGAATGCCCGTTTTCGGGGTTCCGGACGCCAATCCCAAATCAGGGATGAAGAATTCGGCGAATAAAAAAAGCCCGCCATGGTTTGGCGGGCTTTCAATACAAATTGGTTTTTTTAGTTTTTCAGATTAAACATCTTTTGAACCGCGTTAAAATCTTTTGTGTTCAGATCGGGATGCGCATGCATGATAAAAGGAGGAATCACCACAATTCTGAAATTAAACAAACCGGATGGCATGGTGCCGTCGGTAACCTCTACCTGACCCAGTCCGAATGAAACATTGATCGCGATGTTGTTGAATGTGCCGGGAAGCATAGTCCAGCCTGACGTATTCGTTGTTGCCTGAAAATAGACAAGAACTGCACCCTGGTCGAGGGCCGTTTGTGTGATTGCAGGATCGTTTATGTACAACTCATAATCATTGTTTGCGGCAACAAAGGCAAAAGCGAGGTTCGTATAGGTGCCGCTCTGAACGTTGGCATTTCCTTGTGCACCGGTCGCACCGGTTTGTCCTGCCGGTCCTACTGGGCCGTCTTTAGCACATCCGGAGAAGATCAGCGAGCCGATACAGAGCATAGAGGTAAGCCTCATAAAATTTTTCATGGTCTTTTTTTTAGGGATTTACCGCAAGATAGTCGAAACTTATATAAGTCAAAAATAATACTTCTTTCACACCGGGAATTTCCAAAAGCTCGCCCCGGACAACCGCTGTCTTCCGGTTTAATTTTTCAGTCCTTTTAATTTTTCGAGATTGAGAATCGAGATGTCTCCTTTTTGAATTTCGATCAGCTTTTCTTCCTTGAAATCGCCCAGGGTGCGGATGACCGATTCGGTGGCCGTACCGACAATTCCGGCAAGATCTTCCCGGGAAATAGGAATTGGAGTTTTGGATCCGGTAGTTGTCTGGTACCGGTCATGCAGCTGAACCAGGGCTTCAGCCACGCGTTTCCGGACGGAATTGTAGGCCAGCTTCAACAAGCGGTCTTCCCGCTCGGACAGGTTATTCGAGAGCAGCTGGATGAATTTACGCGACACTTCCTTATTGTTATAGACCAGGGCAAAGAAGTCCTGCTTCGGGATCACATAAATTTCGGCGTCTTCGAGCACTTCAGCAGATTCGCCGAAGGCACAATTTTCGAGCAAGGGTACATAGCCCAGAAAATCACCTTCTTTGTGGATACCGGTTATCAATTCCTTTCCGGCCTCATTTGTTTTAAACGTCTTCACCTTCCCTTTGTTGACGAGATACAGAGAAGTGGGGTAATTTCCTTCAGAAAAAACACTTTCTTTTTTCTTGTGCGTTCGCAGACTCCGGTCGTTCGTGAATGAACTGATTTCCTGACTTTCCTTTACATTGTCAATAAATTCATCAAACCCTTTCGCCGTTTTTTCGAATTCCTTTTTGATCAGGCTGGCTTTTTTCAAACGGATCTCGACGACATCCAACAGTTCCACGTCATCAAATGGCTTGGTCAGGTAGTCATCAGCACCCAGTGTCATACCCTTCCGGAAATCTGCTTTTTCAGCTTTGGCCGTGAGGAAAACAAAGGGAATACCTGCGGTCTCATCACTTTTTCCCAGAATGTGCAAGACTCCGTAGCCATCGAGTTCGGGCATGGTAATGTCGCAAATGATCAGATCCGGTTTTTCACGTTTGGCCAGCTCAACACCGAGTTTCCCGTTCACCGCAGTAAATACTTTGTATTCGGAAAGCTCAAGGATTTCCTGGATATTATCGCGCATGGCGGCATTGTCCTCGATCAATAAAATGGTCTTACTCATTTGTGTTGGATTAGAAATATGACGGTCTCAATCTATTTATGCTTTGCTAATTTTGTTCGTATGCCGGGCAACAAACAACCGTTGTTTAGTTTTCAAGTTCAAAAGAAACGGTAAAGGTAGTCCCCTTGTTCAGTTCGCTCAGAAAAGAAATCTCCCCTCCCATCAGCTCTACATATTTCCAGACGATGTTCAATCCCAATCCGGTTCCCTGGATGCTGGCGGCATTCTGCCCGCGGAAAAAGCGCTCGAACAAATGCTTCTGGTCCTCTTGCGACATCCCGATTCCGTTATCCTGAACAGAAACAAACAGGGATCCTTTATTCAGGACAGACCGGAAGCGAATCGGTCTTTCATCTTCAGAAAATTTAATGGCATTGGAAAGCAGGTTCACCAATACATTTTTGAGCAACTGATGGTCCAGACAAACCATATCCAGCCCTTCATGTGCATAATCAATAAGCTGACCCGGCTTCACATGCATTTGCATCTCATCGGCGATGGTTTTGCAAAAAGACATGATTTGGAAATTCACAGGCAAATTCCTCATCTTCCCCTCTTCCAGCTTGCTCAGTGAAAGGAAATCATTCAGTATTTCGCGCATATCACCGACTGTCGATTTGATGCGCTCAATGTGCTTCACTCTTTTTTCCTGATCTTCGGGTTTGGTGTATTTGGCAATGAGTGAAACCGAGGACAGAATAGTTGCCAGTGGTGTACGGAATTCATGGGATGCTGTAGACACAAAACGCGACTTCAGTTCACCCAGCT
>Ga0207091_1073_pt1 | contig 24351 bp, 29 predicted proteins | sample Alteio_BWMinHeat_47_FD_153534 | JGI IMG/M metagenome (GOLD analysis project Ga0207091, IMG submission 153534) | Enriched cells from forest soil in Barre Woods Harvard Forest LTER site, Petersham, Massachusetts, United States -... | ecosystem: Environmental > Terrestrial > Soil > Temperate forest >... | reverse complement strand
AAAGTTGTCGACGTCTTTGATGCTCCAGAGTTCCCTATCCTCTAAGCGATCTCTTTCGATAGTTTGCTGTTTGTCTGCAGCTTGTTTGGGGGTGAGCGTTTTTTCTGCAGCATTGGCTACCCTGATGGCTTCCAACACCTCAGGCGTGAGTTGAGCGTTAGAGCCAACATCAACGAGTGTCTGTTTGAGATTTCTGAGGATAGATGCAGGGTCACCTTCTGCTTTTGCAACTGTAAAATGTTTAAGGGCATTTTTAGCTCTTTCTTGTACAAATCCGTATTGAGCTGCGGTGGCCTCAAGGGCTTTAAGGGCAGGTGCCGCTGTTGTGACAGCGTGCGCGACAGCCCTTTTAAAATTGCTGTTAGCGTTAAGCGCATCTAATAGATGTTCTCCTGGGTGGCGCTCAGTTGCCGTGGGAGTAGAAGCAACGGTGGCTGCTCGTTTAGCGGCAGGAGGCAGCCTAAGCCACCCATTTTCTCTCTCCGCTGCTTGCACGGGAAGTGCGAAAAGAAGAGCAAGAGCTACGCTTCCTAAAAAAGTTTGGAAGGCTATTGTTTTGCTCATCTTTACGAGGTGTTCTCTGTCCTAAGCCGCTTCTGACTGGGCTTTGGCGGCAAGCCATTTCTCCAGCCAATGGATGTCGTAGTCCCCGCTGATCACGTCTGCTGCTTCGGCGAGCTCGCGGTGGAGGGGGAGGAGGGTATTGACGCCTGTGATGGCATATTCTTGAAGGGCGCGGCGGACACGGGCAAGGCATTCTTCCCGTGTATCTCCATAGACAATCAGCTTGGCAATGAGGCTGTCGTAGTGAGGCGGAATTTTGTAGCCTTGGTACATGGCACTATCGACGCGCACGCCATAGCCGCCGGGGGTCACATAATCCTGGATTTGCCCCGGAGAGGGCATGAAGGTTTCGGAATCTTCCGCGTTAATGCGGCATTCAATGGCGTGGCCTTTAAATTTGACGTCTTCTTGAGAAAAGCTTAAGGGGAGGCCTGCGGCCACGCGAATTTGTTCCCTGACTAAATCAATGCCGGTGATCATTTCGGTAATGGGGTGTTCCACTTGGAGGCGCGTGTTCATTTCAATGAAGAAGAACTGGCCCTTCTCGTACAAAAACTCAATTGTGCCCACACCCCGGTACCCTAAGGTCTGAATGGCTTTGGTGACCGTGTCTCCCAATTCTTTTCGAGCACTTGGGGAGATGGCAGGGGAGGGGGCTTCCTCCCAGACTTTCTGGTGGCGGCGTTGGAGGGAACAATCACGTTCCCCTAAATGGACAACGTTGCCATGGGAATCTGCAATAATTTGCATCTCAATGTGGCGCGGTTGGCCGAGGTATTTTTCCATATACACCTGGTCGTTGCCAAAGCAGGCTTTGGCTTCGATCCGTGCAAACCGAAGGGCTTCCCCGAGTTCCGCAGCGTTTTGGGCGACCTTCATTCCTTTGCCGCCGCCGCCTGACGCCGCTTTGATGAGAACGGGGTATCCAATGCTTTGGGCCAGGCCTGGAACATCGCCATCTGGGTCGACGGCTCCTTGAGAGCCGGGGACCACAGGGATGCCAAGTTTGAGGGCCGTTTCTTTAGCGGTAATCTTATCGCCCATGAGGCGAATATGCTCAGGCGTAGGGCCGATGAAAACTTTGTCGTGTTCCTCCACCATCTCAGCAAAAGCGGCGTTTTCGGATAAAAACCCAACACCGGGGTGAATGGCATCCACGCCGCAGACATCTGCTGCAGAAAGGATGGCGTGCATGTTCAAGTAGCTTTCACGGGAGGGCGCAGGGCCAATGCACACGCTTTCATCGGCAAGGCGCACGTGCATGGCGTCGCTATCGGCCACTGAGTGTACCGCCACGGTTTGGATGCCCATCTCCCGACAGGATCTTAAAATTCTGAGGGCAATTTCTCCCCGATTTGCAATGAGAATTTTTTTGAACATGCGTTGAAACCTTTTAATATTATTCGAGAATAAGGAGGGGTTCGCCGAATTCGACCGGTCTTGCGTCTGTTGCGCAAATTTCAATGACTTTTCCATCGCGCGGGGCGCGAATGGGGTTCATGACCTTCATCGCTTCAATAATGAGCAAGGTATCCCCTTTCTTCACCATGCTTCCCACTTTGACATAAGGTGCCGCGCCGGGTTCAGCCGCTAAGTACACCGTGCCCACCATGGGGGAGGGGACGGGCTCCCCTTGGGGTGTAGAAGGGGGGGAGGTATCTGAAGAAGAAGCTGGTGCAGCAGCAGGCGCGGCGGAGGGGAGATAATGCGTGACAGGCGCTGCCATCATTGCCCGGACAAGGCGGATGCGATGCTCGCCGACTTGATATTCGATTTCTGTCAGCTCTGTTTCCGTCAGCAGATCCGCCAGGGCGCGGACAGAATCCCCGTCTATATTAAACTTTTCAGACATACACATTCCCTTTATTTAATCTATCGAGTGTTTTTCTTAAAACAACCCAGAATGTTTCGTCCTTGTTATATACCCCACTCTTCTCTCAAAGGCAAGCAAATCTGTGCGGGGTCCCTTCCTTTGTAAAGCGTACCAAGAGAAGGTTTATAGCCTGAGCTTAAAGAATCGTGCACCGTCCACCCTTCTGTGCCTCAGAATTTTCTTGTGGAGGGTGAGCTCTATGGCCGTGGTTTTCTTGTCTTTGTGCAGCGGGAGGGAGAGCTGCAGGAGGCTGAGCCGCTGATCCTTGGGGTGTGGCTGCTGGAGCTGGGGCGGATACGGGCGCTGAGGCTGATGCTGAGGCTGATGCTGATGATGGAGAGTGAACGACTGCACTCGGCACAGAGTGCAATTCAGCAAGGATAGAAGCTGCTGCCGCACTGGCATCGTAACTCTGAGCGGGCAGACGACTCTCTGAGTCTGCGGCGACCACAACGGAAGGTTCGATGGGAGATGCAGGGGAAAAATCAGCAGAGATGACAGAAGATGCTACTGCAGCACTTGCACTTATTTGGGAAGGAGCACTTTGATGGAGCCGACTCCCTGAACTTGAGACAGATAGCCCGACGTTCCGTAACTCCTTTTTTTGCAGCGCTCTTTCTAGGGACCACAACACTTTCCCTGTTTTATAATCAACATGGTCTGGCACCCCAAATTTTATTTGATTGCCAAACGTCTGACGCAGTCTCCATGCGATCTTTGTTACCCGTCGGCGGCCCTCTACGGCATACTTATCATCTCCACAAACATGGCTCTGACCGGTTTCAAATGTAATCTCATGGAGTAGCTTTCCATTGAGATCACGAGGCAGCTCTCCTTTAGAAAAAGAGTCGCACAAATCGAGTGCTTGATACTGCTTTGGAAAGCCCTGAAGCCAAACTTTTTTCGGGTTTTGACCCAGGGCCGCTACAAATCCTTCGAGGGTAAGAAAACCCGGTTCATTGTACGGCTGTGGTCTGTATGTGTAGGCTGAGTCCCAGGGGGAAAAGCTATGCCAAGGCGTGCTCATGACGGTTACCTCTTTTAACTCAGGTGCTGAAGCAATGGCTTGCGCGAGGCCTTCTAGTTGAGGAAAGTCGGGGTGATCGAAAATAGCTTTTGTAACACCACTTTGGCGTAGAATTTCTCCCAAGTCCTTTAGATTTCCTTTGTCTCTGCTGTGTGGAGAAAAGGAGAACATGGAGATATGATGTTCTCTCTGGAGTTGTTTAATCATTTTTTGTTTAAATCTGCTGGCAGCTGCAGGAACTACCGCTGGGCTGTCATCATCACTTGACGCCATAGTTGGTTGTGAAAAGAGGGCGAGAAGAGCGATCATACTGGACAGGATTTTTTTCATGGCTGACTATCTTTAAAAAACAATTGGATATCCGTTCAATACTCTCCTTTTTTCTTTCTGTAAAGAGCCCTCGAATGGCTATTTGCAAGACCTTGACAGGGAGGGTGCAATGGGGGGAGAATGTTGGGAGTTGATAGGACGTTGTTTGACGTGAAGACGTCGGTTTTGCATGCACCTCGGTGTCATCCCCGCGAAGGCGGGGACCCAGACTTAAGACCTTTTTCTCTTGTTTGATACAGAAAGAAGTATTTGAATGTAGATAAAAAAAACTGTCAAGCCTGGGTCCCCGCCTTCGCGGGGATGACAAGAAAGGGAGCGAGGATGACACCTTTTCTTAATCACACAGGAAGGATTTGACCATTGTGAGCTGTCTAGCAATCCTTCTCATGACCCTTCTCATCCTCTGCGTCGCCCTTTTTCTCCTTCTCAGGAACTATGTTGGGAGTGAAACGGCGAGTCTCAACGCGTATAAGCTTGTGGAACCTGCGCGAGGCGCGCCTCTAGAGATTCGTGATTTTCAATCGCTTTCTCCTGAACGGCAGATCATTTGGCGGCATTGGGCGGAGCAGTTTGAAAACTTACGTGTCTCAGGCATTAGTCAAGAGGATATGGATCAACTCTCTGAGAAACTTAATACGCTGGGGGTCCTCCGTGTCAAAATTATCAAGGGAAAAATTTATCATAAATTTTATAGTCAGAATACGAGCGCCTCTCGTCGGGTGCGGTTTTTCCTTACTTTCTTGAGCAAGGTGGTGAGCCAGTACCCCATCCCGGATGTGGATTTTCTTGTTTTCATTATGGGGGAGGGAATCGATAAGTTTAGCCGCCTTTATCCCCACATGCCGCTTTTTGCCTATGATCTGGACCCCACGAATCCCACTCAATGCAAAAATAATATCCTGATTCCGGATGTGAATGTGCTAGCTAAAGGGCCGGCGCTGCTTAGAAAGATTAAGGCGGCTCATGGGCGTTATCCTTGGGAAAGGAAGCAAGAAAAAATGATGTGGCGGGGGTCAACGACAGGGGAGGGGCCGCGTTTTGCTTTGGTCGAGATGGCGAAACAGTTTCCGCAAAAGATCGACGCGTATTTTATTTTTCAATATAATAAGATGCCCCGTGACCTCAAAACCCTCAACCTTTTCTTTAAGGGGATGTTTGGGATTGGGGAGAGTCGTCGTGTTCCGGAGGCAGAGCACTTGGCTTCTAAATACCTTGTGTCCATGGATGGGAATGTGTCGGCCTGGCTCAGGCCTGTGTGGATTATGGCCTCGAACTCTGTCCTTCTCTTTCAATATCAGTGGGAACAGTGGTTTTACAAAGCCCTTGTGCCGGAGAAGCATTATGTGCCTTTGAAACCGGATCTCTCGGATCTCCTTGAAAAGCACGACTGGTTGAAGAGTCATGATGAAGAGGCGCGCGCCATTGTTAAGAACGCGAATGACTTTGTAGAGGCCGTTTTTCAGCCCGCCTTCCTTGCGGAGGATATGGCTTTTGTGTTGACGGCGTATGCGTCGTTGCAACGCTTTACGCCGGTTGCGCCTGCACCTGAAGAAATTTCGGCGTCTTTTGTGGATGGGCTTTTTTCAAAGATCAATCGGTGGGTTCCGTTGGTTTGAGGGGATTGAGGTAAATGGCCACTCGAAAATTTTGCGTTTACCTCTGGAGTATGTAATAAAACAGATGTTAACATTTAAAAAGGAGTTTTGTGATGAAAAAATATTTTATGGTTGTAATGGCCCTCTTGTGCAGTGCTCAAGCAGTCCAAGCCGCGGGTCAAGGCCCCCAACGGGACGTTGAGGCAGAGGGAGAATCCCGTGGCCATCCCCGTTTGAAAGTGGAAGGCGCGCAAGGTGAACACCAGGAAGGTTTGCAAGAGGAGGCCCCCTCAGTGGCCTTCGATCACTTCAATAAAGCCGATGAAAAGGAATACGATCGTTTGCTCGCTGAAGAGGAGGAATATGAGGCTTTGAGTGAGGACATGCGAGAGAGGGTTAAGTGGACTTCAGGGTATGCAGAGGTTCGACAAAAAGAGGACGTTTATAGGAAAGATTATGATATGTTGGAACGTATGTATGCGGCTGCGGTGGGCGCTGTACGGGGAGTTCAAGGGGCGCCTGAACGGGAGTCTATTAGAAAAAAAATCTTGCAAAAAAAAATCCTGCAAGATTTACAAGCCTGGTATGATGCGTATCCCGTACGCGAAGAACTCGGAAGTGCTGCGGGTCTGGACGAGTTCTCCCCTGCGATGCGGGAGTTGTATGATAGAGCATCCTGTCCGAGGCTAAGAAACCTAGAGAGCACCTGGGATGCACGTCAAGAAAGACTCACTGTACTCGGGGAGAAATTAAAGAAGTCTGAAGCTTCAGATTACTGGCCATTGGCTGAGGAGGAGGATGAAGATGAGGGCGCTGCGGCAGCTACGCCTCCAGCTGGAGTGCCTTCTCGGAAGCGTAAAGTTGTGGCTTCTGGGGAAGATGCTGCGGCGGCAAGCGCAAGTGGTGCTCCAGTTCCTGCTCCTGCAGCGGTGGCAGCTGCTGCAAGTCCAGCGGCGGCGGGGTCAAGGTAGGGTAGGGGGTAAAACCCCTTGTCATCCCTGGCTAGAAGTACTTGACCTCGGCGGAGCTGAGGGCTTTAGTACTTCTTGACCGGGGATCTTGTTTCAGCACACAAGCTCATTCCCATCTTTCTTGTTTTGTTGGATAAGATCCCTGGTCAAGCCAACCCTACCATTCCCGACAAAGTCGGGAATGAAGGGTTGCTAGCCGGGGATGACAACGCCCAATCTATGTGTCTCTCATTGACACTCCCATCCCTCCCTTGATACCCTCACAGGGATAACTTGAGAAGGTCAAACGATGTCTGAGCCGAGCCTCAAAAGCCGTATTCAAAAGGCGGAAAAAGCCCTGAAATCTCCGAAAAAAATGTTACAAGAGCCGACATCCCGCTTTTTCCATGTGGGGGTGGAGCTTCTGGCAGGGGTTCTTGTGGGTGCGGGGCTGGGGGTTTTGACAGATAAAATTTTTGACACCTCTCCGTGGGGGCTCATTGGGTTCTTTGTGCTGGGATCTCTGGCGGGGCTTCTCAATGTTTACAGGGCCTTGACGCGCCCCCTCTCCAAGCATAACAATCATCCCCATGCATGATCCGCTTCACCAATTTGAGGTCCACCGCCTTTTTTCCTTCTCTTTGGGAGGGGTGGATCTGTCGTTTACCAACTCGGCCCTTTATATGGTTCTTGGCGTTCTTCTGGCCGCTGTGTTCCTCCTCGGCGGTGTGCGACGTGCCCAAACCATTCCCGGTCGGTGGCAGGGGGGGGTCGAGATGATCTACGACTATTTGAGCACGGTTCTTGAGGGGACCACAGGGTTCAAGGGACGGCCCTATTTCCCCTTTATTATGACGCTGTTTCTGTTTGTCCTCATGGGGAATCTCCTCGGGATGGTCCCCTATAGCTTCACTTTCACAAGCCAGATCATTGTGACCTTTGGGCTCGCCATGATGGCCTTTGGGCTCTGTACCCTCATTGGTTTTTGGAAGCATGGCTTTCATTACTTTTCCCTCTTTGTGCCCCAAGGGGCGCCGATCTATATGTTGCCCCTCATTGTGCCCATTGAAATCCTTTCTTATCTCTCGCGCCCTGTGAGTCTTGCGATTCGTCTTTTTGCCAATATGATGGCGGGGCATACGATGCTGAAGGTTTTTGCAGGGTTTACGGTGACCTTGGGTATTTATGGCTTGGCACCTTTGTGTGTTAACACTATACTGACAGCGTTTGAAATTCTTGTGGCGCTCTTGCAGGCTTATGTTTTTACGATTTTAACCTGCATCTATTTACGAGATGCCCTTTACTTACATTAAAATTTACATTAACGGAGGAGAAAAAAGATGGACGTTGAAGCAGCAAGGATGGTTGGAGCGGGTCTCGCCGTTTTCGCTCTGGCCGGTGTGGGCCTTGGTATTGGTCTTATCTTTTCCGCCCTCATCAATGCGGTTGGTCGTAATCCTGCAGCAAAGGAGCAGCTCTTTCCGATTGGTATTCTCGGGTTTGCGCTCACGGAAGCTGTGGCCTTGTTCGCTCTCCTCATCGCCTTCTTGATCTTGTTCAAGTAGGAATTTATGCCACAACTTGATGTCACAACCTTCTCCTCTCAACTCTTTTGGTTGGCGCTTTCTTTCGCGATTCTTTATCTGATTCTCTCTCGCATTGCCTTGCCCAAGGTGGCGCAGATCTACGAGGGGCGCCAGGCCACGATTGGGGAGAAGCTTTCCCAAGCCTCTCGCTATCAGGAACAGGCTGAGGAACTTCTGACGGCTTATGAGGCCAAGCTTGCCAGTGCGCGGATAGAGGCCCATGCTCGTTATCAATCGGGGGTTGCGTCGGTAACAACTGAATTAGCGCGTAAGCAACGTCACTTCCATGAAGCGCTTCAGGCGCGCCTTCGGTTGGAAGAGCATGCTCTCCACCAAGAAGCGTTAGGGGTGCGAAAAGATATCCAAAAAGCCTCCCTTGATGTGGCAGCGGCTCTCCTCAAAAAGCTGACGTCTCATGCCTATGCGCCCAAAGATCTCACCTCTTTTCGGGAGGATTCTTAATGGTTGAAGCGCCTGAGTTTTGGGTTCTCATTGCCTTTGTGCTGCTTCTCCTTGGGGTTGGCAAACGCGCCTTTACTCAAGTGACAGCTCTCCTTGATGCCCATGCTCAGAAGGTGGCAGCGCAGTTGGAAGAAGCGGAACGTCTCCATCACGAAGCCCTCTCTCTTCTTGAGACTTATACCCAAAAGCATCAAGATGCCCTCAAGCAGAGTGAGAAAATCATTGCGTTGGCAAACGAAGAAACGCTGGAATTTGAACGGGCGAAGTCCAAAGAAATGGACCATCTTCTCGCCCAAAAAGAATCCGTCTTTTTTTCGCGCTTGGCCCGTGAGCGGGATGAGATTCTGGAGGGATTGCGTCAAGAAATCAGTGATGAAGCCATCGGCATTGTGACGCGTCTTCTCTCACAAAATGAGAAAGAACGCAAAGCGCTGACCCAGAGGGCGGTGAAGGAAATTGGTCAAGTTGTGAAGTGAGCGCACAAAAAAACCACCCTCTCAAAAAGAGGGTGGTTTCTTAGGTCCCCGCTTCTCGCCTTGGCGACGCCTTCGGCGTAGCCCGGGTCGTGAGGACAAGTTTTGTCTGGGTCCTCGGGTTTAAACCCGAGGATGACAAAAAATGCTTTAAGCCAGCTTCAAATTTGTTGCTGCGGTCTTGCCTTTGGAGGTCGTTAGCTCGAAAGTTACTTTCTGTCCTTCTGCTAAAGTAGCCAATCCTGAGTTTTCAAGCTCAGTGATATGAACGAATACATCGCGTGATCCGTCCTCTACTTGAATAAATCCGTACCCTTTTGTTGGGTTAAACCATTTTACAGTGCCGTTCGTCATTTATAGTATCCTTATCGTTTATTAAATGAGTTCTCAGAAACCGCGTCTCAATTACATCCTTTACGTGAGGCGCATGTGCGAATCTTATAGAGGGGGGTTAGCTTAGGGTAAGAAGAAGAAGGCAACGGTGTCGGTCTTAGTTTTCTTACGCAGAGCACATAATTCTCTACGGTTTCTATCCTTATGGAGTTTCAAACTCAAGGGTACAATACCCTATTTTTCTGTAGAATGCAAGAAAATTCTCATAATTCTTCGAGATGGCCATTTTTCTCTCATTGCTTGACTTTTTTATTGAAAAATCCTAGACTTTATCTAGGGTTATTCTATTGCTTTAAGGTGCGCTTTCTGGAGGCTGTCATGCGATTTGCAATCCTTTTTCTTTTTCTCCTGTGCTGCCGTGATCTTCAAGCTGTTATCGATCTGCAACCTCATCGGGCGTACTATACCCTTACGATGGTCGGGCGGCCAAGTGCTTTGGCTGATATTCGGGGCACGTTACTGGTGGAGGTTAACAAGGCGGATGGGGGATGGACAACGCAGCATTTATCAGAAACCTGGCTGTATTACGTTGATGGCACTGCGGACCATGTGCGAGAGGGGTTTGTCACTTATGAAGCGGAGGATGGGGCGCTTCTCAAGTTTCATGCCTATCGATGGGTCAATAATGACCCCATTGAAACGATGACGAAAGGCGTCGTTCACCGAAAAGGGAAAGTGCTTGACGTCACGTATACACACCCGGAGAAGAAAAAGCAGACGCTTTCCCCGGCCTGTCTTTTCCCTCTTCAGTACAGGAAAGCGCTCATCGAAGCTGCGCGCAAAGGAGAGAAGCTTTTTCCTCAACTTGTCTTTGAGCGGGAGGGGGCTGTGGAAACGAATACGTTTATTAGTACTCAGCGTACAGAGGACGCGGGTCATAAGTTGGCGGGACAAACATTCTGGCCAATCCGATCTGCTATTTATAGTCCGACAGCCGTTTCCTATGAGCCCCTCTCCACAACAACCCAAGATTTGTTCCCCAACGGTATCATTGGCCAATATGTCACGGACCATGAAATCGAGGGCGCAAAAGTCCATGGGGTGCTGGATCGAATCGAGCTTTTGCAGGAAGCTCCCGCGCCTTTGGAGAAGTGAGGTTTATCTTCTTTGTTGAGTCATTGCTTTTTGTATTGTTTGAATCGCTGAATACAGAGATTGGAAGCGTTCCAGATTGCAGATATGCCACGCATCCTGAACTCTTTGCGCCTTACGAAGTATTTTTTCCGCTGCTTGAGCTTCTCTGGTTCTTTGTTCAATGTTTTCCAGCAGAAATATTTTGTCTTCTGTTTGGGGAAGTGGTTGCAGAGTGTCATATTCTTTCTGTAGCAGAAGAGCCTCCCCCTGCAGCACTGTTAGCTTCTCCTCAACTGTTTTTTGGTTGCGCTGAAGGCATGCATTAGCTTGTGAAAGCTCCTTTAGAGCAGAGTCCATCGATATCAGCTGTTCTATCAACGTCTGTTCTTGTTGACCCAACCGTGGTCTTTCCTCAGCATGTTGCACTCTCATGGGTTGAAACTCTGAGATATTCTCAATCCTTGCTGCAGTGCAGGCGTTCAGCAATGCTCGTTCTCTCATATCTATAGCCTGTAAAGAGGGAGTCGATAGGAGACAAATCCCGCTAAGGATCAGAACATACTTAAAAGGTGTAAAAGTCATTTGGATCACCATGTATTATTTAAAAATATGTTTTTGTACAATATTTTTTCAAGGAAAGCAATAGTGATTGGACGTGCATCTCATTTTGTAAGGGAGTGTTCAGCTCCTCTCGTTGTGCCATATCCCTTTTTTTCTTACTTCCAGCTTGACAATTGTCCCTCAAAAGGTATGATCTTCTTAATTTTCTCAAGGATGGATGTAGCATTATGGCAAAACAGAACACGATTACAATTAAGATGGCGAGCACAGCGGATACGGGATTTTTCTATGTTAAGAAAAAAAACCCACGGACGATTACGACAAAAATGGTGATGCGCAAGTACGACCCGGTTGTGCGTAAGCATGTAGAGTTTAAAGAAACGAAGATAAAGTAGAATCGTTTCAATACTGAGTGTTTTGTCATCCCTGGCTAGAAGTGCTTGCCCACTTGTGGGCTTTAGCACTTCTTGACCGGGGATCTTGCTTCAGCAAAGTGTGTTGTTGCTATAAGATCCTCGCTCAAGAAGGCCTAAAGCCCTCAACTCTGCCCGACTTTGCTAGTCGGGCTTTGTTGAGTGCAAGGCCTTCTAGGCAAGGATGACAATCCTACTTTTAACCACTGACCACTGCTACCGGAGGTTTCCCATGTCACTCAAAATTTCATTCCAAAAAGACGCTCCCAAAACGGTTCTCTGTGTGGGTGTGCACGAAAATAGCCCTGTGGTTTGTGACCCGAGCTGTGGAGACCAGACTGTCAGTGATTTGATCACAAAGGCTGTGGCAAACTCCACGTTCAAGGGAAAGCTCTCTCAGTCTCTCAGCATCTTTACGCCCGCGGGACAGCGTCTCATCCTCATTGGTCTTGGGCCAAAGGAAGATAAGAAAACAGACAACCGTGAAGTTTACTGGCAAAAGATTGGGAGTGCGATCAGTTGTGTTTTGAGCTGCATTGGGTGCACGGAAGCCTCAGTCGACATTCATGGGGAAGGGGAGGAGGACAGCTTCGTTTTGCCGAATATGGCTCTTGGAACTCTCCTGCGCTCCTGGCGTTTTGAGAAATACTTCACGAAAAAGCAACCGGATGAGTTGTTCCGTCTGAAGCAAGTGACTTTCCAAACGGCGACCCTTGAGGCGGTTGAAAAAGCTTTTGCACCGCTGGCCATCGTTGCAGAAGGCGTCTTTTTGACGCGGGAGCTTGTGACGGAGCCTGCCAATGTTGTGACCCCAGCAACCCTAGCGCTCACAGCGATGTCTCTCCAAAAAGTGGGTGTGACGGTTGAAGTGTTGGAAGAAGCTGATATGAAAAAGCTTGGTATGGGTGCGCTTCTTGGCGTTGGCCAAGGCAGTGCCCATGATTCTAAGGTTGCTATTATGCGCTGGGAAGGGGGGCAAAAAGGAGAGGCGCCGATTGCGTTTGTGGGCAAGGGCGTTACCTTTGATACGGGAGGACTTTCCTTGAAGCCTTCGACCAGCATGGAAGATATGAAGGATGATATGGGCGGGGCCGGCGTTGTGATTGGGCTCATGCAAACCCTGGCTCTTCGGAAAGCAAAAGTGAATGCTGTTGGGGTGATTGCCATTGTTGAAAACATGCCGAGTAGCACGGCCCAACGGCCGAGCGATGTGGTTACGTCTCTTTCAGGACAAACCATTGAGGTGCTCAACACAGATGCGGAAGGACGTCTTATTTTGGCTGATGCCCTGTGGTATACCCAAGATCGCTTTAAGCCGAAATTCATGATCGATCTCGCGACCCTCACGGGAGCGATGATTGTTGCCTTGGGTAAAGAGCGGGCAGGACTTTTTGCGACGGATGATGGGCTTGCAGATAAGCTTCTCAAAGCAGGTGAGCAGGTCAATGAGCTTTTGTGGCGTTTCCCGCTCGATGACGCTTATGACAAAGAAATCAACAGTACCATTGCAGATATGAAGAATATTGGCAGTGGTCGTGGGGCTGGGTCCATTACGGCCGCCAAGTTCCTGCAGCGCTTTGTGAATAATGTTCCGTGGGCGCACCTTGACATTGCCAGTGTGACCTTGATGGATAAGGATATTCCCATGGCGGCCAAAGGGGCCACGGCTTTTGGAGTAAGGCTTTTGAATCGATTTGTGGCGGACAACTACGAAGGGAAGTAGTCCGCCTTCGCCAAGGCTTCGGCGGACAGCTTTCGCTCATACTAACTTGGCCTGCCAGCTGAAGCTCGAAGAGCGAAAGCTGGTGTAGCGAGAGGGGAAAGATTGTAAAAATGGATGTCAAGATTAAAAGTGTATCAGCGAATAAGTTTTTTACTGCTATACTGCTCCACCGCTACACTGCTCCACTGACATGACGGCCATTGGCTTCTATCACCTTACCACCTCTCCCCTCGAACGTGCGCTGCCGCGGCTGCTTGAAAAAGTGCTTGAAGGTCACAAGCGTGCTGTTGTCCTGTGTGGGAGTGAGGAGAGACTGAATTTCCTGAATTCCAGCTTGTGGACACTCGGTAAAGCCAGTTTCATTCCTCATGGCAGTGCTGCTGACGGAAATGCAGCAGATCAGCCCATTTGGCTCACAACCCAAGATGAAAACCCCAACAGCGCCACCTTCCTTGTTCAAACCGATGGCATGGATTCTCCAACACTGGATTCTTACGAACGATGCTTAGATCTGTTTGATGGCAATGATGAGGAGGCGGTTGCAGCTGCGAGAGGGCGCTGGAAGACCTACAAAGATCAAGGTCATGAAATCACCTACTGGAAGCAGACGGATTCAGGCGGATGGGAGAAGGGGTAAGGTCCTGATAGCGAGTTTAACAACTCTCCCAATGGGATTCCGTCACTTTCCCATACAACACATTCTCGTATTTTTTTACGAACTCTAGGATATGCTCTGACTGAACGTGAGCTTCGAGGTCTGCGGGTGTCTCCCACTCCATTAACACCAAAAAAATATCCTCCGCCGTGTCAGACACAGCGATATCATAATTGATGCATCCTTGCTCTTTGCGACAGAGAGGCATGAGGTCAAGTAATGCTTGCTTTAACGCTGCCCCTTGACCCGGGAGGGCATGTATTATTTCGATCACGATAAATTGACTCATAAGACGTTCCTTTCCTTAAGACTGCCATGGTGTCTTTGTCTTTTCAAGGTATACCTTACCACAGAGTGTTATTGTTGTGCTTCCTATTGTGTGTAAATTCACTTCCAAAATGGTCTCGTTTTGGTGTATAATAGGGACATGAATATGAGGGAGGTCGTATGCTGAAACGGACGCTTATAATATACGCAACAGAGACAGGGCGTGAGCCTTTTGTAGAGTGGTTTACTGCGTTACAAGATAAGAACATACGACACAGCATACAAAACAGACTAGACCGATTAAAGCTTGGGCATTTTGGTGATTATGAGTCCGTTGGAGATGGCGTCCTAGAACTGCGTTTCTTTTCTGGACCTGGGTTTAGAGTCTATTTTGCTGAATATTCAGGGTGGATTATCTTCCTCTTGTGTGGGGGAGACAAGAAAACACAAACGCGCGACATTAAAAAAGCCAAGATCTACTGGAAAGAATGTAAGGAGAGGACGCATGATCGATTTAGAACAATTTAGGAGTTTTGATGATTTTTTGCGTGAGGAACTCAAGGATCCCGCTGAAGCCAAGGCCTATCTTGAATTTATCATAAAGCTCTACGAACAAGATGGTGACACTGACGCATTTTTAATGGCCCTTCGGAGTATTGCAGAAGCGCAAGGAGGGCTTTCCCATCTTGCGGGTGGAAAAAATCTTAGTCATCTCTTTTCTCGCAAGGGGAATCCACGCATTGGGAAAGCTCTCCATGATCTTGGGTTTCAGCAGACGATCAAATCCTTAACATCCCATCCGCCTACTATCCTGCACTGATGGAAATATGTTCTTCTTCTCTTTCAAATAATCGCTGGTGTTTGCGCCCCTCTGAAGAACGGTCGATCCAAACCCTTGTACAAAAGCTTGGGCTCTCCCCAACGCTTGCGCGTCTCCTTGTCATGCGGGGACACGATCTTGATTCAGTGCCCCATTTTTTGAATCCGACTTTAAGGAATCATCTGCCCGACCCGTACGTCTTGAAGGATATGGAGCTGGCCGTCACGCGCCTTCTGCAGGCCATCCAGAGTCAGCAAAAGATTCTCATTTGGGGCGATTATGATGTGGATGGCGCCACCTCGTCGGCCCTTTTGTGTCGCTTTTTAAAAGCGCTGAATGTGGCTGTGGCCCTTTATATTCCTGACCGGTTGAAGGAAGGCTATGGCCCCAATAAGGAAGGCATTGAAAAATTCAAGGCGCAAGGCTACAGCGTGATGGTGACGGTGGATTGTGGGACAACGTCCTTTGAGGCTTTAAAGGCTGCAGAAGGCATGGACGTGATCGTCCTGGATCATCACGCCCCCGAAGCCCAGTTGCCCCCGGCATATGCGATTGTGAATCCCAATCGTCTGGATGAACGCCCAGAGATTACCCAAACCTTAGGTCATCTTGCTGCCGTCGGGGTGACCTTTCTCTGTGTGGTGGGGCTGAATCGCGCCCTACGAGAGGCGGGCTTTTATGCGAGCGGCCGGGAGCCGGATCTCCTTTCTCTCTTGGATCTTGTGGCCTTGGGGACGGTGTGTGATGTGATGCCTTTGACAGGACTTAACCGTACATTTGTCACCCAAGGCTTAAAGATTATGGGGAAACGTCGCAATGTGGGCTTGCGCGCACTTGCCGATCAAGCAGGTATCCAAGAAGCGCCCAGTCCTTACCACCTGGGATTTCTGCTGGGCCCCCGCATTAATGCGGGGGGCCGGGTCGGTGAATCTTTTCTCGGGGCGCGCCTTCTCTCAACGGACAGTGTGTCGGAAGCCACCCAGATCTCCCATACCTTGGACCAGTATAACCAAGAGCGCAAAGGACTTGAGGCCGATGCCCTTGTCCAGGCCTTGGTGCAAGTTGATCCTCAACACCCTGCCTTGGTTGTGGCCCATGAGGACTGGCATGAAGGGGTGATCGGCATTGTTGCAGGGCGCCTTAAGGAAAAATATCACAAGCCTACGGCTGTGATTGCTTGGAGCTCAGCGGGAATCGGAAAAGGGTCTGCTCGCTCGATCCCCGGATTTGATTTTGGCCGGTTTATCCATAAGGCCCACCGTCTTGGCCATGTTTTGGGTGGCGGCGGCCACGCCATGGCTGCAGGATTTTCTCTCACGAAAGAGCAATTGCCCGCCTTCGTGGCTTTTCTCGGGCAAGAGGTTGAGCAGTTTCCAAAGGGGACGCCTGTGCTTCTCTGCGATGGGCACTTGGATCTGGGGGCCCTCACCCCGACGCTTTTGCAAGAGATTGAGGGTTTAGCTCCTTTTGGCATGGGCAACCCGACGCCCCGGTTTATTTTTTCTGATGTCATGGTGGAATCTTACACCCTTATTCAAGACCAACACATCCGCTGCCGTTTTTCTCAAGGGGCCGGAAAAATCGTTGATGGTATTGGCTTTCGCCTGAAGGGAACGCCTCTTGGCACCGTTTTAATGGAGGGCACCAAGCGTCCCTTGCATCTCTTGGCTTCCCCTAAGCTTGATCGGTGGGGAGGGCGGGTGACTCTCTCCCTCACCATTGAGGATGGGGTTTTTGCTGATACATTGGCAAGGGCTGTGTGATTCTGCACCATCTGTCATCCCAGGCTTACAAGTCCTAAACGTTTTCTTTGCAAGCAAACGAAGGACTTGTAAGTCGGGGATGACACGAGGGAGTCATCCCCTAATAATACTGCAAATTAACAACGATCTTTTTTTCGTCGGGGCGCTTCACGTGCTCCTGGATAATTTCATCGATCATAAATTGAAAGGCTTCATAGGTGCCGGTTGTTAATTCGTCCGTATAGGCTTCCCCAACAAAGGCAGGGGCCGCAGGCGGGGATTGATTATTCTTATAGAAATTTAGGGTGATGATGTAGCCGGAAGGTTTTATCTTGTACTGCATCTCATAATCTTGACCATCATAGTGTTTCATCCCTGCAGGACGTTTCTTTTTTTTCTTTTTCTCTTCTTTTCCTTCGTTTTCATCAACGATTTGTTGTATTTTTTCAATCTGAGAGTCAACAAGCTCGATCATTTTTTCTGCGGGAATGACGCCATAATCCACAAGAACAGTTGTGACGCACGCAAACCGCTTGCACGAACATTTATCGTCATTCATGGAAAGGCTTGATCGGATTCTTTGATCAATAAACCCAAAATCGACGTCCTTATAGGCGAGACTTCTTTCAGAAGGAACGATCTTTAGCCCCGGCAAGGGGACTAAGTCGCGATAAGGAAGGTAACCCGCTCTGACCGGTTGGGGTGTGAGATCGAACTTATGTTCTGCTTTCTGACAACCGCTTAAGCACACTGCGAGTGCAAGACTCAGCATTTTCTTCATGTCACGTTCCTTTTTCTTTTTTTTGTTCTTATAGGGACATACTATGCCAGAAAATGAAGAAAAATCAAAGCGCAGAATTTATTCTCAGGGTAAACGCCTCTAAAATGAGAGGAAGAACGGGACAAGACTTTCCAAGTATGTCATCTCCGACTTAGACTTTCTTAGCCGCGGGGATTAGGATGTCTTGACCCGGCTACGCAAGCCGCGGCAAGTCGGGTCTAAGATGAGCTAAGCCCGGGATGACACCTTTTTTGATTCTCACTCCCTTTTAGATGCGTTTGCCGTGTAGAATTTTTCTGTTTTCTTTTCATTTGTCTTCGCGTAAGGTTTGCCCATCACCAGGGGTGCTCTTCTGAGAAGAGCTGAGAAAAACCCTTAGAACCTGATCTGGTTTATACCAGCGGAGGGAGTGTGGCGCAAAACTCAAGCACGCGTCCCCTTTGTATTAATCTCGTTCTCCTCTGGTTTATATAAGAGGAGGAACAAATTATGCGTACACTCACCCGGCGGGATGTTTCGATTCTCATTGGCCATGCCCTGGATCATTTTGATTCCTCTCTTTATGGGTTTTTGGCGCCCGTTCTGGCCCCCCTCTTTTTTCCGGACCATGATCCGATTGTCCAGCTTATCCTGGTCTACAGCGTGATGGGGACGTCGATTCTTACCCGACCCTTAGGGGCCTTTATTTTTGGGATGGTTGCCCGCAAACACGGGCCTCTTTACGGGCTCTCCTACTCCCTGATCGGTGTTGCCGTGACGACAGTTTGCATTGGGTTTTTGCCCGGTCATGCCGCTATTGGGTGGATGGCGCCCTTTGGCTTGGTGGTGATTCGCATGGTCAAAGGTATCTTTGCCGCGGGAGAAGGGACCATCGCAAAGCTTTCCATTATGGAGGGGAAGGAGGAACGTCAAGCGCTCGTTGCCTCTCATTTTTATCAGAGTGCTCCCATGGCAGGTATTGTCCTCGCTTCGGCTGTTTCCCTCGGTGTTATCGCTTATTATCCTGAGGCCTGGCGTTTTTGCTTTTGGGCAGGAGGAATTACCGGAGGTGCCGCCTATTTGCTCCGCCGTCATGCCCAGGGAGCTTGCGTGGCTGAGGAATCCCTTTCTTTTCACTCCTACCAGCTCTCTCACCTCTCGTCTCTTTGGACCCATCGCACCTCTGTGATCTGTGTGGCGATCGCCACAGGATTTGGGCACCTGACCTACAGCATTCCTTTTGTGTTTATGAACACGTTTATTCCTTTCATCACATCGGTTTCCTTAGAAACCATGATGGCTTTTAATACAGGTCTTCTAATTGTTGATATGGGGTCGATTCCCTTCATCGGTCGTTGGGTTTTAAGGTACGATGGACAGAAGGTGATGATTGTCGCAAGTCTTGTCCTGGCGGTCACCCTTGTTCCCTTATTTTTAGCGCTTCCTGAAGCGTCTTTAGCCTATGTCCTTTTTGTGCGCCTCTGGATTGTGTTTTGGGGTGTGGTTTTCCTGTGTCCTTTGAATTTTTGGTTTAAGGGCCTCTTTCCGTTAAGAGAACAATACCTTCTTGTGGGGATGAGTGGCGCTCTGGGGGCTGCAACCCTCGGTCGCTTAACGGTTCCTTGCTGCTTCTGGCTTTGGCATATGGGGGGCTCCCCCTTATGGCCCAGTCTCTATATGGTCGGAATGACGCTCCTGACGGCGGGCGCCCTTTATTGGCACGTCCTTAAGCGTGCAGGCCTCTTACGAAAAGGGGCAGGCCCTCTTGGCGCTGCCGTTTTAGACGTTCGCTCCGGATGATGCTGAGGACCGATTCAACAGCCACTTCCAGGTCGTTGTTAATCAAGACATAGTCATATTCCCCCCAATGGCTCAGCTCACTTGCGGCTTGGCTCATCCGCAAAAGCACCGTTTCTTCATGATCTTGGGCACGGTTTCGCAAACGTGTTTCCAATACTTCCAAGGAAGGGGGGAGAAGAAAGATACTGACAACATCTGTGGGCGCCTTCTGCTTGAGGGTTTGTGTCCCTTGCCAATCAATGTCAAAGAGGATGTCCTGACCGTCCGCAAGATGCGCTTCCACAAAAGATTTAGGGGTGCCATAGTGATGATCAAAGACAACAGCATGCTCTAAAAAGTGATCTTCTTCGACCATTTTAGAAAACGTCTCCGGGGAGACAAAATGATAGTCGATCCCGTGGGTTTCAAGCGGGCGTTGGGGGCGGGTGGTTGCAGAAATCGAAAGGGAGATCTTTTTTTCTCGCTCCAAGATATGACGCGCGACCGTCGTTTTCCCTGCCCCTGAAGGGGAAGAGAGAACGAGCATAAATCCACGGCGACTTAAAGAATGGTCAGATGTCATAGACTTTCCATAGCTCATAAAATGCTGTATAAATGTTTTTTACAGGAGATGACCCTATGACGACAGTCAGAATTTATCAACCCTCTCAATCAACTATGCAATCGGGAAAAGGGCGAACGAAGTCGTGGACCCTCCACTTTGAACCTACAACACCGATGTTTCCTGATCCCCTGATGGGGTGGTCTTCTTCTCAAGATATGTCACAGGAAATGACTCTTGTGTTTCCCACCCTTGAGCGCGCCATTGAGTTTGCAAAGGCCCGACGATTTTCTTACGTCATTGCGACGCCTCCTAAAAAGGAACCCTCTGCCAAAAGTTATGGGACGAATTTTAGCGGTCCTCCTCGGGGGTATTAACGGACATTTAACCTCGCGGTGGTATGTTTGGGCATCATAGAGCATACAAAAGAGGAGACCTCACACCGTGAAATACCGCTTATCCTTGGCAATCATTGCCACTATATCTTTTTCTGGCGTTGTCAATGCTGACGCTCCAAAGTCCAAATCAGTTGTCAGGCACACCTCGTCCTCTCAACTCTGCGAAAATCACTGCTTGGCTGTCTTCCCGAGTTGTTTAGGGAAGGGTAATCCGGAGAAGTTGGGGGCGAAGGCGGCCTTCTGTGGGAAGGCAGCAGGAGAATGTTTCGATGCGTGCGAGAATGGGACAAAGCCGAAAGTGCCTGCGCAGACTGTCGCTCCAACGTCGAATCTGGGAGATCGGCGGCAAGCTGAGACGATTTCTCTCTCTTAAGGAAGGCTGAGGATTAGCGAATATTTAATCTTTCGGTGATACTCTCAAAGATGATATGTAATGTCGTGTATTCTCGTAATACATAAAGGAGACTGAACAATGACGACTGTAAAAAACCACCTCTATCTTGTTGCGTTTGCCATCGGAATGGCCTTCGCCGTTCCTGGAGCTGTGAATGCAGATCCATTCGGAGATTGTGTGGCGCAGTGTGCAGATGACCCTTCTGATCACGCATGCGTGCGTGCTTGCGTCGTACAATATGGCACACCTGTCAGTAGATAAGAAACACAGGGGCTGGGTGGATTTTTCATCTAGTCCCTCATGTTACCTCCCCCTTAGGCCGTCGGTGCACATCATGAAGAAAAATAAACACATAAAACACTTTTTTTCCTTCTCGTCATCGGCGTCTTTTCGGGAGCCGTCAATGCAGGGGGGCACCCTCCAGCGCTTGCACCACGGCCTGCACCAAAACCTATGGAAAAACCTGCTGAAGTTGTCAAGAACACGGAAAAGCCTGCTGAACCTGAGGACGTCCCCTTACCTCAAACCGACGAGAAAAAAAATTGTTCTCATCAACAATGTCAGGCTTCCTGCGATCTATACTTAACTGCCTGCCAGAATGATGCTGTTACGAATGATGAGACTTGTCGTGAAAATATACAAGCGTGCATTCAGAATAATAACTGCCAGCTATGGGAGACAGGCTGTCTAAATAATTGTCTACCCAACCCCTCGTGCAAGACGAATAAGGTCAATGCCCTCTCTACATGCCAGAGTCAGTATATCTTCTGTGTTGGTAAGTGTAAGTGCTGAAATTAAACATAATATTTAAAAAATAGGGGGCATAGATCGGGGAGAAGTGCTAGATTTCTCCTCGCGTGATATACGTCAACACACCCCCGTGGGTATAATAGGTTACTTCAAGATCTGTCTGAATTTGACAGCGCAAAGGAATGGTTTCCTGACGGCCGTCCTCTCGCGTAATCTGCGCCGTCACGGTCATGCCTGGGGTTACGCTACTTCCAAGATCAATATCAAACACCTCTGTGCCCTCAAGCCCGAGAGAGTTGCGGGTCATGCCTTCCATAAAAGTGAGGGGGAGGATCCCCATCCCAATGAGATTACTGCGATGAATGCGCTCAAAGGTTTCGGCGATGACGGCTCTCACCCCCAGCAAAAGCGGACCCTTGGCGGCCCAATCCCGGGAGGACCCACTGCCATATTCTTTTCCTGCAATGACCACGAGGGGAATCCCTTGCCGTTGATAAGCCATGGCCGCGTCATAAATCGTGCGGATCTCCCCTGAAGGCATGTGGCGCGTGACACCGCCTGTGAGCTCTGGCGTCATCTCATTGTGCAGGCGAATGTTGGCAAAGGTGCCCCGTACCATCACCTCATAATTTCCGCGGCGGGATCCATAAGAGTTGAAATGTCGTTCTTCAACGCCTTGGCTCACCAGGTATTTCCCGGCTGGGCTGTCTTTCTTGATGACGCCTGCGGGGGAAATATGGTCCGTTGTGATACTGTCCCCTAAGATTGCTAAGGGTCGTGCACCCTTAATGGAGGTCACCCCTTTAGATTGATCACAAAAGGGGGGGCATTTGATATAGGTGCTCTCAGGCCATCCATACGCTTGGCTTGGGCTCACGGGCAAGTCGGCCCATTCTTTATCCCCTTCAAACACAGAGGCATACCGCTTTGTAAACATCTCAGGGGTGAGGGCCGCTTTAATCACCTCCTTCACCTCTTGGGTGGTGGGCCAGATGTCTTTCAGGAACACATCGCAGCCTTCAGGGTCTTGGCCTAAAGGATCTTTGGTGAGATCAATGAGCATCGTTCCCGCCAAGGCATAGGCTACCACGAGTGGCGGCGACGCCAGGTAGCTCATGGTCACTTGCGGGTGAATCCGCCCCTCAAAATTGCGGTTGCCGGAAAGAACGGCTGCAACGGAAAGGGAATTTTCCTCAATCGTTTTCGTGATGGGCGCTGGCAGTGGTCCTGAATTGCCGATACAGGTCGTGCATCCATAGCCTACGAGATAAAAGCCAAGGGCATCGAGATCCTTTTGAAGGTCGGCTTTCTCAAAATAGTCGCTCACAACCTGGCTTCCTGGTGCCAGGGAGGTTTTGACCCAAGGCTTGCAGCGCAGTCCTTTTGCGAATGCTTTGCGGGCGAGAAGGCCAGCTGCCACCATCACAAAAGGATTGGAGGTATTGGTGCAGCTCGTGATCGCTGCAATTACCACGGCCCCATTGTGAAGGCTGGTGGTATCTTGGGGGCTTTCGATGTTACACGAGGCCGCTACATTTTTGAGAAGAACGCGATCTTGAGGGCGCTTAGGCCCAGCCACACTCGACTCCACATCGCCTAAATTTAGGACAAGGGTTTCGGTGCAGAGTGGCTCCTCCGCCTCCCACAAGCCTTGGGCTTTCGCATAGGCCTCAACCAATTGGGTCTCTCGCCCGGTGAAGCGTAGATAGCTCAGGGTTTCCTCATCAATGGGAAAAAGGGCGCAGGTGGCCCCATATTCAGGGGCCATGTTGCTGATGGTGGCTCGGTCCGCGATGGTCAGGTGAGCAAGGCCAGGACCATAGACCTCTACAAATTTCCCGACTACCCCATGGGTCCGCAGCATTTGGGTAATGGTGAGCACGAGATCGGTGGCGGTGACGCCCTCTTGGAGGTCGCCTTTTAAGCACAGGCCCACCACATCGGGGATGATCATCGAAGAAGGCTGCCCCAGCATGGCGGCTTCGGCCTCAATGCCGCCTACGCCCCAGGCCAGCACCCCGAGTCCATTCACCATGGGCGTGTGGCTATCCAGTCCCACGAGGGTGTCCGGATAAATCTCGTTTCGCTCATTGGTCCAAACCACGCGAGAAAGATACTCCAGGTTGACCTGGTGGCAAATTCCTGTGCCTGGAGGCACCACACGGAAGTTTGTGAAGGCCTGTTGACCCCACTTCAGGAAGGCATAGCGCTCATGGTTGCGCTTCACCTCTTGCTCCACATTGTATCCGAAAGCCTCAGCCGTCGCAAAATGATCAACGGTGACAGAGTGGTCAATCACCAGATCCACGGGGATATGGGGGTTGATGGAGGCAGGATCCCCCCCTTTTTCTGTGACAGCCGCTCGCATCGCAGCCAAATCCACAACTGCCGGTACGCCTGTGAAATCCTGCATCAAAATACGGGCAGGGCGAAAGGTGATTTCCTGGGAAGACGTTCGGTTGGTGAGCCATGCCGCAAAAGGGGCTAAGGCTTCCGGACTGTCTCCTTGAAAGCGTAGGGTATTCTCCAACAAAATCTTGAGGGAATAAGGAAGACGGGAGAGATCTCCTAAGATTTTCGAAGCCTCTTTGAGGGAATAGTAAGTGTAGGCTGTGCCGTTGAGATGAAGTGTTTGTCTGTAAGATGTCACGGGCGTTTCCTCTTTGGCTTTTTTGTTTTTGAGAACTTTTGGCTTCACCTCTTAGCGGTACACTTCCTTACGATTTCCGATTTTTATGATAAGCACTCTGCATAAGCCGTCATCAAGATGACTAATAAGACGATAATCGCCTACTCGGTACTTCCAAAGCGTCTTAAACCGTGATCCTTGCAAGGCCTCTCCAATACTGCGCAGGTTCTCTAAAAAGGCAACACGTTCAAACAAAAATTGCAAAATACGCCTTGCGATCTGAGTGTCAAGATTATTCAGGGTTTTCTTGGCAGCAGGATCTAATTCAATTGTCCATACCATATTCTCTCATCACCTCCCCCAGAGGAATCGTTTTTGTACGACCAGCATGAATGTCTTCTAAGCGCTTTTCAGCGATATAGATATCTTCAAGATCAGTTAGGTGTTCTAGAAGCGCTTCTTTAATATAGAATGACTTGCTGCGGCCTGTTTGTTTTGCCAAGTGTGCAAGACGATCTTCGATCTCTTGCGGGATACGAATTGTGTATGTCATGATCAGGCCTCCGCCTAT
>Ga0207091_1071_pt1 | contig 24397 bp, 33 predicted proteins | sample Alteio_BWMinHeat_47_FD_153534 | JGI IMG/M metagenome (GOLD analysis project Ga0207091, IMG submission 153534) | Enriched cells from forest soil in Barre Woods Harvard Forest LTER site, Petersham, Massachusetts, United States -... | ecosystem: Environmental > Terrestrial > Soil > Temperate forest >... | reverse complement strand
TGTAAATCTAACTGGGCAGTTTCGTTTTACCAAATCTGTAATACCGCACATGGAAAAAAATGGTGGGTGCATCATCAATGTTTCATCTGATGCTGGTCTGAAGGCATTTGAAAATTTTGAAGCTGACGCATATACTGCATCAAAAGGTGCACTGGTGTTATTGACAAAGGCGTGGGCATTAGAATATGCAAAATGGAAAATTCGAGTAAACTGTGTTTGCCCTGGAATGGTTGAGACAGATATGATAAAGCCATATCTTTCCACAGAATCAGATAGAGATATGGCAATATCAGAACATCCCATAGGCAGAATAGGAACGCCTGAGGATGTAGCAAAAGCCATTTTGTACTTTGCCTCAGATGATTCCTCATGGGCTACAGGAGCTGTCTTACCTCTAGATGGCGGTATGGCTGCCAGATAATCATACTAATCAAATTAATAGAACCAATACCAAAATCATACCGTGACGCCAAGAAAAAAGAGATCACTGAAAATTATAATCATGTTATCTATTGTCTGGTTTGCATGTGCGCTTCCAGTGCCCATTCTTATAACACATCCTGATCCTGCACACAGCGAGCAGTATAGGGCCTATGTGTATATTGCTGCCATAGTTTCCATTCCATTTATTGGCATGGCAATAGCATGGACTGTAAAACCAGAGTTAACTACGTAAGAAATTCCTCTGCACCTAACCCTTCTGGTGTTATTTTTATCCAGCGGTTTCTTCCAATTTGTTCAATTTCAATAAACTTCCATTCTTGGAGTAATGGCTGGATGATGTTTTTGTCAAGGCTGGCAAATCTGGCTTGTTGAAAATTTTCTTCTCTTGCATTTACTACAATTAGCTTGTTTTCATAGGCAAGCTTTGCCATTTCTTTTTTGGTTATTTTTCCACCATTTTCTTTGATTATTTTTAGAGCTTGTACCAGAACTGGCTTTGGTGTGTGAATTTCATATGCGGGAAGCTGTACAACTGTTTTTAATCCAGAGGAAAGCTGTGCCCCTTTTACACTTGCATAGCTTTCTGGTTCTGCATAGTATGGAGTGAGTTTATTTTTTCCTTTAAACATCATGCATGCCATCATGCATGCGATAGCTTGAATTTTTGAGCCAGATGATACGTTGACAAAAATATCATTTCCTTGTTCTTTTTGAACAATTTCTTTGACTGATTTTAAGATCTTGAATAGATCAAACCTGTCTGAATATACCACTTGGACTGTGATCTTGTCTTTTTTAAGATGGGCCCTAATCTTTTCCATGTAATCTCTTGCCTTGTCCTTTGCAGGATCGCCATGCATCAAAAGCCAAACCTTGTCTGCTTTCATGTTTCTTGCAGGAATGGCAATCCTGTCTATCTCAAAGCCAACTGGTGCAATGTGGACTCTAAGGTGTGCAATGCTAGTCATCATGGTATGTACAGTGTGCATACTATGGTGATGATATATAATAATTCTGCATTGATACCATAATTATGAAAACAAGTTACCAATCCAAAAAGGAAACAGATTCGTCTGTATATCCCAAAGTAAGATCTGTCTTTGAGGAATGATTACTTCATCCAAGGTCTTTGTTCTAGTTTGGAAATCAATCCTAACATATCATCAAGTTTTGTAGTAATTGCAGTGACTGCACGAAATTCCTCGTACATCATCTTTTCTTCTTCTTGTGATAGAATTTCTTTTTCGGCAACATCAAAGAAGCGATCTTCTTTTGTCATATGATCGTTTAGGTAAACTACATAAGCTTTAAGAAATCGTGCAACAGGTTCCCTTTCGTCATTTCCCTTTTTCCAGCTTTGCAGATGTGTAGAGATGCTTTTTGCAATTCTTCTTGCAAACTCGTGCTCTATCATAAATCCCCTTATCTCTTCTTTCAAAGTATCATAGCTTGCAACACATGCAAAGTATGCATCCTCTTCTCTGGAATAGTGGATTGCATCTAAAAACTCTGACATTATAATTGTCATTTGTTCTATGTCAGAAAATGGAATGTCTTGTCCTGCATATAGCTTGGTGTAACATTGTATGATAATTTTTTCCAGTCGTCTGATTTGTTTGTGATCGTTGCGCAGTGATTCTGTTGCACTCATGTTTTCTAATCTAGGGTTTTACCGTAAATAGTATTACTTTTTTTGGATCATACTGTATGATTCCAAAGTGTGGATCTGCGTGTCCTCCACCATATTTGCCAGCTGGACCGCCAAGACCTAGTCTTATAATATAATTGTGTGACGGGTTGATCTCAATTTCCCTTTTTTCTAGTATATGGTTTGAGGTTTTTTCTTGCGTTACTTTGAGGGAATTATAGATTTCGTGAATCTCACCATCTTGGATGAGAGCTGTCTCTTCGTGCTGGTGCCCACATAAAATAATATGAGATTGGCTATTTTTTGCCTCATCAAATGCGGAAGATGCCTTGTAATGATACCCAGAATAGCTAAAAAACTCAAAATCCTCTGGTGTGAGTCTTTGCCAAGACCTGTGATATAGCCAGGATTCATCGTTTGCATTTTTTGGTGTAATTTTTTTTGGATCTAGTGGACCGCCATGGACACATAGTAGTTTGTTTTTTTTATCTAGAAATAATTGCTGGCCAAACGTTCCGTCATTGTTTTGTTTGAAAAATGCAATGTCGTCATTGTTTAGTTTTGTATGTGCATCCATGCTTTCAATTGAACTAGCTCCAATCAGTTTGTTATGTAAGAATGCCTCGTCATGGTTTCCCAGAACAGAAACAATTGGATAATTTTTTTCTAATGATCGCAGTCTATCCAATACTTGTTTTGGATGTATGCCTCGTTCCAGTACATCGCCAAGATTGATTATTCTGGAATAGTTGCCATATTTTTTTACAAAGTCACTGCTTGATGCCATATCCAGGATTGATTCTAATCCATCAATGTCTGCGTGAATGTCAGAGAAAACTAAGTCCATAGTATAATCAGCTTTTTAACCTAATATCTAATTTTTCGTGTTAATTTTTTGAAATGAATCATTTGGTATTTTTAAATCTGTATATGTTTCGGGATGTATGATTTTTGCTAAAATTTCAAGGCCTGTTACTGTCCTTGGTCCTGGCTTGCTAAAATACTCGTTTGCGTTTACTGCATAGACTTGACTGTTTTGTACTGCTGCAAGTGATTTCCATTGTGGATTGTTTGTAAGCTTTTCGTATTCTAGAATGGTTCTTTTTACATCAAATCCGCATGGCATCAGTATTATGATATCAGGATCAAACTTGATTGTCTCATCAATTTCCATTCTGCGGGATTGGTCACCTGTTGAGCTTATTCCGTTAATTCCGCCTGCCATTTCTACTAATTGAGGTACCCAGTGGCCTGCGGTAAAGAGTGGGTCTAGCCATTCCACACAAAGTATTTTGGGTTTTGATTTTTTTGGTCTTGTTTGTATGGATATGATTCGTTTCTTTAATGAACCAATAAAGCCTTGAGCTTCTTTTTCTTTTCCTACCTTTTTTGCTATTTCTAGTATGTTGGTTAGAATGTCATCTAAATTTCGTGGATCTAAAATCAGGACTTCGGGTTTGTTGTCTAGTATGGTAACTGCTCTGTTGACTTCTTTTGTATAAGGAGAGCATACTTCACATATGCCTTGGGAAATGATCAGATTTGGGTTTGCTTTTTTGAGGATATCTTCATCTAAAATGTAAATGTCTTTTCCTGAATGCATTAGATCCACTACTTTGTTGTCTATTTCTTGGCTTGTCATGGTATCTGGATCAAAAGAAGAATGGATTACGCGTGGTTTTGTTTTGGCTTGTTCAGGATAGTTGCATTCATGTGTTACGCCAACAATTTGATCTCCAACACCTAGCTCGTAGAGTATCTCTGTAGCGCTTGGAAGAAAGGAAACTATTCTGTTTGGCATGGTTTTCATTTTGTTTTCTAACTTTTAGCGTTAACTAGGTTTTGGCTCGTATCGGTTCTTCCTATTTATATATGCGTTTCCAGTGGAAAATTTATCAGCGAGCAAGCTTAACAGTAAAAATTTTACTAGACATGGTAGTCTAAAAAAAACTCCAGCTGAACAAGCTGGAATAAAACTTGAGCTTGGACAGAATAAGATTGAGAATTTGATAAAATTAGCATCAAAACCAACACCTTAGTAATCTTATTGTAAAACATTGATTCATTTTGTGGTATGACTCTTACACTTGATCAATTAAGGAAATTAGCAGAATTAAACATGGATAGAAAACATTATGAAGTTTATCTATATCTAATTGAACCTAACATAAAATCAATGCTTGAAGACTATCTTAAAGGATGGCAAAATCTTGAAACTACGGTATTAAGATTAGTAATGAAAACAAAAGGGGCATACAAAACCAGTCTTGAAGTTGTATTTTCTGAGGAAGATAATAAAGAAAGATTCGAAGATCGTGTAGATATTTCCATATACAATAAAGTAGCCAAAATGGATTTTTATCAAAAAATAAAGTATCTGCATGAAAAAGAAATTCTTGGAAATTCTACATTTGCCTTATTAGATTTTCTAAGAAAGCGTAGAAACAAAATTCATGGATATGAGCCTGCATTTTCTGAAATAGAAAGAGAAGCGTTTTCTCTCGCTCATTCAATAATTATGTGGTTCACTATAATAAATTCTGATTCTAGTCTTTCTGTGCAGGAAAGAAACAGAATATTACAAATGAGTGAAATTCAGACTTCAAATATACTGAACAAATTAAAAGAAATCTTATCAAAACCTATGAATTAGATTACTACTCAAACCCCGAAAGTTAGCACGAAGAAAATCAAACACTAAAACCCCAATAAGTTAGTGGAAGTAGATTTCAAAATACTTATTACTTGAATACTAAATTTCTGGGTTCAGGCCTGTGAAGACTTGTCCCTCAAAACTTAAGAATAACTCGCAACTCGAATGAGTTTGTTGAGTAATTATACAGTAATAGGCGGAAAAGCTTCCGAAGACCTTGCTAAAAAGATAGCAAAAAAACTAAAGGCAAAGTATCTCAAATCAGAATTACGAATTTTTCCAGATGGGGAAAGTAAGATAACAATTTCTGGAAAACCAAATGGCAAAATTGTCGTAGTTCATTCAACATATCCTCCAGTTGATTCTAACCTAATCCAAGCACTTTTGCATGTTTCAAAGGCAAAAAAACACTCGTCTCAAGTCATTGCTGTAATACCATATCTTGGATATGCAAGACAAGACAAAGAGTTTCTGCCAGGAGAGCTAGTTACCATGTCAATTGTTGCAAATATGCTAAAAGCTGCAGGAGCAACCAAAGTAATTGTAGTTGATATACACAGCAAAATGGCTCTAAATCATTTTAAAATTCCCTCAAAAAATGTCAGTGCCATACCAGAATTAGTGAAATATTTCAAGAAATTAAATCTAAAAAGTCCTCTTGTGGTATCACCAGACTGTGGAGGAATTGCAAGAGCAAGAGACTTTGCAAATCAATTTGGTGTAAAGTTTATCGCACTAAAGAAATATCGTGACAGAAAGACCGGAATAGTAGAGATTAGATCAAAAAACCAAAAACAAGTCAGAGGAAGAGATTTGATTCTAGTTGATGACATGATAAGCACAGGTGGAAGTATAGTAAAAGCTGCAGAGTTTCTAAAAAAGCAAAAGTGTAGAAATATCTATGCAGCTTGCACACATGCATTGCTGATTGGCGATGCAGAAAAGAGAATCAGAAAAGCAGGAGTTTCAAAGATAGTCAGCACAAATACAATTCCTGGCAAGACTGGACTAGTTGATGTATCTCCTATAATAGCAAAGGCAATCGTATAATGCCGCAAAGCTTCTTTGTAGTCTCTGGAGAAAATGTCGAGCTTGCACAAGATGAGCTAATTGCAATATCAAAAAGCTATGATATCAAGACATCATTTAAGACAGACTCTAGACTTGTAATAACAAACTCTACTATTCCATGGAGTAAGATATCTCAAAGAGCCACTTTTGTGAGAACTGCTGGAAAGATAGCAGGTACATTTTCTGATTTGTTCTCAGAAGTAGATCTCTCCCTTATGCACAAGCCAGAAACATTTGCCTGCAGAGCAATCAACCTTACATCAAAAAAACTGGACCTTTCCAAGATAGAAAAAACAACAGGTGCTGCAATAAAACAGACTTCGGGAGCCAAGGTCTCGTTGTCAAATCCATCACTTACTGTTTATCTTATTTTTACAGATTCACAAAGCTATATCGGATACACTACCAAGATTTCAGAGCCTCCAAGGCCAAGAAAAGTAATAAAATCATCGTCTGAGCTTCACTGGAAGCTTAGCAGAGCCATGGTCAATCTATCGGGATTAAATGAAAAGGAAACTTTGTGTGATCCCTTTTGTGGTTCTGGAACCATATTACTAGAAGCTGAATCAATGGGTATACGTTCCATTGGAATTGATTTTGATGAAAAGATGTGCAATATTGCAAAAGAGAATCTGTCCTCAAATGGATTTAATTCAAAAATAATCAATGCAGGATACGAACATCTGCAAAAGATCAAAGACAAGATAGATGGAATTGTAACTGACTTGCCATACGGTAATTCCTCAAAGTCATCCCAGTCTCCAAAAAAACTCTTACATGATTTTATCTCTATACTGCCAAAGAAAAAAAAGATTGCCATCATGTACAAAAAAGGTGCTATAGACCAGATAGAATTAAACCCAGCAAAAAAATATGATATCTATAGGCACAAGAGCTTGACTAGGACTATAGTGGTAAAATGAAGCTAGTATTTTTGGGAACATCGGCAGCAATGCCAACAGAAAATCGAGGCATGACATGCATTTGTCTAGTATTAGACAAAGAGATTCTGATGTTTGATGCCGGTGAGGGCGCACAGGTCTCTTTTCTAAAATCAAAGATTGGCTGGAACAAAAAGATGAAGATCTTTGTAACACACTTGCATGGTGACCATGTTGTTGGCATACTAGGATTACTGCAGACAATGTCTTTGCAAAACAGAACCGAATCAATTGACATCTACGGTCCAAAAGGAATTGAGGATTTTATGGCAGCAAATCTCAAAGTGCTAAACTTTGGCCTTACATTTCCTGTTAGAATAATGATGATAAAAGAAGGATTGGTGCTTGATGATGAATCATATACGATACATTGCTGTGAAGCAGAACATTCCATTCCTGCATATTCGTATGTGTTTCATGAAAAAGAAAAACCTGGCAAGTTTTATCTTGAGAAAGCGAAGGCATTGGGAATTCCAGAAGGTAAGCTCTGGCATGAGCTTCAAAGTGGCAAAGAAGTCAAGGTTGGAGATAAAATAATCAAGCCATCTGAAGTGATGGGTGAAAAACGACCCGGTAAAAAAATTGGAATATCAGGGGATACAAGGCCAACAAAAAAGCTTGAAGAGTTTTTCAAAAACTGTGATTATATAACATTTGATTCTACATATTCAGATGAGTTAAAAGAAAAGGCAAAAGAAAATTTCCACTCTACAGCAAAAGAAGCTGCGGAATTGGCAAAAAAGGCAGGCGTCTCAAACTTGATCCTGACTCACTTTTCTGCAAGATATGATGATGCAGAGATTCTAGTAAAAGAGGCACAAACCATACATCATTCCGTAATAGCAGCAAAGGATCTTTTAGAAATAGACATAAAATGAAATGTTTGAATCAATAGCTGACAAATTATCCCAAGCAGAAAAAATTGTTTTTGTTACTGGTGCTGGTATATCACAGGAAAGCGGCATTCCTACTTTTAGGGGAAAAGATGGTCTGTGGAGAAAATATGATGCTATGCAGCTTGCAACAATAAATGCATTTTATGAAAATCCAAAGCTGGTATGGGAATGGTATGATGAGAGAAGAAAAAATATACTTGCTGCAAAGCCAAATGCAGGTCATACAGCCATAGCAAATTTAGAAAAATTCAAGCAGGTTCGTGTCCTGACTCAGAACATTGACGGATTGCACCAACGAGCAGGAAGTAGCCAGGTCTATGAGTTGCACGGAAGCATTATTACAATAAAGTGCACTGTCTGTGATTTTAAAGAAAAAATTACAGGTGATTTTTCAGAACTTCCGCCTCGTTGTAAGTGCAGTAATATGTTAAGGCCTGATGTGGTATGGTTTGGTGAAGCATTACCACAAAATGTCTGGAGTGAAGCTATAATGCAAGCAAATTCATGTAATGTAATGTTTGTAGTAGGTACCTCGCTTGCAGTATCGCCTGCAAACATGTTACCAATTTATGCAAAACAAAATGGAGCCATTTTGGTTGAGGTAAATCCAGAGGAAACTTTAATGTCTAAAGACATGGATCTTTCTATTAGATCAACATCTGCAAAGGCATTGCCTGAGCTTCTCTCAATAGTGAATAAATGATTCTTAGAAGATGCAAAACGAATTTTTATTTTTCTATGTTTTCTAATACTGTTTGAAACAATCTTTGTGATAATATTTAGTAGGATGCTTACCAGTACGAATAACAACATCTCCTTCCTTTAATTCACTGACACATTTTCTGCATCTGGTTCTGTTGCATTTTATCATTTTTGCAATGTCTCGCGGTTCAAGCACGATTGGAGATTGTAAAAACGAGGTTGTCATATAGGGGGTTCTGCTACTTTGAATGATCTTTTCTTTAACATGAAGTATATTGGAGTACCAATACAAATAGATGAATAAGTACCACAGATCAGGCCAAAAAGTATTGCCAGTGCAAAATTATGTAAAGGCTCTGCACCAAACAAGTACACACAAACAGCAGCAATTACAACAGTGATGACAGTATTAATTGATCTTGTCATCATTTGCCATATGCTTTGATTAACAACTGTGTGAAGCTCTTTGTAATTATTTATTGTATGAAGCTTGAGGTTTTCACGGATCCTATCAAAGATTACAATTGTGTTGTATGTTGCAAATCCTATTACTGTCAGTATTGCAGCGATGAAAGTTACATCAATTTCTAACTTGAATATGACAAACATGGCCAGGACAAAGAATGCTGAGTTTAATACAGAAACTGCACTTGCAATAGAAAATCTCCACGAGAATCTTATTGCAACAAACACTACAATTGCAGCAATGGCAGTAAGTATAACGTAAACTGCTTTTGTTTCCAAATCTCGTGCCACTGCAGGATCATATGTGTTCTCTTCATATACAACATTTTTTGTATAATTCTCTTTGAAGGCATTAATGATACTATTTACATCATCTCCCTTTAGGACATTATCGAATCTAGCTGCAATCTGATTATTGTTTTGACCTCCAATTGCAACTGTAGCTGGTGGAACTCCAGCATTTTCCATTATACTTGTTGCATCATCTTGTGTGATTGATTTGTCTAGTGTAATGTCAAGAGCAGTTCCTGCCTTGAAATCAATGTCATAGTTTAATTCCGTTGTAAATAGCATAAATGCACCTATCGCACCAATGACAGCAGAAATTACAAAAAACTTGTAACGATGTTTTACAAAACTAAAATGTTTTAGTGATTCTGCAGACTGTTTTATTCTCATACCAAAAAAGGATGGTTTCTTTACAGCATTGCTTCTGACTAGCAGGTTAAGCAGTAGTCTAGAAAGAAAGACATTGCTTACTATACTGACTATGATACTAAGTATTAGAGTAAACGCAAATCCTTTGATTGGTCCTATACCTGCAAAGAAAAGCACTATGGCAGCAATAGCAGTTGTAATGTTAGCGTGCATGATTATGTGAAAGGCGTTATGCTCGCCTTCTTTTAGTGCATCAGCAATTGGTTTTCCTTTTCTGAGTTCTTCTTTGATTCTTTCGTATGCAATGATATTTGCATCTACAGCTATTCCCATTCCAAGAACAAAAGTCACTACTGCTGCAAGAGATAAGACTCCGTGAAATACGTTAAAGGCAAGAAGAAGAAGCCACAGATATGTCACTACAGTAAAGCTGGCTAATAATCCGACACCACGATAAAATATTATCATAAACGACAAAACAATACTTAATGCAATTATGCCAGCCCAAAATGTAGCTTGTAGATCTGATTTACCTAGTACGCCACCAACTGTCTCGGAGTATTTTTCTGTTAATTTTAGCGGCAAATTGTTTTGAGCATCCATTATTGATCTGACCTGTGCATTACTTGACACGCCAGCAAGGTCTACTCTTATCTCATGATCTCCCTCTATGCTTACCTGAGGTTCAGAGACTCCAAGCGAGTTTGCACGTGCAGCCAAGATATTAGCTGTTGATAACAAAGCAGCCTTGTCAACGGGTTTTCCAGATTGAAGCGATTCTGCTGTGTAGAGTATTTCGTATCCACCTTTGAATTCTAGCCCTATTGTGGTATGAGATATCAGATATGGCGTAGTACAAGCTATGAGACCTGAAATACCAAGTATTATCAAAACGAAAAGCGAAAATGGTTTTTTTAGCATACTTGAAAATGATTCCTAACTAATGTCATATATTTTGATATATATCATATCAGGTGCAATCAGCTAAAAACTCTATTTCTTTAATACCTTAGATTTACTGATTGTATAAAAATTTGGAATTCCTGAAATTGTTGAAAGAATTTGATGCCTTTTTCTGTAATGATAAAAATATGATTTCTATTACCTTTTATTGATTTTACTAGTCCTGCATCTATTAGCTTCTGACATTTGTCTACCGCTGCATAGTGTGAGAGATTTGCTCTTCTAGCTATAGAAGATATTATTGCACCTTGTGCACCACAATCCATAGCTACGTCTAAAATGTCTGCAATGATACCCATTTCTGAACGATATTGTTTTGACTGGTTTGTTTTTTGCGTGAGTACATTAAGCATCTGAGTTCATCTAAAAGAGAATGATTTTGTATATTATACTTGAGGTACGGTTGTCTAATTAAGATCATTTTTCTTATCTCAAGAATTAATTCAAATAATTATATTGAAAGATTTTTTCTTTATGATTTTTGTTTTTTTACTATTGCCAAAAAGAAAAGTCCCAATATTACAAATCCAGTTATTGACAATATGGTTTCAATGCTTGTTGATAAATCTAAGTTTGGGAGAAACAGGTCTAACCTTGGAATTATTGCCCTAAACGCAAAAAGTCCAAAGGCTGCAGAAACAAAAAGTAGCCTTTTCATCTTAGTACGCTTGTATGCCAGTAGTGACAGAGCTAGCAAAAAGGCTGCAAATATTCCACTTGCAAAATCTAATGATGCTGGAAGAATAGGCTGTTCTACTCCTCCTTCAGATATACTATTGAACATTAACAGAATATTTCCTAACATCATTTCTTATCATTTTCCTCTGCCCTAGAGGCAAGCTCCAAGAACATTTCTGCAAGACTGTCAGAGAGCTTGTCCCAAATGTTTGGATGATAGATCTTTACTAATGCAGCCACGCTCTTAACATCTATTACATCGTATTTGATAGTTTTACCGTCTTTTCTTGACGAAACAATACCAGATTCTACAAGTCTTGACATGTGCCAGCTTATGGTTGGAAGTGAAAAATTCTTGAAATTTGCAATGTCAGTTTGTGTTGAACTTGGGTGCTCTATCAAGTACATCAGAATATCTTTAGCTGTTTCCTGTCTCAAAAATGCAAGTAGTGTATGTTGTATATCTAGTACGTCAGATGCGTAATAATGTCGGTGCAAATTAATCCTCTTTGATTTTATCTTACCTGATTTTTCCAGTATAGCAATATGATGTTGGGTAGCACCCATCGCTAATTCTAGTTCTCGGCAAATCATTCTAAGATGAGCACCTGGATTGTTTTTAATGAATTCATAAATGCGTTGTCTATTTTCTGAAGTCTCTTCGTCATTATCTCTTGCATTTCGCAATATACTTTCTCCTTCTTTTCCACCAAGAAGCTTCGCTCATAAAGGTTAATCATGCTATTGGTGCAATCATCTAATGTTAGTATCATAATGGTTGTATTCTCAAGCAAATTTGTTGATCTCATTTAGACTATTGTCCCTCAAGTATAATATACAAAAAACCATAAACATATTTTTAAGAGGTGAAACGAAACAACATGAAAAACCAGAAAATGCTCTTAGCAATTCCGCTGATGGCAATTGCAGTAATAGCCATAGGATTTGGGATAACAACTAATGTATTTGCACAACCAACCACACCAGTAACATCAACAACATCAACCACATCAACAACAGTTGACCCACAAGACGGTCCAAACGAAGTACAGACTGCCGCTAATGGCGCAGACAACCAGAAAGATGGGGAAACAAACGACGATCATAACAGCGCAAGTACAGTACCAGGACCAAGCGGAGACGGTGACGGAGAACAAAAAGACAGTACTGAATCGGGAAAGTAGTATCTTTCCACCTCTTTTTTTTCTAAATCTAATATTTATCAAAAGTTTTGATAAAGACCCAATTATTATTTTGGACTATAATTTCAGAGTTTTCAGTTATTAATGGCGTATTTTTCTGGTAGATCAATTAGAATTAGTTCAGTTGGTTTTTCTGCCTTGATTACCAGATTATTTTCATTTTCTATCATAGCTGCATCTCTTGTTTGCATCAAATTATTATTGAGTTTTATCTCTCCGTCAATTACAAACAGGTATGATTTGCGTCCAGCACTTAGCTTGTGTTCTATCTGGTTTCCAGGAGTTAAGGTTGAAAGGTAAAAGGCAGCATCCTGATGAATATGTAATGCACTTACATCCTTTGTATTTTCAGATACAATTACTGGTACTAGTTTGTTTGTTCTTTCTTCTTTTGAAAACTTTTTCTGTTCCCATGACGGTGTTAGTCCTTTTTTATTTGCAAAAACCCACATTTGCAATAGTCTAAGTGGTTTTTCTTTAGAATGGTTAAATTCCGAATGCATTATTCCAGAGCCAGCTGTCATTCTTTGAACCTCTCCAGGATATATCACTCCGTGGTTTCCCTGATTGTCTTTGTGTTCTAGCTCACCTTCTATGACATAGGTTATGATCTCCATATCCCTGTGTAAATGAAAGTCAAATCCTGTTGCCGGTTGTATGATATCATCATTGAAGACGCGCAAAGGTCCAAAGTTCATCTTGTCAGGATTTTGATAGTCTGCAAACGAGAAATGGTGATATGTGCTAAGCCAATCCATCTCGTTTTTGTAGTGTTCACTAGCCTTGATTATTTTTATCAAGGAGTTTTTCTCCAAATTTGATTTTGTTTTAACTATCATTTGTATAGTTACTATAGTATAATGATTATATAAACAGGTAAGTGAGGTAACAGGAATCAGGTTAACATGTGGTAATCTAAATTGGACAAAATTACTCTAAAAGCTATTTTAAAATTCAATTCATGTTGCGCCATGGTACAAAATCAAATATTCATCAGGATTATCTCTTTCCTTTTTTGCCTTTAATGCATCCTGATATTTTTCAAAATGTTCTATCAGATAGAGCGTGTTTCCTGCAGATCCAAATGGATCTATTCCTACAAGATTAAATCCAGATTCAGGGGTAAGTGCCTGTTTTTCTTTTTCTAGTATCTCTGAACCCATTGCAAAGATTTCAACCATGTCATAATTATTTTATTCGCAATTTTTGAAATTGTAGAATTTAGGATTTTGTAAATATCCCGGAAATGGTAGAGTTCTGGTTGTTTGCAGGAGCATATACAGACGCATGCAGTGTACCATATGCAGAGCTATCTACAGTCATATCTATAATATGAGGCGAATTTGGCACATCATTTACCATTGTCTGAAACTGTGATGAGGTAAATTTGCCTGAAAATAGTTCCTTTTCAGAATTTCTTAATGTAACAGTGACATCAATGGTTTTCCCAGAAGTATCATCATAATTTATTATTACATCGTTTCCTTTGTTTGATGCTGTAAGTTGTACAATATTATAGTAAGCAGGTATTGCAGAAGTATCTGAATTTATTGAATTAGAGTTACTGGGATCAGATGGAATGAAGTATGGATCAACAGTTATGGAACTTGGTTGGCTTACTGGAACGGGTATGTTTTCTTTTGGTTCTAGTTTTGTAACTAAAACTGGGTCGCCAATTTTGTATGGACAATTCTGAACATCAAGAATGTGCGTGAGTTCTATTTTGTTATTTATGGTATCTGCAAGTCCTGGTACTGAAATCTTGCATGTTCCATCAGATTTGCCAAAGACCTGACCCACAAAAGTTTGCTTGTTTACGTATTTTGGATCCAGCCGGACCAAGCTAGCAGGTTTGATGTCAGCCAAAGTTTGATTCTTTGTATTAGAATTAGGCAGCATTTTATCTGCAGCTACCTCTATTGAATGCAAGCTAGGATTCTTAGTCAAGCTAGGTACAAGAATAACTGCAGTTACTATAATAATTCCAAGTATGATTAATTTTCCAATCAAGCAGTCTCAAGTCTTTTGATTTTAATAAAAGACAGATAATGCATACTAGTTGAGTAATTGTTGATAAAAATTTGTGCTATTCAGTAAATTCAGGAACTAGCCAGTCTATTACTTTAGAAATATCTTCAGAGTGCATTATTATCTTGATTGGTCCCATGGGAGATTCTTCTGCTTCTTCGCAGATTGCTATAACATCAACAAATGCTGCTTGCTTGTTCAGATAAAACCATGTGGTGGTATCATGGGTATGAAATCTCATCTGTCGTCTGTATGCTTTGGTGACCTTGCGGGATCTAATGGTGTCATAAATTTTAGCAAGAGATTGAAGATCCTTTGAAGTGGCTTTGATGCTACCATCTTCATATTTGAAATTTGCATCTAAAAGTACATGTGATACTGCTAGTCTAACTTTTTCTGGATCTTCTGAAGGGTTTACAGCTGCATATGCTTCTATCTTACATGCAATATCAGGAATTCTCACTTTATCCAACCTTTTATGATATTATAGGCAGAATCAATTAATTGCGGAATTGTGAGATTATTGTTGGATATGGTTTCATCTGCAAGTGCGATTGATTCACTCATCCCAACTCCTATTTCTCTAGAATCCCGTTTGACAAATTCTCCACGATTTTCTGGATCATCTGATCTTTTTCGGTTAGTTAAAAATCCAAATCTAGTATCGCCAGATGCGTGAATTGCAAGAATCTTAACTGTCCCGAATTTTTTTAATACCTCAACTTCTGGAATGGAACGCACTCCGTCAATTAGAATAACGTCGGATTTTGAGTTTACAATTTGATCTTTTATTAATTCTGCAACTGCACCGGAACCATTTTTTTCTCTAATCTCAAGCATCAGCTTGCCCAAATTTTCTCCAGTAGGATCAATCTTTCTTCTAGTAGCTTCTGCTCTAACAGCGTCACCCATCGTTATCTTATCAAATCCTTTTGATTTTAGAGCATCAGCTATTGTAGATTTACCAGCTCCTGGCATCCCGGTAAGACAGACAATAAGCTTTGTCACGCTAGCTAGCTGAGAATTTCCAGTCTATGAAGCTACCGGAAATCATTATAAACAGATTGCCAAAAAACTTGTGATGAGAACTTTTGTAGCTGTAGAAATTCAAAATAATGAAGTACTAGACCATATTGCAAAACTTCAATCAGATCTAAAGTTCAAAGCAAGACCTGTAAGCAAAGAAAACATGCACTTTACGTTACTTTTCTTAGGTGAGATAGCAGATGAAATTGCTCCAAAGATAATAGAATCATTAAAGTCAATTACATTTAGCCCAATCCAGATAAGCTTCAGTGGCGTTGGTGCATTTCCAAATTCTAGGTTTCCACGTGTCATATGGATTGGTGTAGATGAGATTGCAGGACAGAGTCTTGTCAAGCTTGCAAAACAAGTCGAGGAAAAACTTGCTCCACTAGGATTCAAAAGTGACAAACCATTCAAGCCGCATCTGACTATCTTTAGAATCAAAAACAATATTGATGATATTTCCAAGGAATTGGACAAATTAAAGACAATTCAGCTAGGCCATGATACCATTACTGAGCTAAAATTTAAGAAAAGTATCTTAACTCCTAGCGGACCTATATACACTGATTTACAGGTGATAAAAGCAAAATGAAAGTTTTAGATCAGGTCAAAAAATTTACAATCCCTACTGCAAAAGAACAAGAAACAATGAAAGAATTAGCAGAATATTCCTTACAATTAGTAAAAGAACAAGCTACCAAATCTCCCAATGTTGTAGGAGTAGAGATTGGCGGTTCCTATGCGAAAGGAACTTGGCTTCAAGGTGAAGTTGATTTAGACATATTTGTAAAACTGAAAAATGATACTGATGAAAAAACTTTTGAGTCGATTGGGAAAAAAATTGGTTTTAATGCTCTAAAAAAATTCAAACCATATGTCAGGTATTCAGATCATCCATACGTAGAAGCATCTGTTAAAGGCACCCTAGTAAACGTGGTACCATGTTATGACGTAGAAGCAGGACAATGGAAGAGTGCTGCGGACAGGTCATCTTTTCACACAAAATTCATACTACAATCACTTGATCAGACAAAAAAAGACGAAGTAAGACTGTTGAAAAAATTTCTAACTGCCATGGACATTTATGGTGCAGAGATAGCCAAAGAAGGCTTTGGCGGCTATGTAGCTGAGGTTCTCGTATTACACTATGGAAGTTTTCTTGGAGTACTAGAGGCTGCTTCAAACTTTGTACAAAACCAAATCATAGGAAACCCAACCAAGAAATTTGAAACACCGCTTGTAATAATAGATCCAATAGACAGCAACAGAAACCTTGGAACTGCGATATCAGCAGAAAGTGTAGGCAAGTTTGTTCTATCTGCACGATCATTTTTAAAAAAACCTTCACTGTCATTTTTCAAACTAAAACTACTACGCCCAAACAAAAAAAATCTCGATAATACAATAATTATCAAATTCAATTACAAACCTCGCAGCCCTGATATAATTTGGGGTCAGATAAAGCGAGCAACAACTGCCATTTCAGGTCAACTTGAGCTTGCAGGCTTTGATGTATTGCGCAAGTCTTCTGTCATAGATGAAAAATCAGAGGCTGCAATGATTTTCTTATTGCGTTCACCAAAAATTGAAAAGTTCATGGTAAAAAATGGCCCCGAAGTTTTAAGAAAAAAAGAATCAGAAAGTTTTATTGCAAAAAATCATAAAAACAAATTGTTGTGGATTAATGAATCCGGAAAAATTTTATCTTTGCAAGACAGATCATTCCATGATGCCAAGCTTTTTTTGAATAATCTTTTGAAAAAAAATCTTTCAACATCTGGCGTTCCAAGTGGTCTGGTATCCGATATCAAACGAGGATTCAGGATATTTGATGGAAAACAAGCCGCAAGCAAATCCATTAAAAAGGCTCTGACGGAGCTAACCACTACAGATGGATTCTTCTTTAGTTCTCCTTAGCAAGCTTGCCATAGAACCGTATTCTTCAATTCTAGGTTATCCAAAAGCAACAAGAGGCGAGCTTTCAAAACGAATCATGGAGCTCAAAAAGCTTGGAATTAAAGGAATCTCATTTACTGGAACTACTACACTAAACAATGTGCCTGTTCTTGGCAAGGGCTATGTTGGCGTTGTGGTTTTATCAAATCAAAGAAAAAAAACAGTGGCCTTGAAGATTCGCAGAATGGATGCAAGTAGGCCTGAGATGAAAAGTGAAGCAAAGCTTCTAAGGTTAGCAAACGAAGTAGATGTTGGTCCAAAGCTGATAGACAGTAGCAAAAATTTCATAATAATGGAGTATCTTGAAGGCAAAAAAATAATTGATTGGATTCGGGATCTAAAGGGTAAAGGTAGTGCCGCAAAACTTAGATCTACTATACTAAAGGTGCTGGGAGATTGTTATAGTCTGGATAAAATCCGTCTTGATCATGGTGAGCTAAGCCACATTCACAAACATGTTATAGTTGGCAAGAAGATTTGCATAATTGATTTTGAAAGTGCTAGTGTAAATAGAAGAACCTCAAATGTCACATCAGCAACCCAGAGCATATTCATTGGCTCTGGTATTGCCAATCTTGTAAAAAAAATAATCAAAGTTCCTAATAGAAAAAAACTGATTGCTTCATTAAAAAAATACAAAAATGATCAGTCACGTAAAAACTTTGAAGATGTGTTACAAGTATTGGGACTGAAAAAATGAGTTTGCAAAATCTTAAAACAAATACACTCAGGCTTTCACTAGCTGTAATAATTTCTGCGTTTGTGGTAGAGCTTACAATAGGAGTATTTTCAAACAGTCTTGCTTTAATCACAGACAGCATTCATGCTGTTTTAGATTCTATCGTTACTGTCATTTTGCTTGTTGCAGCAAGATGGGCTGCAAAACCTCCCGATCGTGAGCACACGTATGGCCATGGTAAGATTGAGACAATGGGCAGTTTTGTTGGCGGTATTATTATTCTTGTAATAGCGGCCTTTTTCATTTACGAATCTATTTCAAGGATGCAAGGTCCGCCCCCCACTGTTGTTCCAGGGATAATGGCAATTGGAGCAGCAGTATACACGCTTTGTTCTGATGTGTTTAGAATTGGAATTCTTAGAAGGGCACTGAAAAAAACAGAGGGTTCTACTTTGCGAGTAGACTTGTATCATGCATTTATGGATATGAGTGCGACATCGGTAGCACTAGTTGGAATTTTGTTAGTCATAATTGGTTACTACCAAGGAGATTTTATTGCTGCGTTGATTTTGGGAGTATTTCTTGCTGCTCTTAGCATAAAGCTGATTCACAAAAATGCTCTAGAGTTAACTGATGCCATTCCTGCAGGTATGGTAAGGCAAGTACAAGATATTGTAAACAAAACAGAAGGAGTGATGAATACTGATTCGGTTCAAATGCGCAGATCAGGTAGTGAGATTTTTGCTGAGATAAAAATATCATTGAGTGGTGCAGCAAGTTTTGAAGAAGCTCATAAGATCAGTAGTGATGTAGAGAAAAATATCAAGAACTCTATTGCAAATTCCAGTGTTACAGTTCATTTTGAACCAACATGGAAAGATGTACCGATTGATTACAAGGTAAACCATGTTGCGTCTGTAGTAAAGGGAGTTGAAGGAATACACAACGTTAGTTCTACAACTTCAGGTGAGGGTCTCTTCATAAGCTTGCATGTCTTGGTAGATAGAAATATGCCCCTTGAAGAAGCCCATAAAATTTCAGATAATATAGAGACTCAGATCCGAAATGCGATTCCTAACATTAATCATATCACAATTCATCTTGAACCATTTGTCTCAATACCAAAGAGTTTACCTATTGAAGATTTATCAATTGAAGAACAGATTACAAAAACCATAAAGGAATACCCAGTAGTAAAAAAAATTGGCAGAGTCATAACATTCCAACTTCAAGACATTTTCAAAATAGACATAGATTGCTCATTTGATGGAAGTCTATCAGTTGAAAGGGTACATGATATTGTATCAGAAATTGAATATAAAATAAAAAATCAAATTAAAAATGCGGTAATTACAATACATCCGGAACCAAGCTAACATGATAAACCGTAAGGCAGTTGGCTTCCTAAAACAGGATCCAAATCTTGTGAAAATTATTGAGCGTATAGGAGATTACCAGATTAAAAAAAGAAACAATCACTTTGCAGTTTTGGTAGAGTCAATCATATCACAACAGCTTGCAAGCGCTGCTGCAGAAGCAATATTTACAAGATTCAAAAAACTTTATCCAAAATTTCCAACAGCTAACCAGATACTAGATACAAGAGATGCTAAGTTACGCTCAGTTGGCCTTTCAGGTATGAAAGTAGAGTATCTGAAAGATTTGGCACGAAAAATTGAGGATGGAAAATTAAAGATGAGGAAATTATCTAAGATGAATGATGATGAAATTATTGAACACCTCACTCAAGTAAAAGGAATAGGCAGATGGACTGCTGAGATGTTTTTGATATTTTCACTTGGAAGACTAGATGTATTGCCTACAGGAGATCTTGGGTTAAGAAAGGGAGTGCAGATGGCGTTTTCTCTGTCGGAATTACCAAAACCAAAAGAGGTAGAGGAGATTGGTGCCAGGTGGAAACCCTATCGAAGTATAGCAACTTGGTATTTGTGGAAAAGTTTACAGAAATTTGATAAGATTGGATAATGTATGGGGCCGGCCGGACTTGAACCGGCGACCTCTAGCACCCCAGGCTAGCATCATACCAAGCTAGACTACGGCCCCTCAAGTTGCTGACAATGGTGAAATTATTAAATCGTGGGATTTATTGAAATCAAAAAATTCTGTTCCAAGATTACAATCAGAGTTACTGTATTGCATCATAAAATCATGAACAGCATGCAGGATCATTACAAATTGTGGCAATCTTTTCGCCAGCATTAGTAATGTTTGCAATTAATTTTGCCGTCTCTTTGTTAGAAATTGAATACATTGTCATCTTTCCGTTTCCTCTTGAATGAATTATGTTGCATTCCTTCAAGGCTCTCAGATGATGAGAAACTAGTGGTTGGTCTTTTTTTAGTTTGGAAACCAAGTCATTGACACAAAGTTCCTTGTTTTCTTGAAGCAGTTCAAGTATGCTAAAGCGTGTCTCATCACAGATGCATTTTAGCAGGGTCAACCCATTCATATCAATTAATGTTTATATAAATATGGATTTATATAAGCATTACATGTCTGATACAAAAAAAATTCTTTTTGTATGTGTAGAAAATGCTGGGAGAAGTCAGATGGCAGAAGGTTTCTTTAGAAAACTTGCACTGTCGGAATTTTTGCCACAAAGTGCTGGCACAAAACCTAGCAATGAAATTAACCCACTTGCAGTTCAAGTAATGAAAGAAATTGGAATAGACATAACAGGACAAAAACCCAAAGTACTTTCTGATGAGATGATAAAAAAATCTACAAAGATTGTAAACATGGGATGTATTGATAAAGAATCCTGCCCCGCATTATTTGTAAACAATGTAATAGATTGGAATATTCCTGATCCAAAAGGCAAGCCAATAGAACAAGTTAGAAAGATCAGGGATGAGATTGAAACAAAGGTAAAGGAGCTTGTCGCAAGTCTCTAGGTTAAACGGCCTATCGTCTAACCAAAAAAAGTTCTTTGCTGAACTAATTGGTACGTTTGTTGTAGTTGTATCTGCTACTGGTTCAGTAGTTCTAGATGCAAAATATGTGGGAACATTTGGTTTATGGTTTGTTGCACTAGCACCGGCTGTTGCTGTTGCTTTGATGGTTTATGCTTTTGGAAAAGTTTCAATGGCGCATTTCAATCCTGCAGTAACAATAGGCTATCTTGTTACAAAACACATGCCAAAAAATCTCTTGCCAGTATACTTTGCTGCAGAAATAATTGGTGCAGTTCTAGGAAGCATCTTTGTAAAATATTTTATAGGTACAGAAGCAAATCTCGGAGTAAACGCACCAAATTATAATTTTCCAATTCCTCTCATATTTGGTGTTGAAGTTCTAACTACAGCATTATTGATGGCCGTGATTCTGGTAGTTGTACATACGAAGGGATTGAGAGGATTTAGTGGGATTGCAATAGGTGGTATAATTGGATTAGATATTTTCTTTTTGTCATTTATCTCAGGTGCATCTATGAATCCAGCCAGATCTTTAGCACCAGCTCTAGTGTCTGGTTATCTTAACGATCTCTGGTTGTACTGGACTGCAACCTTTGTTGGTTCTGGGATTGTTGGATTTATTTACAGAAAAAAATTTGCAAAATTAGTTTAGTATTACAGCCACTTTGCCAGTCTGTCTTTTTCAAATTTTTCCTTGTCTGCAAAATGTTCTTCTGATGGTTGCTGGAGTAAGGTAATAGGGTTTGGAGTAGCAAACATATCTACTTGCAGATATCCTGCAACTTTTTTGCCAACTTCTACAAAACATCCTCCCTTACCATCAAAGATCTCTTTTTCTTGCTCGCTTTTTATTTTTGATATAATATTTCTAGCAACAGTAACGCCCTCTCCTTCTGCAAAAATTCCTGCCTTTGGAACTGCAATTTTATCTGTAACCATGATTTGATTCACATCACCTATTGCATAGACATTTTCAAAATTTGTTTTGCAGGTTCTGTCAACTACAATGAATTTTCCCTCTTCTGCAAAACCTGCTTCAACTACAACTGATGGAGCCTTGTGTGGTGGAACTGCGATAAGAAGATCAAAACCAGCTACAGATTCTTCAAACTTGAGTGTCTTTGGTCCAATAGAGATTGTTTTATGTGATCCATGAAACTCTATGTTTTTTGATTTTAAAAGTTGTAGTAATTCTTCGCTCACTTGAGGTCCACCTGCTGGAAGTGTTATTGGAGTTGGACTGTAAAAATCAATTTTTACAGAATCACTGGCACCAGTATCTTTTAGCATCGATCTTATGAGAAGAGCTGCCTCATAGGGAGCTGGCGGACATTTGTAAGGCAAGCCCATTATTGCCATTGCTATCTTGCCTGATTTTATTCTCTTTATTGCATCACGAATTTTTGGGACATCCTTTAGCTCATACAAGACTAATCCATTATTTGAAAGACCTGGAATTTGTTCTGGTGCAAGCTCAACTCCAAGTGCAATTATCAGATAATCATATGGTAGTTCTTTTGATGGTGTAGTAACGGTTTTGTTTTGCGGATTAATCTTGATGATTTCCTCGTTGATAAAATCAATTCCCTTTTTTGTTATTGTTTGCAAAGGCTTTTTTGAATACTCAAATTCCCTTGTTCCATTTAGGATCCATAGTTTCACCAGATCCATCATGAAATAGTCTTTTTTGTCAATTACAGTAATTTTGACTTCAGATGAAAGATTTTGTCTTAGCTCATTTGCTGCAGCAAGACCGCCAAATCCCCCGCCTAGAATCAAAATGTTTGTTGGATTTATTATCTAACACCTAACACTATCTTTCTTGTGTTGTTGGCCTTACTGTAATTTCATTAACGTTCATGCGCAATGGAGATTCTAATGCAAACATTATCGAGTTTGCAATGTCTTCTGCTTGTAGTGCTTCAATTTCTTTTGATTGTTTTACAAAAGCCTCTAGTGATTTGTCAGTAATGGTATTAGTAAGCTCTGTTGCAACAATACCTGGTTCTATTGTTGTCACTCGAATTTTGTTTCTTGCACTTAGTTCTTGTCGTAATCCTTCGCTAAAAGCTCTTACAGCATATTTTGTTGCGCAATAAACACTACCTGATGGAAATACAACTCTTCCCGCAATTGATGAGATGTTTACGATATGGCCAGAATTCTGGCTAATCATGTGAGAAACGGCAGCGGCGGTACAAAAAAGCACTCCTTTGATGTTGACATCAACCATTTGCTCCCACTCATCAACTTTGAGATTCTTCACAAAACTTAGAGGCATGATTCCCGCATTATTTATCAAGATATCTACTCGATTCCATTTTTTTATTACAGCATCAATTAGTGCTTGACAGTCCTTGCGTTTTGTCACATCACATGGTATAACAATACATTCAGTACCATTTTTTGTAATCTCTTTTTGTAATTCCTCTAATCGTTGGGTTCTTCTAGCAGCAATTGCTACCTTTGCTCCTGCTTTTGCAAGTGACAATGCAGTAGCATAACCTATTCCACTACTTGCACCAGTTACAATTGCTACTTTGTCTTTTAACATTTGAAAATCTGTTTTTTATCATGATGTATTGTGTAAATATGTTTTGTTGATCTGAATACATCAAGAAACTAAGTTACCTAACACTAATTTAGTATGAACTTTTAATTATACTATGGAAGAGTTTGACTGTGCATATTGCGGTGAAAAGCAGGATCTGCCTTTTGAATGCAATTACTGTAAAGACAAATTCTGTGCCGAACACAGACTACCAGAGGCACACAGATGTGTCAAGCTACATCAGATCAGAGCAAAAAGATTTGGCCAAAATAGTGTAAAGCGAGATAAGGGAATTGGACGTCAAAGTATTTTTAAAAAAGTTTTGAACAAATTTCGTGATTAGTAAAGTGCCCTTTCTGGATTTAGTTTGGAAAGTTTTGCCTGATAGAATAATGCAAATGCCAAAGCCAACAAAACTCCCCCAGTAAGCCAGTGAGCAACTTGCATTGTAAGATAAACTATGCCAAATCCCACACACATTGTTGCTTGAGTCAAAAGTTTTATCCATGATGGGATTTTTGCAGCTCTGCATACCATCTCAATGATAAAAAGTCCTGCAACTGGATAAAGTATGATTAGAAAATATGTACCTAGATGAACTCCATTATGCATTTATTCTTAGGAAATATCAGGTGTAATTTCTAGTCTTCCCAGCTTATTTTTACAGCAATTTTCTTATTGATGAGAGCAAGGGCATTCTCAAAAGGAAGTGTTGCCACGTCTTCTGCGTCAAATGGTCCATATTTTTGTAAATCAGAGCCTATGATTTGGTCGATTGGTTTTAAGAATCGTATTACAATAGCTCGTGATCTGTGACTGTTGGCTACTGTCTCGAGAAGTTTTAATCTGCCGTTTAGTGTAGCTGCAAGAATAACTTCCTTTCTTTGTCGCAATTCAT
>Ga0207091_1070_pt1 | contig 24460 bp, 19 predicted proteins | sample Alteio_BWMinHeat_47_FD_153534 | JGI IMG/M metagenome (GOLD analysis project Ga0207091, IMG submission 153534) | Enriched cells from forest soil in Barre Woods Harvard Forest LTER site, Petersham, Massachusetts, United States -... | ecosystem: Environmental > Terrestrial > Soil > Temperate forest >... | reverse complement strand
TGCCATGACGGTGCAAATATTTTTTCTTTTGATTCTTTGAAATATATCTGGCTGATATAATAATTCTTGTCCAATGTTTTTGCCTTGGCGATATTTTCATCAACAAAGAATTCCGGCATAAACTGCATTTTGTTAAAGATAAGGGAGAATGCAATGCGGTGTTCCTGCAAGAAAAACAGTTTTGCGGCTTAAGAAAATTAATCAACAACTTTGTGCTAATATTATCTCCCAATTATTGTAATGAAGAAATTTATCTCCACTGCACCAGCTTTTTTTTGCTTGCTATATGTTTTTTACAGTTGTAATTCCAACAAAAGTGAGCAAGAGGCCGGCGAGACCGTTGCCAAAAATTATTGCGCCTCCTGCCATATTTTCCCCGATGCATCGCTGGTGGATAAAAAAACGTGGGCTAAAAATATTCTGCCTGTTATGGGTAATAAACTGGGTATAAAATATTATGGCGGACAGCCCTATGCGAATATTAACATCACCCAGGGCCAAAATAACAGCGTGCAATTGCAACAAGCCTCATCTATTTCTTTGGAGGATTGGAATAAAATTATAGCCTATTACCAAGCGGCGGCTCCAGATACCATGCCCGGCCTAAACAGGCCACCTGTCACTCAGTTTACCACCCAATTTTCTGTAAAGGAAGCAGTGCTTGATAAAGGGTTTCCATCAGCTTCGTACATAAAAATTGACCCGGCAAATAAATGGATATATGCGGCCAATGTTTCTGATTCATCTTTCTCTATATATGATTCGGGTTTAAAACAATTATCAGAGCAAAATATTCATGGAATTATGGTTGATATGAATTTTGACAGCGGCATGGCCAAACCGGGCCTGCGCGCAGGTGTTTATACCAATATTGGCTATATAAACCCAAACGAGGGCAGAACAGGCACGGCCAACAACTATACCATAGGCACGAGCGGTAAGTTTACAGTTAAAGGGGAAATAGCAGCCAATATGCCCAGGCCCGTGCAGGTCACCCCTTGCGACTTGGATAAAGATGGCAAAACGGATTACCTTGTCTGTGGCTTTGGCAATAAGGCCGGGGAATTTTACTGGATGAGGAACAAGGGCGATGGAACCTTTGAAAAGAAAATGTTGTGGGCGATACCTGGCGCCATAAAGGCATATATAAAAGATTTTAACAAGGACGGCCTGCCTGATATTATGGTGTTGTTTGCGCAAGCAGAAGAAGGTATTTACCTCTTTACCAACAAAGGCAACGGGGAGTTTGAAAAAAGAGATTTGTTGCGCTTCCCGCCCATTTACGGCTCGTGTTATTTTGAATTGGATGATTTTAACAACGACGGCTATGAAGATATACTATACAGTTGCGGGGATAACGCCGATTATTCGCCTGCGGTATTAAAAAATTACCACGGCTTGTACATTTACCTAAATGACGGGAATTATAATTTTAAGCAAGCTTACTTTTTCCCGATGTACGGCTGTTATAAAGCCGTTGCAAGGGATTTTGACAAAGACGGCGACCTTGATATAGCAGCCATTTCTTTTTTCCCCGACAAGAAAAACCATCCGCAAGAATCATTTATATACCTTGAAAATAAAGGCGGGTTTAACTTTACGCCTTATGCCATACCCCAATTTGGGATGGGCAACTGGATAACCATGGATGCAGGCGATATAACCGGCGACGGTTATGACGACATTGTTATTGGCAATTTTGACATGCCTGAAGTAAGGCGAGATTCACGCAAACAACAAAAGAACAAGGCTGCTTTTTTGTTGCTCGAAAATCAGGGGGCAAAGCATAAGTAATGTGCAATTGCACTGGCTGGAAAAATTGAATACACAAAGCATCAACTTCCAAAAAATGGAAATAAGTTCTTTCGTAATTCAAATCGCCGGTCTCCAAACATTTAAAATAAGTTTAAAATTTAAATAGTTTATCCCCAAACGGTAATCCTTAGTTGATTTTATTACGTTTTCCTACACTTTGTGTAGAGGCACTTTCTGAAAAAGAAAGTGCTCCATGCATCGGGCATAAATATTGCAACATAATTTTAAACTTTTAAAATGAAAAGATCACTCATCGCCACCACCAATACACGAATTTCATTTTGCAAGGCTGTTATACATTTTCTGGTGTATAATCAATTGCCAAAGTCAATGAAATCAATATTATAAGTCAAGCTCTTAAAGCAAACCCCGCCTTGCTTGACAAGCAGGGTACTTTATGCGTTGATAAAATTATTGGGTTAAACCACTGGCGGGTTGTCTTCCTCGCTGTTTTCAAGTGCCTTCAGCCGCAATTCTTCTAATTTCTTTTTACTATAGGATATTCTTGTTATCACCACAAACAATACAGGTACAATAAATATTGCCAAGGACGTGGCAGCAAACATTCCGCCCATAACAGTCCACCCGATGGTATTGCGCGCAATGCCCCCCGCCCCACTGGCAAACACCAGCGGTAGTACGCCGAGTATGAATGCAAACGAAGTCATTAGTATCGGTCTTAAACGAAGTTTCACCGCTTCCAATGTTGAAGGAATAACGGGTATCCCCCTATCCACGCGCTCTTTTGCAAATTCCACTATCAGGATGGCATTTTTTGCCGATAGCCCAATAAGGGTTATTAAACCTATTTGTGCGTAAATGTTGTTGGAAATGTAAGAAGGAGCGAATGTTAAGGCAAGTATTGCGCCGAACATGCCAACAGGCACGGCAAGCAACACAGAGAATGGCACAGCCCAGCTTTCGTACAATGCGGCAAGGAAAAGGAAAACAAATAGGATAGAAAGGCAGAAAATGTACAGGCTGCTGGAGCCTGAGTTTATTTCCTGCAGGCTAAGGCCTGAAAACTCATAACCATATCCTTCGGGCAGCACCTGGTCGGCCACTTCGCGCAATGCCTGTATAGCCTGCCCGCTACTGAAACCTGCTTTGGCGCTACCATTTATTTCCGCAGTACGGAAGATGTTATAATGGGAAATTAGCGGGGCGCTTTCAGTAAGCTTGTAGGTTGTTATTGCGCTTAGTGGTATCATTTGGCCACCCGTGTTTCGCACATAATAATTTCCCAAATCCTTAATGTCCTGGCGGTATACCGTATCAGCCTGTGCCACTACGTGAAAATTCCTTCCATAAATAGTAAAATCATTTACGTAGTTGCTACCGAGGTAGGTTTGGAGGGTGTTGTACACATCGCTAAGCGACAAGCCCAGTTTTTTGCATCTATCCCTGTCAACTATAACCTGGTAGCCGGGGGTATGGGCTGAAAAGAACGTGAACGCCCGGCTTATCTCCGGGCGTTTGTTAACCGCCGCTACAAAAGTGTTTACAACCCTTTCAAAACCCTTTATATCGTCATTTGTCTGTTTCTGCTCCAGTTCAAAGGTAAACCCGCCTGTTTGGCCAAGACCGGGGATTGCCGGAGGTGGTATTACCACAATGTTTGCTTCTTTTATGACGGAAAGGCGTTTTATCAATTCAGCCAACACTCCCTGCATTTCCAACTGTTTGGTTTCCCGCTGATCCCATGGTTTTAACTGGGTAAATATTGTACCGCTGTTGCTTTTGGTAGCAAACGTAACCGCATTCAATCCACCTAATGCGGCAAAATGGGCAACGCCTGGAGTGGCCTGTATGATCTTCATCATCGAGTCAAGCACCGTAATACTTCTCGTCGTGGAGGCTGCCTCCGGTATTTCGTACGTAACATACAGTCGGCCCTCATCTTCTGTGGGTATAAATCCGGTGGGTTTGTTTTTGAAAAGCATTACTGTTCCCACTGCAATGCATACAAGCAGTACTACAACAAAGGGGGCTCTTTTTATCCAGCCTTTCACCCCAAGTGTATAGTTTATGGAAAGTCTTCTGAAACCTTCGTTAAACTTATAGAACAACTTGTTAAGTCCCTTGGCTTGTTTATTAATGCCAGATGGCCTTAACAGCAAGGTACACAGCGCTGGCGTTAACGAAAGGGCGACAAAAGCGGAGATCATTACCGATATAGCAATGGTAATTGCGAATTGCTGGTACAGCCTTCCGACAAGCCCCGGAATAAAGCCAACCGGAACAAATACTGCCGCGAGTATCAGCGCAATGGCAACCACCGGGCCAGATATATCCTTCATGGCCTTGGCGGTGGCTTCTTTTGCATTAAGATTTTCTTCGTCTATGTAATGTTGTACTGCTTCCACAACAATAATGGCATCATCAACCACAATGCCAATGGCCAGCACAAACCCGAACATGGTGAGCGTGTTTACTGTAAAACCCAGCGGCACAAAAAATATAAACGTGCCTATAAGGGAAACTGGTATTGCAAGCACGGGTATTAGTGTGTCTCGCCAGCTTTGCAAGAAAATGAATACCACCAAAATAACCAGCCCGAGTGCTTCCAGCAGCGTTTTAATTACTTCGCTGATGGAAACTTGTACAACCGACACACTTTCAAAAGGCACCACATAATCAACATCTTTTGGAAAATACTTTCTAAGGCCGTCCATTGCGGCATACACACCTTTTGCTGTTTGCAGTGAATTGCTTCCCGGTGCCTGGTATATAAGCAAGTACGAGGCTCGTTTACCGTCAACAAAGGAGTTGCTGGCATAGCTGAATTTGCCTAACTCTGCCCTTGCAACGTCTTTTAGATACACTATGGAGCCTTGTTGTGGGTTGGCGCGTACAATAATGCTATCAAATTGGCTGGCCTTGCTTAAACGGCTGTTGGTTATAACGGTATACTCAAACGCAGTGGCCTTGGTTTGGGGCGGTGCGCCTACCGAACCGGCTGCAACTTGCAAATTCTGCTCCTGCAGGGCATTGATAACGTCATTTGCAGTAAGCCCTAACTGGGCAAGTTTATTGGTGTTCAGCCATATGCGCATACTAAAATCATCTGCGCGGCTAAACACATCGCCCACTCCCGGAACGCGTAGCAACGCATCCCGCACATAAATGTTGGTATAATTATCAAGAAATGGGACACTGTGGGTGCCATTGGGTGCAAACATGGCTACGAGCATTAATATGCTTGGGTTGCGTTTACGGGTGATGATACCAATTCGTTTTACCAAATCCGGCAAAGGGGGAGTGGCTATCCCCACACGGTTTTGAATGTCAAGCGTCGTTACGTCTACATTGGCGCCGATATTGAGCGTTACGGTTATCGTGCTCTGGCCGTTGCTGGTGCTGTTGCCCTGCATATATGCCATGCCGGGCGTGCCATTTATTTGGGTTTCAATAGGCGTGGTAACAGTTTGCTCCACTGTTTCCGCGTCAGCCCCTGTAAAGCTTGTGGTTACTGTAACAGTGGGCGGGGTTATTTCAGGATACTGGCTAACGGGCATGTTTAGCACAGCCAACAGCCCCACCAACAATATTACCAAGGATATTACTATTGCGGTTACCGGTCTTCGTATGAAAGTATCTGCTATCATAATTAGTCAATAAATCTTTTAAGTCAATAGTCATTAGTCATCTGTCAGTAGCCATGGGTCAGTAGTCAATAGTCATTAGCCATTGTGTGCCAAGAAGCATGAATATTTCTCAATGACCCATTGACAATTGACTAATGACTTTTTGTGACTAATGACCTAATGACTTTAACGGTGCAACCTGTATCATTGTGCTGTCGCGTAATTTTTGTACACCGTCGGTAACAATTTGGTCGCCTTCCGCCAGCCCGTTTAATACTACTACTTTGTCATATATGTGTGGCCCGAGGGCTACTTTGCGTTGGGTTACCTTGTTGCCTGGTATGATGGCAAAAACAAAATATTCACCCATTTGCTCGGTAACTGCTTTGTATGGAATCATTATGGCTGAAACACCACCGTTATTTTTTATTTTTACATTGGTAGTAATGCCTGCCCGCAACAAATTTTGTGAATTGTTGAAAACCAGCCGTGTTTTAATAGTGCTGGTGGTGGGGTCAACGGAGCGGTCAATCAAGTAAATATGGCCCGGGACCGGGTATTGGGAGCCATCCGGAAGTAACAGCATAAAAACAGAATCTTTTTCCTCATTGTGGTTTTGCATAAGCGACGTAAATCGGGGTATCTGCTTTTGGTCTACCTCCACATCCACCGCCATGGGATCATCCTGTGAAACAGTGTTGAGCACTTGAGAGCCAGCCAAAACCGCCGTACCAATTTTTACCTGCGAGATGCCAATAGTTCCGTCAAACGGTGCATAAATAGTTGAATATTTAAGACTGGTTTGCACGCTGGTTACATTGTCCTGCGCGGCTTCCACCTGTTTTTTTGCCGCATCGTAAGCCGCGTCAGCATAATCAACAAGTTGTTTGGCAACGGCATCCTGCTTGTCGAGATAATGATAGCGCTCCGCATCCTTTTGTGCTTTAACCAAGTTGGTTTTTTGTACCTCAACGTTTGCAAGTGCTTGCTGGTAATTGGCTTCATACGTCTGCTGGTCAATGCTATATAACTTCTGCCCCTTTTGCACGCGGTCGCCATCTTTAAAGAATATGCCTGTTATGTAACCCGATACCTGTGGGCGAATATCAACCTGGTTTAGCGGCACAACTGTAGCCGGGTATTGATCGTAGTAAACTGCCGGGTTTTTTGTTACCGTGGTAATATTTACCGATACCGGTGGCGGAGCCGCAGGTGGTGCTTGTTTTTGGCCGCAGGCTGTTAATAAAATCAACATTGTAACGATAATACTTGTCTTATATACTTTGGTGCTCATATAATGAGTTTGATTTATGCTTTTTAATATTGAACAATGCCCAGTGCTTTTTGAACAGTAACCTTGCTAATTAATATTTGGTAAAGCGCGTTTGTATAAGCAATTTCTGCGGCTCTCAAATCGTCTTCTGCGGTTATCACATCCAAGTATGTTTTAATGCCTGCCTTGTATTGCACTTCAAGCGTGTTGTACACCTCTGTTGCAAGCTTTAGGTTTTCATCAAATATGCCATAGTTGTATAAATTGCTTTTATACGTTGCAAGTGCCTGCTCGTATTGGGTATTAATAGTGTCTTTTATGCCTATAAGGCTGTATTCGCTTTGTTTATACAGCAATTCTGCACCTTTTATATTTTCAGTTCGTTTAAATCCCTGAAAAATGGGCAAACTCAACTGTATGCCGGCCCAGGAGGTTGGATAATTTTGCGAATACAGTTTGGAAAAACTGTTGTTGAAAAAATTTGCGTTGTATGCCCCATATGCAGAGATGGTTGGAAAATAAGAGAGCTTGTTATATCGTACATTTTGCTCAAGCAGCCTTCTTTGGGTTTGAAAAAGGCGGTATTCAACCCGGTTGTCATAATTTACTCCCTGTGTAGTGTCAATATATATTTCATTTTGAAGCTTTACCGAATCAAATTCAAGCTGCAGGCTGCTGCTATCAGGGTAACCCATTGCCAGTTTTAAAACGGAGTATTTTGCTTTCAGCGAATCTTCCTGTCCCTTTTTTTGCGACAACGAATTATTAAGGCTTATCGTTGCCCTTTTATAGTCTATTTTGTCAACAAGCCCCGCCTGGTATTGGGAATACGCATCTTTAAGGCTGCGTTGTAGGCGCTTTATGTCTTCAGTCGTCAGGTCTATTTGCTTTTCATTCAAAAGCACCGCATAAAATGCTTGGGTTACAGACACTGCAAGCACTATTTTATCCACTTCGGTAAACTGCCTTACCTGGGTTCGGATATCTTTGGCAGTGTGGCTTGCCAACAACACATCCCTGTCGAAAATATTTTGTGTCAACTGCAAGCCTGCGTTGGAGGTGTTATAGGTAGTTGTGTTAACGATACTGCCTCCAAAATCAGCAACCGGTGGCCGAAAGTTATTTTGGTAATTCAGGCCAAGGCTGAGTTGAGGGTACCAGTCAGCAAGTTTGCTTTTTATTTCGGTTTCAACAATCTGCTGGTCAATAAGCGCTTGTTGTACAAGGGGTTGGTGAACAATGGCATATTGGATGCATTGCTGCAGTGATGCATTGGTTTGAATGGTGTCGTTTACTGCCTGTGCCTTACTTTTTATTGATAATAAACTTATAAACCCCAGGCTAATGAAGCATACAATTTTTTTCATATTTAATAAATAAAGCCGTTATCAAATGGTTGCCACCAATTGTTTATGAATTATGAAGGGGTAGTAAAACAGGCAAATCTTGCTCAGTAAATTGGCAATGGTATTACGAAACAGAAAGCAAATTTAGTGGATGGAATAATATAAATCAAACAGTTGTTTAGTTTTTTTGCAAATGGTAAATAACGCTGAGGAATTTTTGAAAAGTAGAATTCAGCATAAATTGACAGCGATTTTAGCGTGTTTTATAATTGCCGCCTGGCAATGCCTTTCTGCACATTCAGGCTGGTGCTGTTAAAATAGTTTTTAATAAACACGCGGAGCAATCTGAATTTTACTTTACTTTAATGTAAATTCATCCTATAACAAAAAAATGCCATGAAGAAATATTTTGCTTGTCTTTTATTGCTCCAGTTTGCCGTAACCTTTGCATTTAGCCAGAATTTGGACAGCATACAAAAAGACTGGACTGCTCGTATGGGTGGCAAATTAGGTATACCTTATGGCAACAATGCATCTGCCGGTAAATATTATGATATAAGAGGCTTTAAAATGTATTGCGAGGTATATGGTACAGGTAAACCCCTTTTGATTATTCATGGCAATGGTGGGTCAATCAGCAATTTTGTTTACCAAGTACCTTATTTCTCACAAAAGTATAAAGTGATAATTGCCGACAGCAGGGCCCAGGGGAAATCTGTTGACTCTGGTGATTCCCTCACATATGAAATGATGGCCGATGATTATGATGCTTTACTGGATGCCATGAAAATTGATTCGGCGTACGTCATCGGCTGGAGTGATGGCGGCATTAATGCATTGCTTCTCGCCATAAGGCACCCCGAAAAGGTTAAAAAACTGGCTGTTACCGGGGCCAACCTGCGGCCAGATACCACTGCCGTTTACCAAGAGGTATGGGATATGGTTAGACCAGAATACTCCACATTAAAGCAAAAAAGCACCCTTGATACCAAAGAAAAAGAAGAGCTTAAGTTGCTAAGGCTGTTGTGCGACCAGCCGCATATTCCCTTGGCTGACCTTCATACCATTACAGCGCCCGCGCTGGTTATGGGTGGCGACCATGATGTGATAAAATTTGAGCATACCATGCAAATTTTTCAAAACATCCCCAAGGCATACTTGTGGATATTGCCTAACTCCGGGCATAGCACACCCGTTGTATATTCCGGCGAGTTTAATAAAAAAGTGGACGATTTTTTTTCAACGCCGTATCGGGTGATAAAGCAACAGGGGAGATTTTTTTAAACAAAATGGTCACTATTTTTATTTTAATACGTTGTACTGTGAAACAAATATTTAATATTAAACATGTTGGCAAGGATAACAAAATAAGTAAAAAAAGGTATTTGCTTCAATTAATCACGGTATGTGCAATCACATCTCCATCAAGTCGTCCTTGTCCTGCTTAATACTTCTCAGCATTTTACCAAAGTCAAATTGTTTTGCCAGGGCGTTTACGGCTTGGGCAATGCGTTTAGTTTTTGTTTGTTCCGTTTTGGCGCTGTTTATCCATTTGGTAAAATAAAGCTGGTGCGATTTTACGAGTGTTTTATAATAAGCCATCGCGGCCGGCTCGTCATTAAGGCATTCAATCAGCTCGGCAGGCGGTTTAATTTCGCTGGTGTCAACTTCAATCTCCACATTTACAACGGCCCCTTTTTGTTTTCTTATACCCTTGCGCATCTCTGCATTTACAGGCATGATAAAATCGCCGTCCCCCATAGGCAATAAAGCAATGCGGCTGATTTTATGGTCGTCAAGCCTGCCCTTTACCCGGAAGCTTTTTTTGTTGCTGGGTTTCAACTGTACAGCAATTGCCGCAGGTACCTTTATGTATGTCCACCCTGTTTTTTCGCCCTGCTCGGCAAATTGCAACAAAGTTGTTTTGAAGCACACCATAAATAACAATTTCAAAAACGCATCCACTTCAATTGAAGTATAATTTTCTCGGATTTACAGTTTAAGCCTGAGTTTTAATTTGGTCAATACGAAAGCAATACCCATTACGGCCACTGCGAAAAAAGCCGACCATGCAATGCCGCCCAAGCCCCTGTCAAAGCTGTCAGAAACCAAACTTATCCCGATCAGGCTGGTGATATAGTAAATTATGTCGGGTATAATATAGGTAAGCAATGGGTTGGATGCCGCAGGCTTAAAAAAGCCTGTCCATCCCTTTATTTGTTTAATATCAATAAGCCAATATAAAAAAGCAAATATTATGGTACAAAAACCGGCACTGTACAGGCACCAAGTTGGCGTGGCATGGATTTTTGAGATTTTATAGTATGGCCTTAGCAAATACCCTGCGATAAATAAAATGGCCGTAAAGGCAAAAGCCTGCACAAACCTTTTTTGAATTGACAAAGCTTTTGTTTCATCAAAAAATATTAAACTTACCACAATGCCGCATAACACGATGGATGTATGTGCCGCGTTGCCACTTTGCGCAGGTATAAAATGCAACCAGCCGGTTTGCTGTACCACGGGTAATTTGCCCGCGGCATACCATGCAACACACAATGCAATTGCCCCTGTAAGCCAGTACTTGTTGCCTTTAAACAACTGGTAAAAAATGCAGGAATAAAGATATGCCCAGCCGATAAGACCCAGTATTCCCCACCACCGCGGTGTGATGTACCCACCGTTTTTATCCCTGTAGATGCATGCAAGTATTATAAGGCCGGCAAAACCGATAATTTTCAAAATTATCACCAATGTTTTTGATGCTTTGTAATACACCTTCCATATCATTATTACTGCTGCCAGAAACAACAAAGCCCAAAGGTTTATGCTCATGTCCATTGCAGCTTCGTTATACCCTCCCTCGGCATTAACCATAAAAAAACCGAGCACCAGCAGCCCCAGCGTACGGAACAATATATGCTTTTGTAGTTGCACAAAACTTTCGCCTTTGGCAAGCCTGCTGTTGATGGCAAAGGGTATTGACATGCCGACGATAAAAAGAAAAGCCGGGAATACCGCATCTACAAAACTCATTGCATCATCATCGGCATGCATGTGCTTCATCCAAGCTGGGATATCTTCCGCCCCCGCAAGTTCATTCACAAAAATCATCAAAAGTATGGTTATGCCACGCAGGGCATCAACAGATAAAATGCGGTTAGGACTTAACTTGTTATATTGCATTTGGCTGGTATTTACAAACTGGTATAATTTTAGCCCCTTCAAGTGTCGCCGTTTTGGCAAAACTTAAATGTATATGAAATACAAATATTCAATAATCGCCACAGGCTCGCTTTTTTTTATTGGGATGTTGGTTTTTCTTTGTTCCTTCTCAAAAAAAGCAAAGAAACCGATTGCCGACAACAAACACCAAGTAATAATAGGTTATGTAGGCGGTTACCGGGGCATTATTCGTACAGATTCCATTGATGTGTCACGCCTCACCCACATAAACTACGCGTTTGTTGACATTAAAGATAACAGGGCATGGTTGCATAATGGCAAAAGCGACGAAATAAATTTAACTAAGCTTGCGGCGTTGAAGGCGAAGAACCCCAAACTAAAGATACTTATTTCAATAGGCGGATGGACTTGGAGCAAACATTTTTCAGACGCAGTGCTTACAGACACATCCACAAAGAATTTTGCTAAAAGCGCCGTGGACATTGTGGCAAAATACGGTTTGGACGGCGTTGATATTGACTGGGAATACCCTGGCATGGAAGGCAACAGCAATGTTTACCGCCCTGAGGACAAACAACACTATACAAGGCTTTTTAAAGATTTGCGGGACGAGTTTGATGTGCTAAAAAAAAGCACAAAACGCAGATATTTTATAACCACGGCCGTGGGTGCATCAAAACAATTTATTGAGCATACAGAGATGGACAAGGTGCAGCAATACACCGATTTTATAAACCTGATGACTTACGATTTTACCGACGGCGATGACACGGTTGCCATACACCACACCAATTTGTACGCGTCGGCAACTTACCCTGCTGGCAGGCTGCGGTCGGCAGATATTTGCGCGCAGGAGTTTTTGGCCGCAGGGGTGCCTGCAGAAAAGCTGGTGATGGGGGTTGCTTTTTATGGCCATGCCATGCAAATGCGATCAGCGGATAACAATGGCTTAAACCAAAAGGCCGTGAAAGCAGTAAGGGTTGGTGGGTTTAGTTATATACATGACAGCCTTGTGAACAAAAGGGGATATGTACGCTTCTGGGACAGTGCGGCGCATGCGCCGTACCTTTTTAATACGGAAAGGAAAATATTTATTACGTATGACGATGAAGAATCAGTAAAAGACAAATGTAAATATACAAAACAGCATGGGCTTGGTGGGGTAATGTTCTGGGAATATTTTGAGGACAAAAGAGAATACCTGCTTAAAACGATAACGGATAACTTGGATTATAAATAAATTAACAGGCAGATAGGTTGGTTTTTGTGTTTCCAGCAAAATATAATTTTAAAATATTTCTATCAATGGAATAAATACATTTCTAATTGCTTTATCGTTAAATTTGACTGCGAAAACACTGCTGTGATGAGATATATACTACCCTTGACATTTTTTTTGTGCATGGTTGGCTGTGCCAAGGCACAAAATGTTGATTTTTATGGCAAAGAGCTTGCCAAGGATATTTGCAACCAATATGGGATGAAGGACGACCAGGCCGCCAAAGACTGCTTGGACAAAATTTGTGACGCGGCGGATATACCCAATAATTTTGTACTGGCACCCTGTACCGGTATTGATAATTGTTTTGCTCTGTATAAAAATGGCTACTCGTACATTGTGTACGACATAAACTTCTTCAACAAGATAAAAACCTACGGGTTTACTGAAAAAAACTTACAGAAGAACACGGTTGACTGGGCGGCCCTAACCATACTGGCGCACGAATTGGGGCATCACATGTGCCTGCACACAACCAACCCAAACCTAAGTTCAATATACACCCCGGTGCAGATAGAGTTGCAAGCTGACGAATATGCAGGCAGCGTAATGTACAAATTGGGCGCTACCCTTATACAAGCACAACTGGCTATGAATAGCAGCGATGTGCCTGAAGAAGGCAGCCTTACCCACCCTGGCCGCAAGCCGCGGCTTGCAGCCATAGCAAAAGGATGGAATAAAGAATATAAGAAGGATATGGACAAAAACAGGGTTGGCAACAATACAAACCAAGCCCCGCCAGACATACCCACGTCCAATACCGTTACTAATACACCCGCAACTAATAAAACTGCTGTTATAACACCAAATAAAAGCGTGGTGCCACCCAGCAGGGTTAGCAGCAACCCCGCCGTTACCAACCGGGTTGCCAACAACGACCCTGCGCCTGCTACACATGGCGATGTACCGGGCATGGTGTTTGTACGTGGCGGCAGTTTTAACATGGGCAGCAACGATGGCGAAAATGATGAAAGACCAATGCACAGGGTAACTGTAGGCAGTTTTTATATGAGCAAGTATTTGGTTACGGTGGGGGAGTATAGAAAATTTGCGCAGGCCACAGGATATGGCGCGGCGACGGTAGAAAAAGAGGTGAAGACCTCCCGTTTTGCCAGGCACAAGCCCGACCCAAAGCCGGTGGCAAACTGGGAATATGATGCATCGGGAAACAAGCGGGGTTCGAATGACGATAACGAGCCAGTGATTTATATAAGCTGGGACGATTGCATACGGTATTGCGAATGGATGAGCGGGCAAACTGGCAAAACATATCGTTTGCCTACCGAGGCTGAATGGGAGTATGCAACCAGGGGCGGCGGCAACGGCGGCAGTTATGCCTACAGCGGCAGCAATGATTTAGATGAGGTGGCGTGGTACAGCGGCAATTCCGCAAACAGGACGCAGCCCGTAGGCCAGAAAAAGCCCAATGAGCTTGGGTTGTATGATATGATAGGCAACGTACGGCAGTGGTGCAACGATTGGTACGACCCCAATTATTATGGCAGCAGCCCCACCCAAAACCCGCAAGGTGCAACCACGGGCGTAAACAGGGTGGTGCGGGGCAGCAGTTGGCACGATGCATCCCAATATTGCAGACCCAGTTACCGTATTAGCTTTAGTTCTGACAGCCGGTTTAATTACATTGGGTTCCGCCCGGTAATATCTAATTAGCTATAATAGTGACAATTGTTAGCAAAGAATTTACATACAAGTGCGGTTTATTGGCTGTAAGTTATTATCTTTGCGGCGTATTAATGAGTTACACACAAACTAAGTAAGTGAAGGATCTTATCTGCTACACAAAATCTGCTAACGGGTTAGTTTTCATTACTCCGGTGTTTTTCTCAGAACATTTATCATTTTTATTAATTAACAAAGCATGAACATTTATGTTTCAAACTTAAGCTTCAACGTAGAAGATGAAGACTTAAGAGGATTTTTCGAAGAGTATGGTGAAATTAAATCAGCCAAAGTTATTACAGACAAATTCACGCAGAAAAGCCGTGGTTTTGGGTTTGTAGAAATGGCTGACGACGAAGCTGGCCAAAAAGCTATCAAAGAATTGGATGGTGCCCAGGTTGAAGGCAGGGCTATCCGTGTAACCATCGCTAAACCAAGGGAAGAAAAGAGTGGTCCCAGCGGCGGCGGCAACAGGCGTTCTTTCAGCAACAGCGGCAGCGGCGGCGGAAGCAGGTGGTAAAATTTCCCCCATGCAAACGCATTGAAAAAGGGAGTTCACTAACTATGGGCTCTCTTTTTTATTAAGTACGATTTACGAAGTACAAAGTACGAAGTGAATACAGCTGCGTCTATTGTCTTACTTTAACTTCGTAGTTCGCGACTCGTACTTCGTATTATGTTAGCTCCAAATTGCCGTCAATAAATTTCTTTATAAAGGTGAATGCGTCAATACGCCAACCTTCCGGCAGGTTTGCCAAATTCAAAACATAAGTGCCCACAAAAACCCTTGTGTTGCGGCCAGAAGGTATTTGCCTGTAATGGTAGGCTATGCCGTAACAGTTTACAGTAGCAATATTATTGTCAATTATTACCTCGAAATTGCCCGTTTGGTGGTGTACCGTTTCCAAAGGCCTTAGCCCCTCTTCCCAGGCGGAAGTGATGGCCGAAGCCAGAAGCATGGCGGGTTCGCCGCCCACGAGCGAGGTCATATCAAACCGCACCTCGGCGGTAAACACTTCATTTTCAATGCCAGCCCAGTTGCGGTTGTCTGTATACACAAACAACTTGTTTACCACCGTCAATATTTTGTCTTTTTCTACAAGAAATGTAATATCCATACATGTAATTTTTATTAAAGTTAACAACGGTTATCGTCAAAATTGACGAGGGTCATATTTTTTGGCATTGTAATTGAACAGTTTTATGTGCAGAAAGTATTCAATTTTTTTTATGAGAGACAATTTTACAATTTCATGGAACGGCAGCAGGGTAATAGTTGACTTGGTGGAGAATAGCCAGGTGCCTGTTTATGTTTTACATATGCCAAAAAGTAAGAAGGAAATTATTAGCCATATTGATGAAACAGGCGTTGAGCATTGGCTTGAAAGGGGCAAGGGCGAAACTACCGAATCAGCAAAGATTGGCGCTTTGATTGAAATGGCCATGTATAAACATTATAATCACTGGGGCATTTAACCGGGGTGGCTGTGCGCTTTGAGTACAATTACTGTTACGAGCAACTGCCCGGTGTGGCGCATGGTATGTTCTGCCGCATGGAACAACAATCCTAAAACATTGGTTGGAATTAGTTTCCGTCCAATTCCCCGAACTTCAAGAAGTTTATTCTCATCAGTTTCCCGAATTTGGAAAATAGCCCTTTCAATTTGATCGTCCAACTTCATTAGCAAGCCCCCCAATTCAATATTTTCTTGTTCCTTTCCTTCAAGGCTCAATTCAAGCAATTGCTCCTTTGTTAACGATTCGCCCCTGGCATACGTAAAAAGCCTGTCCAGCAGTCCCGTTATATGTTGAATGTGAAAGGCGGACGAGGCCATTCCTGCGGGTCTTTGCCAAAGCAATGGTTTTGGTAACCCTGCTAATACAGCATGAATCTCTTCTTGCGCCTGCAACAAAGCATGTGCAACCGGTTGCAGTAATGGAGGCACCCCTTCTATGGGGCCGCGCTGCCAAACTTCAGGCTGTCGTAATGGCTGCATAATTAATCCGTTTATTTGTTATTCAACCGAATTCAAAGTAAGTTGTTTTTCAGTGGAATGTGCGCTTGTTCATTTATTCATTTCATGACTATGCCCCACGATACGCGAAATCGTTTGCTGAAAAAGTAGCGCCCACGTGCGGTTGGCGAAAACATTTGCAAGGAGAGCGGCTTTTACAGGGTTGCATTAAAAATTGATATTTATTTTAATTTGCATTGTTTTTTCAGTTAAATTGATTAGCTTTATTTTATTGCCTGAAACTGTGTCAGTTCCCTGTAGGTAATATACTTTACGAGCCATTTTTTGGCTGGAAAAGTGATTATAAACAACAACAAAATTTTTTTTATGACCAATGAAGCCATCGCCAAATTTGTAGAAAGCACCAGCAAGGCGAAAGAGCATGTTAAAATTTCTTTTAAAAAACGTGGTACCGTGGTAGGACATTTTGTTCAGTCAAAAGATTATAACGACCTAAAGTCGAAGAACTTTTGGCGTATAGTGGTGGAGCCCCATATTGATGCTTGGAAAAAATCTAACGATATTAACCTTGCCAAGATTTTTAACGGGATGGAAATTACCAAGCTTACTGCAGTATAAATAGCCGTAGACCAAAGTTGTTTTATTTGGCACATTACTTTTCAAGAATGTGAGGGACAAAGGTTTGTGCGAATGTTATTTTTATCTGGAGGATATGCTTTTTTAAATTACAAATTAGCAACAAACAATAGCATGTTAATTACCAGCGCGGCTCTTTTCGTCGTCCGCGGCTGACCCCGTGTGTGTCTTGGCTGTTTTGCCTTTGCCAAAACGGTAATTAAAATTAATACTTGCTGCTCTGGTATAATAGTGCCAGTATGAGTATTGGTATAACTCGCTGTACTTGTCAATCGCGTTATGGCTTTCACTTTGAAGAAGATTGTTTACATTCAGCGTTATGGTCCCCCTGCCGTTAAATACCAGTTTTTTTATCCCAAAGCTAAGGATGGAATAGGCGCCAAAGCTGGACGTTACCAGTTGGCGCTTTGAATTATATTCATAACTGCATTCTGCTGACAAGCCATTGCTTATGCTAAAAGAATTATTGGAGCTTATATAAATAGAAGGCATGCCATTGTTATTCAAACTAAAGCCTTCCGTCTGCCCTTTAAACGAGTTTTGGTAAATGGAAAAACTATTATCGGTTGACCACCATTTTGTTAATTTCTTCGAGTAATCAATATCTGTGTTCCAACTGTAAGCACCGTTAATGTTGGTAGGTACGCGGGTTACAGTTATCTCGTTACTGTCCAAATAAGGCAGCGTTCTAATATAATCGTGGCAAATGTCGTAACCAAAAGTTATAAACAGTGCATTATGGTACGACCATGTAATTTCCCCATGCCATGATAATTGTGGTTTCAAGTTTGGATTGCCCATAAAATAAAGCGTTGGTGAAAGCGAGCGCCGATAAGGTATCATTTCACTATAAGCCGCTCGGTCTGTCCTTCTCGCAATTTTTATATTTAACCCATGATTGTCATCAATTTTATAATCAAAGAACGCTGAAGGGAATAATTGCAGATAGTTCTGGTTGATTTCCTGGCCGGTTAGCAATTGCGTTCCTTTGCTCCACGTTTGTTCTGCACGCACGCCCGCTTCAACAGTTAGCTTCTTATATTCTTTGCTCAAATTAGCATAAGCCGCATTGATGTTTTCTTCAGTTACAGTATAATCGCTTTGTGATGAATCCGCGATACTTTGCCCGCCTGTTTTATTGTAATAAGTATAATCATTTATTGACCTTACATAGCTCGATTTCCAGCCCGCCTCAAATTTAGCGTTGTGCTTTAACGGCCGTGTATAGTCAGCTTTGGCCGCATAAATATACAGGTTGCGTGTACCATTAAGCGCAGTGTTTGTAACGCTTAGAAAGTTGCCTACGGCATCGTATACACTATTCGTGATATTCTGGGTGGGGCTGTTGCTGTAATTTGCATAATCAACATCAGCAGTTATGCTTTTGCCAAGCGTGTCAATCTCGTGGTCAACATGTATGCTTGCGGTATAATTAAAAGCCCTGTTTTTTTCTATATTTGAAAAGTCTGTAGTGTTTGTTTTTATTTTGTTGCTGTCGTAAGCATTCAAAACAGCGGTTATCGGATTATAGTCGGACGATGCTTTTGCGTTCCCCGAGAAAGTAATCGTTGTCTTTTTTGAAAGATACAAATCAATACCTATTGATGGCGAGTAACCCTTATAGGTGCTAACAGTACTGGTATTAGAAACTTGCTCGTTGTTTAATGAATTGTCAGCGTTTAAAATGTTTGCGGTTACAGTTCTGTCAAATAATGTCTTCTTATAAACGTATGAATTATTAAAAAATAAATTGAAGGCTTTGTTTTTATAGTTAAGTGTAAAGCCTCCGTTGTATCTGCCATAATTACTTTGCACCAAACTGCCATTCACGCTGCCGTTTAAGCCTTCTTTACGGTTCTTTTTCTTTATAATGTTGATGATGCCACCGCTGCCTTCTGCATCAAATTTTGCAGAGGGTTTTGTCATGATTTCAATTTTTTGAATATCTGCCGACGACATCCCCCGTAACAAGTTGGCCAAGTCTTCCGCGGATAAATAAGTTGCCTTGCCGTCTATAAAAACCGTAACACCACTTTTGCCTTCCAACGTAATCTGTCCACCATCGCTCATTTGTACACCGGGCAGCTTCTGCATCATTTCTAAAGCCGTGATACCTGCACTTACAATGCTGTTATCCACATTAACAACAGTTTTATCAAGTTGCCTTTCTATGAATGGAGGCCGTGATTGTATGGTAACGGCGCCCAGCACTCTTACGGAGTCTTTCAGTGTTATAAAGCCAAGGTCAACCGTTGCATTTGATTCATTCAGTTGTATATCTTGAATAGCTATTTTTTCAAAGCCAATCAACGACATTTCTAAAAAATAGCTCCCTTGTTTGATTAGACTAAAGGAGAACCTTCCATCTTCGTTGCTGAGCGCAGTTTTGTAAATGGAGGAGTCTTTGTTATTTTTCAACAGCACCAACGCATATGCCACTGCATTTTTTTGAGTGCTAATTATCTTACCTTTAATAGTGCCCGTGTTGGATGTTTGCGCATGTAGCCTGTTTATTGAAATTAATAGCGGCAACAGGCAAAGCAATTTTGAAACTTGAGGCAATACGTTGGGCCAAAACCTTTTCATAATAAAATATTTGCCCAATATTCTGCTTTATTACTGCTTGGAACTTTGGCTACGCACCGGCGTATGCGAACATTTGTTAGACAAGTAGTTTTGTTCTACAGATCCATTACATACCTTGGTTATAGTAATTGGTGGGTCGTTTTGGGCTATTCGGGCATTATGGGTCTTACTTCTTCAATCTTTCCAAATCCTTCAAACCCCAGTCCTGCATAACATATAATACTGGCATCAGGGTCTCTCCGTACTCAGTTATTTTGTATTCAACCTTTGGCGGTATTTCTGCATAAATTATCCGTTTGATAATATTGTCCTCCTCAAGCTCCCTCAACTGGTTGACCAGCATTTGTTTGCTGATAACAGGCAATGCCCGCTGCATTAGGCTAAATCGGTTACATTTTTTACTGATGGCATACATTATCAATGGCTTCCATTTTCCGCCAACCTTGTTTAAAAAATGAGTTACCGGGCAATTGTGAGGATTAAAATCTTTGTTTTTCCTTTTATTTTCCATTGGTCTAAAAAATTATACTATGGTAGTTTTTGCTAACTACTTGCAATATCTGGACAAAGGTAGCAACTTTGCATTCTCAAACACTGGTAATGACAGCAGAACAAACCAAACAAGCGATTGAAGGCGATTGGGTAAGCATTGCAGCCGAAGTACGCCCTAGTATTGCCAAAAATGCCGACGGCAGCGCCAAGCCTTTTTATTTAAAACGGAAGTTTACGTATTTTGCGGGTGACAAATTTGAATTGGAGATATTCAATTTTGCCGATGCTTATGGGAAGGTGCCCATGGTGAAAATTTCGCTGAAGGGGAACGTTATTTGGCAGGGCGAGCACCCTATTGCCACAGGTGCGCAAAAAGTTGACTTTATAGCCGATGAAACCTATCAAGTAACGCCTTTGATACAAGGCTTTGCGGATGCAATGAACCAAGTGGCCAGCAATGGATTTGATAAATGGGAAGTAAACAGCCCGCAAAGCATATTGGGTAAGACTTTCGCGCCGTTTGGGCTCGCCGAAGGCCAAATTTTTGCCGAATACGATTTGATATATCTATTTAACGACATGTTGTTTTGGGGCGCCCGGCATGTAGACGGGCGCGGCTTTGACAAAGAAGAAAACAGGCCGACAAACCTGCAGATACCAATGGTAAAGGGGAAATAGCTTAGAGGGCAAACAGCAATAAAGGCAGAAAAGAAGCCACTCTTTTCTGCCTTTATTATTGGCATCCGCAAGGTATCTCAGCCGGTTTTTCCGTATAAAACCTGCTATGCCGGGAACAGTTTATGTGCAGCATTTTAAATCATTCAGGGGTAGATTTTGCCTATTCGTCTCCTGCGCTTCAATCTTGGACAAAAAATGGTAATGTTGTTTGAGATATGAATTTGTTTGATGAAGCCATAACGTTTAAAAAGAAACACCGGGTGCTCAGCCATATAATTTTTTGGCTTGCCGTGTTAATGATATACGTAAGCAACGACAAATACCGCGACCGGGACGAATTTTCGCTTGGCTTGACCAAAACAGAGGTGTCTATGTTTGCGTCAATCCAAATACTTGCCTCCTATTTTTTGACTTATTTTATTGTCCCTGAGTTTTTTTATAAAAAGAAGTATCTGCGGGCCTCAATTTACTTCATTATAGGCACCTATGTTTTTTGCGCCTCGTCCCGCTATTTAACCATTCATGTTGGGGAGCCGATTGCGGGCGTAGCCAAGAAGGAATGGGAGACAGATTATGAAATTTTTACAAACTTATGGAAGTTGATTTATGTATATTTTTTCCAAATTTTTACAGTTGCTTTTGTTTTCCTTTTTTTTAAGCTTTTGTTAGACCAAAGTGAAACCCAGAAAAAAGCACTCTCCTTGGAAAAAGCGAAAGCGGAAACAGAACTGAAACTTTTGAAAACCCAACTTAACCCTCATTTTTTATTCAATACTTTAAATAATATTTACTCGCTTTCTGTACATAACTCCCCAGCCACTTCTGAGGCTATTGCAAGATTGTCTGACATTTTAGACCATATGCTTTACCGCTGTAACGGTTTGTATGTACCGCTTTCGACCGAAATAAACTTGCTAAAAAATTACATTGAACTGGAGAAACTACGGTATGATGAGCGGCTACTGGTAAATTTCACAACTGAAATTGAGCGCGATGTTGATATTGCACCGCTGATAGTTTTATCCATTGTGGAAAATGCATTTAAGCATGGTGCCGGGCAGGATATTGGCAACCCCATTATTGACATTCAACTGAGGGTTACCGACAACACAATTAAATGCTGGGTGGCAAACACATTTGCTGGTAACGGCACTATTGAAGGCAATGAAAAAATAGGCTTGCATAATTTAAGGCAACAGTTAGATTTGCTTTACCCTGGCACGCATACACTTGAGATTGCGCAAACCGCCAATTTGTTCACGGTAATACTAATTATTAAATTACAACCTGAAAAGCAATTTGCATGAAAATAAAATGCCTGCTGGTTGATGATGAACCTTTGGCGATAGCGCTTTTGCAGAAGCATGTGGAGCAACTTGATTTTCTTGAAGTTGCCGGTACGTGTAACAATGCTTTGAAGGCGCTTGAGATACTGAACAGCAGGGATGTTGATTTGTTGTTTCTTGACATAAAGATGCCCAAAATCTCAGGGCTTGATTTTCTAAAAATGCTGCACAGGCCCCCAAAAACAATTATTACCACTGCTTATAGGGAGTATGCACTTGATGGGTACGACCTTGACATTGTTGATTATCTTTTGAAGCCTGTTACTTTTGAACGTTTTTTTAAGGCGGTAGAGCGGTACTTGCGTAGCACAAACAAGGGCTTGCAGGAGGTTTTGCCTACAACGGCTGAACAATTTATTCAAATAAAGTCAGCCAATAAATACTTTAAGCTTAACGTGCAGGATATTTTGTATGTGGAAAGTTTGAAAGACTATATAAAAGTACATACAAAGCAAAGGCCCATTATTGCAAAATACAAAATTGGCGATATTGATAAAGAGCTAACATCCAAAGGATTTTTACGTATCCACCGCTCGTTTATCGTGAATATCAAAAACATCACAGCCTTCACTGCCGCCGATGTTGAAATAGGGGCTGCTGAAATACCCATCGGTGCCAGCTATAAGGAATATGTGTTTAGTATATTGAACAATGACACTGCGTAATAAATACAGCACTCATAAAAAAGCCCCCCGATTTTTTCGAGAGGCTTTTTACCACACTATCCGTATTCACATAATCTATATTAAGCAACCGCTTGTTTCCCTTTTGGGGCGGCGGCACTTGTAACGCCTTCATTTCTAAAAACCACCACGTTGTCAAACACATCAACCAGCACAGGATGGGCTCTGTTAATGTCACCGGCGAGGATACGTTTGCTTAATGTATTTATAATTTCCTTTTGTATAAGTCGTTTCAACGGCCTTGCGCCAAACTGAGGGTCAAAACCCTGCTCGCCCAAATATTCTATCAAATAATCGCTGAACTCCAGTTCAATACCATTTTGACTAAGCATTTTCTTAAGACCGTTCAATTGTATTTTTACAATATCCTGTATGTCCCTTTTCATCAGGGGATGGAACATAATTATCTCGTCAATCCTGTTTAAGAATTCGGGGCGTATCGTCTGCCTCAACAAATTCATTACTTCCGTTCTCGCCCTGCTCTCAGCTTTTTCAAGATTGTGTTCATTCACATTTTCATAGGCCTCCTGTATCAGGTGGCTGCCTATATTGCTCGTCATGATAATGATGGTGTTCTTAAAGTTCACCACGCGACCTTTGTTATCAGTTAAACGTCCATCATCCAACACCTGCAGCAAGATATTCCATACATCCGGGTGGGCTTTTTCAATTTCATCCAGCAATACCACGCTGTAGGGTTTGCGGCGCACAGCTTCGGTCAATTGGCCGCCTTCATCATAACCAACATAACCGGGAGGAGCGCCAACCAGCCTGCTTACAGCATGCTTTTCTTGGTACTCGCTCATGTCAATGCGCGTCATCATACTTTCATCGTCAAACAAGTATTCGGCAAGGGCTTTTGCAAGCTCTGTTTTACCAACACCGGTCGTACCAAGGAATATAAACGAGCCGATAGGTTTCTTGGGATCTTGCAATCCGGCGCGGCTTCTGCGTATTGCATCAGCCACTGCGGTAATGGCCTCGTCCTGGCCTATTACACGGTTATGCAGTTCGTCTTCAAGATGCAATAATTTAGCCCTTTCACTCTGCATCATCTTGCTTACCGGTATGCCGGTTGATTTGGCAACCATTTCGGCAATATCTTCCGCATCAACTTCTTCCTTCATTATCCGCTTGTCGTTGATATTGGAAAGTTTGCGGGAGTACTCGGTTACAATTTGTTCTTGTTCTTTTATCTTGCCATACCTTATCTCGGCCACTTTGCCATAATCGCCGTTACGCTCTGCCTGGTCTGCTTCAAGCTTTAGCTTTTCAATATTGCCTTTTGCGTTCTGCAGTTTTTCAACCAGTTCCTTTTCTTCTTTCCACTTTGCCCGGAATGTGTCGCGCTGGACAGAGAGATTGGCAATCTCGGTGTTCAGTTCCTTCAGTTTTGACGAATCATTTTCACGCTTGATTGCCTCGCGCTCAATCTCCAACTGGCGTATCTGTCTTTCCAATTTATCCAGTTCTTCGGGCATGGAGTTCATTTCCAGCCTCAGCTTGGCAGCGCTTTCATCAATCAGGTCAATTGCCTTGTCGGGCAAAAACCTGTCGGTTATATACCGTTGCGAAAGTTCCACTGCTGCTATTATCGCTTCGTCTTTTATCTGTACATGGTGGTGTGTTTCATATCGGTCTTTTAAACCGCGGAGGATTGAAATAGCGTCTTCGGCGCTGGGTTCGTCAATCATCACTTTTTGAAAACGACGCTCAAGGGCCTTGTCTTTTTCAAAAAATTTCTGGTATTCATTCAATGTTGTTGCTCCTATTGCCCTCAACTCGCCACGGGCAAGCGCCGGTTTTAATATATTGGCGGCGTCCATGGCGCCTTCGCCGCCCCCTGCGCCCACCAGTGTGTGTATCTCGTCAATAAAAAGAATAATTTCGCCATCGC
>Ga0207091_1068_pt1 | contig 24572 bp, 17 predicted proteins | sample Alteio_BWMinHeat_47_FD_153534 | JGI IMG/M metagenome (GOLD analysis project Ga0207091, IMG submission 153534) | Enriched cells from forest soil in Barre Woods Harvard Forest LTER site, Petersham, Massachusetts, United States -... | ecosystem: Environmental > Terrestrial > Soil > Temperate forest >... | reverse complement strand
CCCGCTGGATGTTGCCAAAACAAGAAACCACCTACTTGCAGTGCACCAATATAACTTAAAAGATAACCTGAGCGAACATGCAAACCCTCAACGGCCATCGTATGCGTTTGGCGACGAGGGCGGCCTGCTATTATGCTCCTGGCCCAAGGGCGGCAAACTGTCGCTGCCTTTTGTGTACAGCGATGAAGTGTGGACGGGGATTGAGCACCAAGTAGCCAGCCACCTTATGCTGATGGGCAAGGTAAAAGAAGGCCTTGACATTGTCCGCACCTGCCGCAAACGCTACGATGGCAAATCGCGCAACCCTTTTAACGAGTACGAATGCGGCCACTGGTATGCAAGGGCATTGTCGAGTTACGGGCTGTTGCAGGGGCTAACCGGTGTTCAATATGACGCGGTTGACAAAACGTTGTACATTGACAGCAAGGTGGGCGATTTTACCAGCTTTCTATCAACAGAAAAAGGGTTTGGAACGGTAAGCCTTGTAAATGGCAAACCCAAATTAAAAGTGTATGATGGAAGCATACAGGTTGACAAAGTAATGATATCAGGCAAAGCGGCCTCACTGTAAACAATAACTATGCAAGTTGGCAGTAATACCATTGTGTCGTTGCGTTACCGCATGAAGAACAGCACGGGCGATGTGCTGCAAGATATCTTGCAAGGCAGCCCAGTGGAATACCTGCATGGCAGCGGCCATATTTTACCCGCGCTTGAAGCAAACTTGACCGGCTTGCAGCCGGGTGATAAAAAATTGGTGGGTATCTCCAATGAAACAGATTTTCAACTGGATGCCAGTTTTTATTTTGATGTGGTTATTGACAATGTGCGCCCCGCCACCGAAGAAGAACTAATAAGGGGCAAACCAATAAAGCCCGAAAACAACGATGAATGCGGGCCCGGGTGTATTTGTTGAAGACACTCTACCCCAACCGCTTCAAACATTTTTGCAAGTCAATGCTCTTGCCAAGCACAGGCGAAAAAATGTCCCCTAATTTATCCAAACGCGCTTTCATATTCTTGATGGTAAACTGCGATGGCCGCAATCCTTTTTTTACTTCTTCCCACAACAACGGTGTTGACACGGTCGCACCGGGCTTCGGCCGTACGCTGTATGCACAGGCCAATGTTTGCCCCTTCCTGTTTTGCAGATAATCAATATAAATCTTGTTTCCCCGTTTTGACAACGATCTTACAAGGCTTGTTGTTTCGGGCAATTGCTCATTGGCCAGACTTGCCACAATATGCCCAAAATCTTTTATCTGGTCGTATGTATATTTTGCGCCCGTGGGTATATAAACATGCAGCCCTGTCGCGCCGCTTGTTTTGCAATAACATGCGGCCCCTGCTTTGTCAAGCACCGTCTTGACTGCCAGGGCAGTTTCAACAACCTCGTCAAAATTGTTTTTGTCGCTGGGGTCAAGGTCAATCACTATATAAGTGGGCTTGTCAATTTTGGCGGCGACCGAATTCCATGGGTTCATTTCAATACAGCCGAGGTTAGCCGCATACAAAAGCGAGGCCTTGTTGTTGCACATAATGTAGTGTATGGTCTTGCTGTTGGATTCTGAAAAGATATTAATCTTCTCCACCCACTCGGGCGCGTGTTCGCCTGCGTCTTTTTGAAAAAAACCGTCGTCCAAAATGCCATTCGGGTTTCTTTTTAAAGACATAGGCCTGTTTTTTAAATAGGGCAGTATATACGGCGCAACCGCGTCATAATAATCAATCATATCGCCCTTGGTAATTTTGTCGTCAGGCCAATACAATTTCGACAGGTTGCTCAGTTCTAACTTGTGGCCCTCTACTTCCACAGTTTTATCGCTGGTGCCAGCGCTGGCTTCAGCATCCTTATCTGCCTTGCTCGGTTTCAATTGCTCAACCGGAACAGGTTCTTCGTTTGATTTTTTCACTTCTGTAAATTTTTTGTCTGTTCGTAAACCATGGTAAACCGGGTGGCGTAATAATCCGCCCTCCGTTGCTTCTGCAAAGCTCAACTGGCAAACCAGTTTTGGTTTAATCCAGGTAACGGGCATGTTCACTTTTACCCGCGTTTTAAATGGCGACTTTTTAGTAACCAGCGGCTGCATCTTCCCCCAAAGTTCTTTTAATGTCTTCTCGTCAAAGCCTGTGCCCGTGTGCCCCATGTATGTAAGTTCGCCGTTGCTAAACTGTGCCAACACAAGCGCACCAAAATACTTGCGGCTGTTGCGTGGCTTGGTATAGCCTACGATAATGCCCTCGCGCGTATTTTGGTTTTTTATTTTCAGCCATTCATTGCTTCTTATCCCGCATGTATATAAGCTGTCAGCCTTTTTTGCGATGATGCCTTCTAAGTTTTTTTCGCGCGCCGCATTAAAAAAGGCAACGCCTTGTTTTTCAATGTGGCTGCAATATTGCACAACGCCGTTTTTATGCTGAGCCAATACTTTTTCTAATAACTCCTTACGCTTTATCAGTTCCATCCCGCGTACATCCTTTTTATTAAGAAACAGCAAGTCAAAAACATAGTACACCAACGGCAGGTGCTTATTGTCCTCATAGTGTTGTAATTTTTGAAAGGATGGTTTGCCATCTTCATCCAATAACACAATCTCGCCATCAAGCACCACGTCATTGGGTATTTCTTTCAGCGCCTCCGCCACAACGGCATACTTTTCAATAAACGACAATCCATTCCTCGAATAAAGCTTCAGCTTCTTGCCCTGCCATTCGGCCACGGCCCTGTACCCATCCCACTTAATTTCGTATATCCATTCATCGCTGTCAAAAGGCTTGTCGGTCAATGTTGCCAGCATGGGCTTATAAAATTCTTCCAGTTTGCGTGGCGTTGAATTCATCGCCTCCGGCACATCATGCTTAGGTTTTATTTTTTGCTTTTTTTTTTGCTGGCCGCTATCGCGGCGGCAGGGGTAAAATCTTCGCTGTTATATTCATCAACAGCATATTCATCCTTATGTTTTATTAGCAACCAGCTATTATTTTTTTTGTCGTCTGTTTTTAAATGAACAAGCACAAAACTGCCTTTTAGTTTTCTGCCATTCAATATAAACTTCAACTCTCCCTTTTTTATGGCTGCAAGCGCCTGCTTCTCTGTCAATACGTTTTCTTTTGCATCTACTGGTGTGAAGTTGCCCTTGTCCCACACAATTACATTGCCCGCGCCATAGTTTCCTTCGGGAATATTTCCTTCAAAATCTATATAACTCACGGGGTGGTCTTCTACCATCATCGCAAGTCTTTTGTCCTTAGCATCCATGGACGGCCCTTTTGGCACAGCCCAGCTTTTTAATACGCCGCCGAGCTCAAGCCTGAAGTCGTAATGCAGGTGCGACGCGTCATGCCTTTGCACCACAAACCGCATCTTTGCTTCTTTTGCAGCCTTTCCTTCAGGCTCCTGCGTGTCTTTAAAATTTCTTTTTTTATTGTATAATGCCAATGCCATATTCAGGATGCTTTTTTTGCACTTTTTTGCAGGCTTGCTTTAAGTTGCGACATCAGGTCTGTTGTACTTGAATGTACTACTTTTAAATGCGGTGCCGCAGGTTTTTTACCTTTCGCCTTCGCTTGAATAAGCTTCATCAATTCGCCCGAATAAGTATCCTTGTATTTCGAGATATCAAACTTGCCGCTCAGATGGTTTATCAATTCTATGGCCATTTTAAGTTCCCCGGGCTTGGCTTCCGCCGCGGGTACGCTCAACTCGTCGGTGCTCCTTATCTCCTGCTGAAACCTTATTTTATTCAGCACCAGTATATGCTCCGATGGTTTTATTATGCAAAGGTCTTCGCGGTTGCGCATAACAAAAGCGCCCAGCGCCGCTTTTTTGGTTTTTGCAAGCGCGTCGCGCAATAATGCATACGCCTTGGTGCCTTGCTTCTCGGGCTCCAGGTAATAAGGCGTGTCATAATAAATGCTGTCAATGTCGGTCTCGTTTATAAACTCCGCAATTTCAATAATCTTGCTTTTTTCGGGGCTGGCTTTTTTAAAATCTTCATCAGTCAATACAACATACTTTTCATCCATCTTATATCCGCGCACAATATTTTCCCAGGCAACTTCCTTGCCCGTGTTTTCGTTAACCCGTTTAAACTTTATGTTGGCCAGGTCTTTTTTATCCAGCATGCTCAAGTCAAGCTCGCTGCCATGCACCGCGCTGTAAAGCTTTATGGGTATATTAACCAAGCCAAACCCAATGGCACCCGTCCATATTGCCTTCATATAAAATGTTTATGATGAAGATACCTTAAATTTTATGCCAAAACCAACGCAACGGGGGTCACAGCTCCAAAACCTGCGTAAAGAAGCGAAGGGTAACAAGCGGCCAAGCCGATAATGGGGAATTTTTTGGGTACCGGCAGACGTTCTTTGGGCGTCTTCGTTGCGTCGCAATCCTTTCATCGGTTGGAATAATGCCAAACCGTGCGGATAGGACACACCCCTCCCCCCGCAAGCTTAGAGCAAAAACCGCAAAATCCTATAAGCGAATCATTTTCGGGCTTTTTAAGTTTTAAAGGTGGGTAAACCTGGGCACCGATGCCAGCAATATCGCGATTTCCACTAACCCCCAAAAGAGCCTACAAACGGGCTGGTTCAATCCCAATACGGCTGCACCATCCAAGCAGCGTTTTGTATGTATCATCAAGCGCTTGCTTTTGCAGGGTTGTCAACGGGCTTGAAGACACCCTGCTGCTTACTTCGATCGGCACACCCCTTTTTTGCAAAAAATATTTTGCGCTCAGCGGATAGTTTTGAGATATAATATCTTCAGTTTTTGTCAACTGCTCCTGTATGTATTTTACATCCTCCTGCCTGTTTGGGTTAGTAGAGCTGTTGCACATCCAGGCTAAAATTTCAGGGTAAAAATTCCCTGATATGGCCGACATCCCTTTTGCCCCCGCTTGTAGTGAATACATAGTGTTTGCCACACAGGCATCATAAAATTCTATCTTGTTATTTTTAGCAAGTTCAATCTTGGCTTTTACTTTGTCAAAATCTATAGTCGTGTCCTTGTGGTATACCATGCGGTTAGTACCCAATAACCACGTAAACACATTCGGGGTAATAATCCTCTTGTAGGGTGACGGGCATTCATAAGTGCCAACAGGTATATTATCGGTAAGGGTAAAGAATTTCTCAAAATTCTTAATCAGTATGTCGTCGCTTTCGTCACTTTTTGCAAAGTGGCTTGTAATCATTATTACAGCGTTGATGCCGGTATGATAAATCTTTTTTGCAAATTCGGCTTTGTCTTCAACGGTTTCACCGAAAGAACCCGTTGCAACAACAGACATCGCGCCGTTTACACGCTTGACAACATGCCTGGTTAATGATAGCCTTTCATCCTCAGTTAAACTGTACATTTCACTGCTGGCACAATTTGCAAAAAAGCCTTTTACACCCGCCGCAATGTAGAAATCCATCAGTCTTGAAACTCCGTCAAAGTCAATCTGGCCGTCTTTTTTGTATGGGGTAACCATAACGGGTACAAATTTTTTGCCGCTGTTAAAATCGCTGCCTGTTTTATTTTTGCTCACAAAACCGCGTTCCATATTTTTTTCCGCAAATGCCTTTGAACCAAGCCCGGCGGTTAGTGTTATTCCAGCGCAACCCGCTGCAATTTTGCCTAAAAAGGAACGACGGGATGACTTATTAATTTCCTGCATAACTCAATGATGTTTTATGATGATATTGAATCTGTAATACTTTTTCTTGAATAGGCTTGCTTGCTTATCTTGTCGCCGCAACTTGTATCTTAATCACAATTTTTTTTACTACATCATATCCTTCAACCTTGATGGTTGGGCGATGTGCGTCGTTTGGAAAAAACAAAAAGAATTCTCCCTGCCCGGCTATATAATATTTCCCTTCGGCATTATAGTTAATCGCATCACCCGAATATGGTTTGGTAATAGTTGCCTTTGAAGCATCAGCCACGCCTATCATTTCCTTGCCTTTAATAATGTATTGCAGGTCAATATATTTTCTGTGCGATTCCCACTTCACATCGTCAATTTTGTTGGAAGGGGCTTCTGTAACAGTAGCAAATACTTCATCGCCTACAATGGGATACTTGCCGGGCTTTAACGTGTCCAAGTCCTGATTTTTTAAAAAAGCAAAAGCTGCGTCCCACAATTTTTTGGTTCTATGGTAAGCAATATAAAACGAGTCCTGGTTTACCGATGGGTGCAGGTTTAAACTCAAGCCCCCACTCCACTCTCTTTTGTCAACCCATTTGCTGACCGTTTTTTTTGAAACAGTTTGTGGCAGTTGCAGTACGCGGCACGAAAAACTTATTGTAAAGAGTATGATTGCGCAGATAATGGCTGTATATCTCATTGCAACTATTTTTAAGTGTTTATTCTTTGTGCCGGCAATTCAATGACCGATGGTACCCGGCAAGGCCTTCAATCGGGGTTTTGATAACTGTCCCAACTCTCATATTATACTTGGTAGCAACCGCTGATAATATCTCCTTAAAAGTATATCCTATGGAACCAGTGCAGTTGAATGTATATTGTTCATACCCTTCATACTTTGTAACAAGGTTTTCAAAAAAATCTATAAATGCATCTCTGACCAAATTATTTGTGTATGATGTATCGGCGGTGCTGTCTGAAATAAATTTGGTAAACCCTGCACAAAAACGGTTTGGCAATTCTTCTGAATATACCCTTTCCATTATAGCTTCGCGGCTAAGTCCATAAACACGAAAAAATTCTTCCTTCACCGGCGGTGGCATATAGTCCCTTATATAATCGCTTAAAATTTTTCTGCCGATATAAAACCCGCTGCCTTCGTCACCCAAAAGATAACCTAAGGAATCTATGTTCGCGATTATTTTGCATCCATCGTACACACAACTGTTTGTACCTGTGCCAAGTATGGCCGCAAACCCCGGCTGGTTGCCCAAAACGGCGCGAGATGATCCAAGTAAATCAAGTTCAACATGAATAACTGCATTTATAAAAAAACGGCCAAGGGCATTGCTAACAATGCCTGTCTTGTCTTCAAAACAACCGGCTCCATAAAAATAAACAGTGCTTACAGTTGCTTGGTTTATATCCTGGGGGAAGGTGGCCATAAGGGATTTATATATGTAATCAGAGCTTACAAAATATGGGTTGTACCCCTCGGTATCAAAATAACACGGATTTTGTTTTGGGCTAAGCAGGCACCAGTTTGTTTTGGTGGAGCCACTGTCAGCTACAAGTATCATTTATTAACGTTTAATGGTAATCCAATTTTGTGGCCTGCCTTGGCGTAATACCAAATACACAGGTAACAAGGAACCACAAGCCAATAGGCATGTTGCGGCGTGAACGTATGGGCCAGCCAGCCGTAAAAAAGTGGCAACAGCGCCCCGCCGCCTATTGCAATAATTAAAAAGGATGAGCCTATTTTAGTAAACCGGCCAAGGCCGTTAATGGCAAGCGGCCAGATAGATGGCCAAACCAGTGAATTGGCAAGGCCCAATAATGCAATAAAGGCGACAGACATCATTCCTTTTGAACATAGTGCAACACCAACAAACAACAGACCGAGCAACGGTGATATTTTTAAAGCCTTGGCCTGCGAAATGTATTTTGGAATAGCGATGATACCGATAATATAGCCCGCCAGCATACATGTTTGGGTGCAACTTGTAAAAAATTTGGAAACTGAAAGGGGTATGCCCTGCGATGGCCCATAATTAATGATAGTATCTCCCGCAATTACTTCAACGCCAACATACAGAAACAACGTCAAAACGCCTAAAAGCAAATGTGGAAACTGAAAGATGCTGGTTTTATTGCTGTTGGCAAACGCAACTGTTTCGTTTTCGGCGTCTGCATCCAATTCGGGCAGGCCAGAAAACAACACCAGCAGAGCCAAAAATACCGACACAACGGCTATGATTGAATAAGGAAATATAACCCGGTGTGCGAGTGTATTAAGCATTACAGCTTTTTGCGCCGCGGGCAATGTCAACACTCGTGATTTTATTCCATCGGCATCCTTTAAAATGATGGCACCAAGTATAAGTGGGCCCATAACCCCGGCCACCCCGTTGCAGATTCCCATAACGCTGATGCGCCTTGCGGCACTTTCCAATGGACCAAGTATTGTTATATAAGGATTGGATGCTGTTTGCAAAATTGCCAGCCCGGTGCCCTGCACAAAAAGCCCGGTAAGAAATAATGGATACGAGCGCATAAGCGCAGCAGGAATAAATAACGCTGCACCCGCTGCCATGATTGAAAGGCCTACCGACATGCCTTTTTTATACCCGGTGAATTTTAGTACCGATGCCGCGGGTATGGCCATAACCGCATACGATATATAAAACGAAAAGGCAACAAGGTAAGCGGCCACATCGTTCAACTCGCAGGCAATCCGCAGATATGGTATCAGCACCGAGCCCAGCCAGGTTACAAAACCAAATACAAAAAATAGTATGCCTATGATGATAACAGGTTTGTTTGAATACTTCATACAGTGAGTGGACTGATTAAGAGGCGGTATTTATGCGTGCAGTTTTAAATATTCCATGGCATTTTTAACGCTGCCGCATTTAAGCAGGATGGCTTTGGCTTCTTGATAGTCGGCGATCCCCGCCTTTTCAATCAGCATGTTTACGGCACGGTCGGTTATCTTGTCATTTATCAGCAATACATTTACCATTTGGTTGTCCTCCACCCTGCCAAGCTGAATCATGACAGTGGTGCTTATCATATCAAAAATCATTTTTTGAGCCGTGCCGCACTTCATCCTTGTGCTGCCGGTTATAAATTCAGGCCCTGTTATAACTTCAACCGGAAAATCTGCCTGGCCGGCTATGGGGGAATCCGGGTTGCTTACAATACAGCCCGTGGTAATATTATATAGCCTGCATTTTTCGAGCGCCCCCAGTACAAACGGCGTGGTGCCGCTGGCAGATATGCCTATTACTATGTCTTTAGGTGAAATATTTTCTTCAGCAAGCCTCTCCCAGCCTTCTGAATAATTATCTTCCATTTCCTCCCTGGCCTCGGCCAAAAGTTCTATCCCACCGGCCAGGATAGTGTTCACCATGCCTTTTTCTATTCCGAAGGTGGTTGGCAACTCAATCACGTCGAGTACTGAAAGCCTTCCGCCGCTGCCGGCACCAACATAAAACATGCGGCCGCCGCCTTTTAATTTGCCCACAATTGCGCTAATCAGTGCGTTAATTTGCGGTAATGCCTTTTTTATTGCAAAAGCCACCGACGCGTCTTCATTATTAATTAGAGACGTAATTTCTTCTATCGTCTTGATTTCCAGGTCTCTATGCACGGATGGTTGTTCTGTAATTTTTTTCATATATTAAATTTGCATGTTTTTTCTGTTATTTATTGCAAAAGTATGCAAAAAACCGCAAAATGTTTTTACTTTTGAACTGTTAAAATAAAATTACATGTTGAAGGAGGAACGCCACAAGATTATTTTAAAGGAGATAAACCTTCACAACAAGGTGCTTTCAACTGATCTGAGTGAACAGTTGGATGTTTCCGAGGATACCATCCGGCGTGACTTGAATGAACTGGCAGACCAAGATTTGATTTTAAAGGTGCACGGCGGCGCGATGAGCAAAACGTTCCACTACCCCTTCAATGGGCAAAACCAAGTGTACGCCCTCGAAGCCAAGCAAGTTATTGCAGACAAGGCCATCGGGCTTTTTAAAAAGGATATGCTTATATTGATGGAAGGAGGCACAACCATAATGGAGATTGCCAAAAAAATACCGGCTGATTTGCACGCGGTATTTTTAACCGTAAGCCCACAGGTTGCACTTACATTGGCCGAGCACGAGAATATAGGAGTAATAACCATTGGCGGTAGGCTTGCCAAAAATGCCAATATACATACAGGCGCAAGTGTAATAAATGAATTGGCCAACGTTAAACCTGATTTGTGCATAATCGGCACCAACGGGATATCAATTCAAGAAGGGCTCACTGATTCTGACTGGGAAGTGGTGCAAGTTATAAAGGCCATGATAAGGGCATCAGAAAAAATTGCCGTAGTGAGTATTGCCGAGAAATTTAACTCAGTTCAAAAAATAAAAATTTGCGATATAACTGCCGTTGACTATCTGGTGACTGAATTGCCGCCTGATAGCCCTGTTTTAGCAGAATATTGCACCAAACACAAACCGGTGTTGTTATGACCTGAGACGCGTCAGCACTCGGGGCAGTTTATTGATTGCTGATTAAAACTGAAACCAAAAAAAAGGGCTGCGGAGTGGCCAGGGGAAGGTTTGTGCCATAATGATTGGCAAGAGGCATCGAAGACAAGGCGATACACATATTAAACAAATAAACAAACAAAATAAATGTCCCGTTAAGGCCGGGCAATTTAATAACTACAAACTAAACAAAATGAGCAGAACATTTACATTCAGGCTGTTATTCAAATGGCCGGTGATGTTGTTAGGTTTCACGCTGCTTCCTTGCTGCTGCGTTATTGCCCAAGGTAACAGGGCAACAACGGGCAAAACGGATTCCCGGCTGGGCGAAACCATCGTCAAAGGCAGAGTTTCCGATGTCGCCGGCCCTATTGCGGGGGCGAATGTAGCAGAGAAAGGTGGCAAAAATGCCACCACAACAGATTCATCGGGAGATTTTGAACTTGCGGTTTCAGGCCAAGGGGCAATACTGGTATTTTCATCCCTTGGATATAACAGCGTTGAAATGCCCGTTAATGGAAGAGGGGTTGTAAACGCCATTCTGCAGGCAGGCAGTGGCAACAACCTTACAGGTGTGGTTGTAACGGCGCTTGGTATCACGAGAAACAAACGCTCACTGGGTTATGATGTGGGACAAGTAAATGGCGAGGACATGAACCGTGTTGCGCAAACCAACGTGCTTAACGCATTGGCGGGGCAGGTTTCGGGCGTAACGGTAAGTGCAACAGGCTCAAACCCAACATCATCGGTTAGTGTGGTTATCCGCGGCATACGTTCATTAAACAGCGACAACCAGCCCTTGTTTGTGATTGACGGTGTGCCTCTAAAAAACAGCCTTAGCAACATTGGTGTAAACAATGGCAACAGTAATGATGTTGACTACGGTAATGTGTTATCAGACTTGAACCCCAACGATATCGAAAGCGTATCAATTCTAAAAGGACCAAGCGCTGCCGCGCTTTATGGCTCAAGGGCTGGCAACGGCGTAGTATTGATTACTACCAAGTCAGGTAAAAAATCAAAGGGCCTTGGCGTAACGCTAAGCACAACCAACGAAGCCGGCATACCCTATCATTATTTCCCCAATAACTTGGATTATACTGTGGGCACCGACCCTTATACCACACCAAACGGCTTTAATAGCTGGAATGGCGTGCTGGTTGATTTGGCGGGCACCAACACTTATCGTTTCGGCACTCCTCTTAACCAGGGCCTGAACGCAATTCAATGGAACAGCCCGATGGATGCAAACGGCAACTATGTGCCACTGCCTATGGTATCCCATGAAAACCTGAAAAATTTTGTACAAACAAGTATTACGTCTACCAACAGTATTTCTATAGAAAATGCCACTGACAAAGACAATTACCGCTTTTCGTACAGCAATATGGCAAACCAGGGCCTTGTGCCAACCACTGGACTGTCAAGGAACAACCTGTCGTTGAATATTGAGCATAGGATGAACAGTGCCTTTGTGTTAACATCAGTTATTAATTATACACGGTCAAGCGCGGACAACATCGCCGGCGGCAATGACGGGGTGTTGAAGGATGTGGTTTACCTTTCGCCCAGTGTTGATGTAAGGCAATTAAAAAATTACTGGCTAACCCCAGGCATTCAGCAGCGTAAGGCTTTGCCACCCGTTGGTGAGGATCAAAGCCCCGGCGCACTTGACCCCGCAACAAATGGGGATGACAACCCTTGGTTTATACTTAACCAGGTTAAAAACGGCTTTTTGCGCAACCACCTATATGGCAACCTGAAAGCCGCTTACAAGATTGACTCGCATTTTAGCGCATTCGTCCGTTATTCCCAGGATTTGTATTATGAAAACCGGGAAACGAAGATGTCCAAGAGCAATAACAGCGAAATTAACGGCTATTATGGCGTAACCGGCATCACAAACAGCGAAAGCAATACTGACTTTCTCGCCACCTACCACAATACTTTCTTAAAGAAATTTGATATCTCGGCTTCCGCAGGCGGTAACGTACAATATGTTTATAGTTCAAGCCAACAGATATATTCTGCACCAGGCGGTGGCATAATAGCACCTGAATTTTTTAATGTCTCCAATATTTCGCAGGCAAACATAAGAACAGCTTCGGCTTATTATCAAAAGGCAGTGTACAGCACATATGCAATGGCTTCCTTGGGGTATGACGACCTGGCCTATTTAGACTTGACAGGCAGAAATGACTGGTCGAGCACACTTCCGGCCGGCCAAAATTCTTATTTCTACCCATCAGCTTCATTAAGCCTTTTGTTGAATAAAATTTTCAATTTTGGCAAAGATGTGAGCTTGGTTAAACTGCGTGGCGGCTGGGCAAGCGTTGGCAAGGATACCGACCCATATAATTTGTACGGCACGGTGGGCATTGGCAGCTTTGGGGGTGTAATAACCCAATCGCTTTCCTCTACGCTGAAAAACCCCAATTTGAAGCCTGAGCAGGCTATTTCAAGCGAAGCAGGGATTGATCTTGGGTTCTATAACAACCGCCTGCGCTTTAGCGGTACCGTGTATGAGTCAAATAATAAGAACCAGATATTGTCCATCAGCACACCCGGTTCCTCGGGCTATACCGGCAGGCAGATCAACGCCGGGCTGGTACGCAGCGAAGGCATTGAATTGCAGCTTGGCGGCACTATCATTTCAAGCAAAGACTGGAAATGGGACTTGAGCGTAAACTACACAAAGAACAATGCCTATATAATGTCGTTGGCAAACGGGGTGCCTTACTTCATGTTCTGGTCGCAGGGGCCCACCGGTTCGTGGACTTATGCAAAAGGGCAACCAATACCAAATGATTTTGATTCAAAGGGTCGCCAGGTAATCAGCGATGGCAAAATAGGCCAGTTGTGGGACAACCAGGTTGCAACTGTTACCGATAAGAGCTCACCTTATTATGGGTACCCTTTGCTGGATAACGGCGGTATTTTGCAAAAGGCCAGCAACGGGGATTTTCAGCACAAGATTGTAGCCGGCGATTTTAACCCCAAACTGCTAATGGGTGTGCAAACTTCTGTTTCATGGAAGTTTTTGACCCTGAATGCAAATTTCGATATGCGCCTAGGGGGCATTTTCTACTCCCAAACATATCGTTATATGCAGTCGGATGCGGCATTGCGTAAACAAGAAAACGTTGGTATACCCATACCGGCACAATATGCCAATAATATACCTGCTTACCTCAAATCAAACCCAGGCAAGTTCATTACTATTAACGGGTTCCAGTATTTTCATCTTGTAGGCGGCCCAAATGCATCCAAAGGCGGCTTGCCTTACAATGACAATGGAAATGTAATTTTTCCTGATGGCGCTTTTTACCCAGGCGTTTACAGCGATGGCAATGGTGGTTATGTTGAGAACTTAGGCGACCCCAATTTAACAAAACTGGATAGCTATGAGGATGCTGTTACCAATGGGCCTTGGTCTTTTGGAAGAATGGATATGTTTGATGCCTCGTACATTAAACTGCGGGAGCTCTCCCTGTCAACACAGCTTCCTGCAAAATGGTCAAAAGCAATAAAATCGCAGGGTATGTCATTCAGCATCTATGCCAGGAATATTATCCTTTGGACTAAAGCGAAAGCCGGTATTGATCCCGAGCAAGCCTTTAAATACCAGCAAGGGCCACAGGGCAATGGTTCCCAGTTCAGCCAGGGTATTGAATATTATAACATCAACCCGTGGACAATACCTATGGGCGTAAAACTAAACGTTCGTTTCTAAGGCCAAATTCAGTAAAATCAAAAACTTAATACAATGAAAAGCGCAAAAAGAATCGCAACAGTTATATGCGTTTTCCTTACAATAATAATTGCGGGTACTTCCTGTAAGAAGTTCGCTGTTCTTAACAGCGACCCCAACCATATAACCCCGGCTGAAGCTTCACCTGACTACCTTATGGCCGGTGTGCTTACCCAAACAGCCACTTGGTATGGCAATTTAGGGTCGGGCAACATGTCCGGTGCCATGCAGGAAACTTACCAGGATGCCTTTAACAGCATCTTCAGCGATTACGAATGGGATCCTGTGGATTGGAGCGGCAGCTATGCTACACTAAACAACAACAAACTTTTGCTGCAAAAGGCACAAGCCTATGGTTGGAATTTCCATCAGGGTGTTGCACTGGTTATGCGAGCTTTCAACTATGGAAACATCGCAGATTACTGGGGCGACGCGCCCGATTCAATGGCATTGAATGGCGACCAAGCCGGCCTTCAAAACCAATTTCCAGCATTTGACGGGCAGCAACAAATATACACAAGGGTAATTGCCGACCTAAAAGCCGCCATACCGTTTTTTTATGGCACAATCAATACGCATGGCGAGGTTACCGACGCCACAAAAGCATCTGATGTGTATTATGGCGGCGACCCTGTGCAATGGCGAAAGTTTGCCTACTCGCTTTTATTGCGCTATTACATGCGCCTTTCAGGCAAAATGAATGTGCAGTCAAGTGTTGAAGCGATTGCTGATAGCGTTCTTCAAAGCAACACCGATAATTGCTTGATGATATTGCAAGGCGCAGACCAGCAATCGTCTTACCAGTTTTGCACCAAGTTCAATGGCCCATCGGGGTATAACAGAAACAAGATGTGCGGCACCCTTGCCATGAAATTGAAAAGCCTGCAAGACCCTCGTATTGTTATAATGGCAGAGCCAATCACCACTCCTTCCATTGTTGACGCAACAAAGTTCTCGGCGGGCGACAATACTACTTTAGCAATTATACAAAACAACGTCCGCTATATAAACCCGGCTGCGGCAACTGCTTTACAATATAAACAGTTTAACCCCGCAACTTACAGCCAGGACAGGCCCTATGGCGCTTTGGCGACCAGTATCTGGAATCTCTATGATACATCCTCGGTATATGTAGGGATACCAATCAGCTATACCAATTATACTGACTTTCAGTATAACATAAATGGCTCTGGTACGCAAGCATATTCATTGAGTGACTATGTTTCTTACCTTAGGAGGGATATTTACGATAATCCAAGCGGGCCATTGCTTTGGCAAACAATATCAACATACAGCGAAATTTGCTTCGACCTTGCTGAAGCGGCTTTAAACGGATGGAATGTAAATGGAACTGCGGCCAGTTGGTATAACAACGGCGTTCAAGCATCTTTTGATGAGTGGCAGGTGTTCAGTTCTTACCAGAGTGATGTAAATAATTACTATGGCTGTGTAAAAGATATCGGCACTTATATGGCGCAGCCATCAGTGGTATTTAACAACACCCTGCAAAGGATAATAGAGCAGAAATGGATAGCATCCTGGCAGGCCTGTAACGAAGCTTACATGGACTGGAGGAGAACAGGGTATCCTGCTTTAACCGTTGGCTGGGGCTCGTACCGCGGCGAAATACCTTTGCGGTTTGCGTATAACAACACCGAGCTTCAAAACAACTCAGCAAATGCGCAAGTTGCAATCAATGCCCTTGTTACTACGCCATATAATGGCCCGGATGGTGGCAACAGCTCATGGTCAAAATTCTGGCTGGTACAAGGAACCGGCAAACCGTGGTAACGAATAATTTGAAATTGAGGCATGTTTAAAAAAATAATATTGATATTGATGTTGATGGGATCTTGCCTGGTGCCTTTTGGCCAGGTAAACAATACTTACAACCTTATGCCGGTTCCGGCGGAATTAAAAGTAAATGACAGCGGGGTGGGCATTACACAAAGTTTCAGTGTGTCAGTAATTGGAAATGCTCATCCCCGCCTTTACGCCGAAGCCAGCAGGTTCATAAGGCGTTTAAGCAATAAAACAGGCATTTTTCTTGACAAACTGGGTTTTATAACAAGCAGCGATACTGGCATACATACAACGCTGCTGATAAAAGTAGAGAGACCTGGAAAACTAAAATTGGGCGAGGATGAAAGCTATTCGCTCGTAGTTAACTCAAAGCAGGTTGTTATTACCGCGGTTACCGACATTGGTGCCATACGTGCCCTAGAAACATTGCTGCAGCTGGTTAGTACAGGCGACAGCGGTTATTATTTTCCCGGTGTGGTAATAAATGACAAACCAAGATTTGCCTGGCGGGGCCTGTTGCTTGATGTTGCCTTGCATTTTATGCCAGTGGATGAGGTAAAAAGAACCTTGGATGGCATGGCTGCCGTAAAAATGAATGTGCTGCACCTACACCTGTGCAACGACCAAGGCTTCAGGGTGGAATCAAAGCTTTTCCCGCGCCTACAGCAGGTGGCGTCAGATGGCGTTTATTATACCCAGGAAGATATTCGTGGCATTGTAAGTTACGCTGGCCAGCGAGGTATAAGGGTGGTGCCCGAATTTGTAGTGCCCGCCCATACCACCGCCATACTTACAGCCTACCCTGAATTTGCAAGCGTTAAAAGAAACTACAAATTACAGCGGTATTTTGGGGTATTTGACCCGGTGATGGATCCCACAAACGAAAAATTGTACCCATTTCTCGAAAAGCTTTTTACGGAAATGTCATCTCTTTTCCCCGATGATTATTTTCATATCGGTGGCGACGAGAACACCGGCAAGGATTGGGAAAGCACCGCGCATATCAAGGCTTTTATGCAAGCGCATGCCATGGGTAAGTACATGGATCTTCAAACATATTTTAACCAGCGCCTGTTGCCGATAATTCGCAAGACCGGCAAAATAATGGTTGGATGGGACGAGGTGCTGCAACCGGGTGTTCCCAAAGACATTGTAATAGAATCATGGCGGGGAAACGAGGCTTACTACAATTCACTTAAAGAGGGGCATAAGGCAATTCTATCTTTTGGTTATTATATTGACCTTATTCAGCCCGCGTCTTACCACTATATGAACGACCCTGCGCCTGACAGCGCAAAGCTTACTTCGGATGAAAAAAGCCTGATTTTGGGTGGCGAAGCCACTATGTGGAGCGAGATGGTAACACCCGTAACCGTTGATTCAAGAATATGGCCGCGCACTGCCACGATTGCGGAAAGGTTATGGTCGCCACAAACTGTAAACTATGTGGACGACATGTACCGCCGCCTTGATATTGTTAGCCTGCAACTTGAAGCGCTTGGAATACAACATTTGTTGTATAAGGAAGCTCTAATGCGGCAGCTTACGAATGGACAGGATACAAAAGCGCTTGAAATACTGGTAAACGTGCTTGAACCGTTGAAAATATACGACCGCAACGAAGGGGATACTATGTACACTGTGTTTTCACCATTTACAAAACTTGCCGATGTTGCCACCCCCGATCAGGCGGCACCAAGAATATTCAATAAACAGGTAGATGTGTTTTTAGCAAACCCGTCACCGGTGCTTGAAAAAACGATAATCGAGAAACTAACCATTTGGAAAGAGAACGATGCCCAGTTCAAACGCTTGCTACGCAATTCACCGGTGCTTGAGGAAGCGGCTCCCTTGTCAGAAAACCTTTCCGCATTAGCAGGCGCAGGGCTGGAAGCGATGCAATACGTGCATGACCATACCAAAGCCGGTGCGGACTGGGTGCAGCAAAAGAGCACATTAATAACAAAGGCAAGGCAGCAGGGCGGCAGATGTGAAATACAGGTTGTTGACGCAATGGAGAAATTGATTAAAAAGGCTGCTGGAGAATGAAGGGTCTTTTTTGCTTTCTTCAAATTTTATTCATAGTTGTTTTAAAATCAGAACAGGATGGTAATTTTCAGACCAATAATTTGTTCCGCAGTTTTACTATACTTTCTTTCCCCCAACGCTATGGCTTCGCCTGACAAACATGGTTCTCATGCTCAGCCTGTTTACAAAGACACGGCTTACGCGCAGCCTTACAGCATAAAGTATGAGATAAGCGGCGTGAAAGACAAGGCAGCCCCGCATCTTCAAAAGGTATATTGCGACAGGAATGGTGTGGTAAAGGTATTGTCTTCCCAAGGTCTGCTAACTATATCCAAGGGTCAATTTCTTTACCCGGGCGAATTGGTGCGTGATGTATCCTACCTGCCAATCCTGGATAAGAATATTAAGAACATAGGCTTGTATGAAAAGCAGTTTGTATATGCGGATGGCAAGGCAGTATTAAGCAATGCGTGGGCGGGAAAATTATACAGTCTTCATACACTTCCTGGTGTTACACTGTTTTGCGGGGGAAGTGAATTTGCATTCCTTTTGTCTGATGGCAAATCCCTTCAATACCTGCAAGACTCCAAAATATTATGGCAGGGCAGCAGCGATGATTCGCTGGTTGAAATACAGTTTGATGAAACACGCAAAGCATTTTGGTTACTGGGGCAGCACTCCTTATCCGTCTTCTCGGTTCAGGACAAATCACTGCGTATAAAATACACTGGCGGCATCCTCACTTGCTTTGCATTGGCGAACAATAATGCCGATGTTATAGTGGGTACTCATAGTGGCTATTTCGTAGTAAGCGCAGTAACAGGAGCCCAAAAGGCGAATATCAACAATGCACTTCCATGCGCAGATATTACCGTTATAAAAGAGATTGACCATCACTTATGGTTTGGCTCTGTAAACGGGGTATTCATGCAGCAGAACGACACCAAATTCAAATATTATGCTTCAAAACGCTGGCTGCCGTCAAACAAAGTAATGGATGTCGCCGCGGGCAGCAATGGCACTGTGTTAATCCTCACAGACCAGGGGTTGGGCGAAATACATTTTGAGTCAATGACATTATACGACAAGGCTGTTTACTACGAACGGCAGGTACGTACAAGGCATATTCGCTTGGGTCTCAACGCCACCATATCAAGAATGAAGAACGGCGACGTGAACACAGGCTCGTTGGAGGATTCTGACAACGACGGCCTTTGGACTTCAATGTATTTAGGCGCGGAAACATTCCGTTATGCTGCCACCAAGTCGCCCGAGGCGCTTGAAAACTGCCGCGAATCCCTTGATGCGATGGAGAGGCTGTACACAGTAACCCACCTAAAAGGATTCCCTGCCCGTTCCTTTGAGAGAAAAGGGTACGAGCTTTCGGATACACTGGTTTGGCGGCATTCGGCAGATACCGAATGGGACTGGAAATCCACCACCAGCAGCGACGAGGCCATTGGGCACATGTTTGTTTTTGGTGCCATTGCAGAACTGGTTGATGCCCCTGATGTTAAAAACAAAGCCATCAGGCTGATGGATGCACTTATGCAGCATATTGTAGATCACGATATGTACATGGTGGATTGGAATGGCAAGCCCACCACATGGGGAAGATGGAACCCTGAGTATGTAAACGCGAGACCTAAAATAGTGGGAGACAGAAAAATTACTTCTTCCAATATTATCTCAATGCTACAGACAGCCTGGCATTTCACCGGCAAAAGCATTTACAAGGAAAAGGCGTTAGAATTGATGAATAAATATGGTTATCTGGAAAACCTGACACGCCCGATGAAAGAAATCGGCCATGCACCTGCAAACGCCGATGCGCTGAGCAAAAATCTGTCAGACAACTGGAACCACTCGGATGACGAAATGTACTTCCTTGGCTATTGGGGCCTGTACCGGTATGCTTTTAACGATACACTGAAAACCAAATACAAAGCCGCCATTCTTGACCATTGGCAGGCAGAGAGGCCTGAAAAAGAAGGCGCCTGGGATATATTTACCGCCATAACCGGAGTAAAAGACTTTGATTTAAACGAGGCTGTTTGGTATTTGCAAAAATACCCGTTGGACATGATAGACTGGAAAGTTAAAAACAGCGGGCGCGGCGATATTGTGCCCATCCCAGACAATTTTAGGGGGCAGACTATCACCGAAGTATTGCCACCCGATGAACTGCCCATAAGCAGGCATAATTCAAACCGCTTTGACCTTGACGGTGGTGACGAAAAGGGCAGTTCGGAGCTAAGTGCGGGCGATACCTGGCTTCTGCCTTACTGGATGGGGCGCTACCTAAAAATAATTACTGCACCGGTAACGAACAACCGTCAAGAAAACGAAATATTGGTAAAATAAACTTATAGAATGACGAATGAATTTAAACGCTTGGTTTCGCTGGATGCCTTAAGAGGTTTCACCATTGCTGCAATGATTGTGGTAAACTATCCCGGCAGCGAGGACTCCGTTTATTTTACCCTGCGGCATACAGTTTGGAACGGACTGTCTTTTACCGACCAAGTCGCGCCGTATTTCCTTTTTTTCGTGGGCGCATCCATTGCGTTCGCTTATTCAAAAAGGCTGAGTGAAGGCGTGCCCCGCAAGGCCATGTATAAAAAAATATTTTTCCGCGCCCTTAAAATTTACGCGGTAGGTATGTTCCTGAACCTGATGCCGGAATTTGATTTTCATAACATCCGCTGGACTGGCACCTTGCAAAGGATAGCCGTCGTATTCTTTATATCGGCCATACTGTATCTTAACACCAATTGGAAACAACAGGCGTGGATAGCAGGTATATTGCTTGTGTCGTACTGGCTTGCACTTACCTGTATACCAACCCCGGGTATTGGCAAAGTCATGCTCGAGCCGGGCGTAAACATTGTTGCTTGGATTGACACTCAATTCCTACCCGGCAAAATGTGGCGCGGCAACTGGGATCCAGAAAGCATATTGACAACTGTAACATCAGTGGTTTCATGTATAACCGGCATGCTTGCGGGGCGGCTGATGCTTAGCGACAAAAGCCCTAATGAGAAAGTTAACTACCTTATGACAGCGGGAGTTTTTTCCCCGATTGTTGGCTATTTCTGGGGATTGGTTTTTCCTGTCAACGAGAACCTGTGGACGAGTTCATTTGTCTTGGTGACATCTGGCTTTGCCGCACTTCTTTTCGGTGCTTTTTATTTCATCGTGGATATAAAAGGAAAAACATGGGGCACGAGGCCGGGTATTATTTTTGGAGCCAATGCAATTACCATTTACTTTCTTGCCGATGTATGGGCTTTGCTTTTTTACGAAGCCAAATTTGGCGAGGTTACCCTCAACAACAGGTTCGTTCAAGGGCTGAGCAATGCAGGTGCCGACCCTAAATTGGCAAGCCTGCTGTATGCCCTGTTTTTTGTGGGCATCAACTTTATTCCGGCTTGGTTGCTTTACAGGAAAAAGATATTTATCAAGCTGTAAAATGAATCTTGAAGCTTATCGGAGAAACCGTTGTAACATCTGGTTAGTAAACTTAAATAACCAGAGAAATCAATCATTGAAAGGTTGTTAACAATTAAATCATTCACGCACAAATAATAGGTTTTAATCTTTGCACACAGAAATTTTATTATGAAGAAGACATTTGGCCTCATTTTTTTATTTGCCTGCTGCGCGCGCGTCAATGCGCAAACAGCGATGTTACCTGAAAGTAAACACAAATTTATAGTTGTCGCCCACCGCGGCGACCATGTGGAAGTGCCGGAAAATACAATTGCCGCCTTTAAAAAAGGGATTAAACACGGGGTGGACTATGTGGAGATTGACCTCCGCACCACAAAAGACAGCGTGCTGGTAATTATGCACGACAATACGGTTGACCGGATGACCAACGGAAAAGGAAAGGTGAGTGAACTTACTTATGCGCAGATACAGCAACTGAAGGTAATGGACAAAAGAAAAGACTCAACCAAAACATACCCGGTGCCTACTTTTGAGGAAGTGCTTAAAACCTGCCACAACAAAATACATATTTACCTTGATTATAAAGATGCCAGCGTGCAGCAGAGCTACGACATGATTAAAAAATATGGCATGGAACACCAGATAATAGTGTACATCAATTCTCCGTCGCAATATGTGGATTGGCGAAGAATTGCGCCAGCGATGCCATTGATGCTGAGCCTGCCAAGTACAGTGAAAAACGTTGATGATTTAAATAAATTTCTGGCAAAAGCCCCTGTTGCGTTGCTTGACGGCGATTACAGCGATTATACAGCAGAAATAGTTCAAGCCGCAACAACCGCTGGCGTAACTCCCTGGCCCGACATACAAAGCCCCAATGAAGCCAATAACTGGGACAAGGCATTGGAGCTTGGTTTTAAAGGATTGCAAACGGATCACCCCAAGGCTCTGATTGCCTATTTGAAGGCTAAAGGATTGAGGTAGGCGAAATTTGCCCAAAGCATTTGGCATATCTGTTGCGCAAAGCATTAACACCATCTGGATTGTTAACCACAGCGTCATTTTTTCTTCAAACTATCCGTAAAACATTATATTTTGGCTTTTTTACGCCTGTGCAGGGGTGCGGCGCTAAATTTGCAAACAAATGTTTAAGGAAAAGCCTGTTTTAATACTTCTTTTTGGCCTGGTTGTAATAACGGGGTCTGCAGTGTTGCAGTATTTTAACCCAGAGGCAGATTTTTTTGACGGTGGTTTTATTATTGCGGTACTGCTAACCGTTCTGCTGAAAAAAGACGACTACACAAAATTATTTGGCGCGCTGTGTTTTATATTGGTTTTTTTGCCCGTTGTTTACCCCCACGACAATTATACCATGCTTCAGGTGTTTGTGCAGCACCTGTTTTCAGCCACGGTAATCGTTGCTTCTACACTGGCGGTGCTGCATATAAAAAAATTATACAGGTCAATTGAGTCAGACCAGTCGCAAACAAATGCCCTTTTTGAATATGCCACAGAAGGAATAATACTGGCCAATGGCAAGGGCGAAATTGTATTGATTAACCCCGCCGCGCTGCGGCTTTTCCATTACGAAAAAAATGAAGTGATTGGCAAACAGGTTGAACTGCTTATACCGCAGCGCTTTCACCACGCCCACCTTGGCTACCGCAACAACTTTTACAACCACCCGAGCAACCGTACCATGGGTCATGGAAGGGATTTGTTTGCCAAAACCAAAACTGGCAGTGAATTTCCTGTCGAGGTGAGCCTGAGTTTTTATAAACAAAAGAATGATTTTTTTGTGATTGCTTTTGTGGTTGACATCACCCTGCGCAAACAATCGGAACTGGAACAGCGCGAACAACAAAAACAACTTGAAAAAATAACCGCTGATATTTTGCGGCTGAACGCGGAATTGGAGACAAAGGTGGAAGAAAGGACGATGATTTTAAAGGAGGCTCTGCAGCAATTAGAACTATCGCAGGAAGAACTGCATGAAGCGTTGAACAAGGAGAAAGAACTGAATGAAATAAAATCAAGGTTTGTAAGCATGGCCTCCCATGAATTCAGGACACCCCTAAGTACAATATTGTCATCTTCGGCGCTTATATCAAAATACACAAAAGAAGAAGAACAATCCAACAGGGATAAACATACAAAGAGGATTAAAGAATCTGTAAAACATTTGAATAATCTACTGGAAGACTTTTTGTCGCTGGGCAAACTGGAAGAAGGCAAGATTGCAGCGCATGCCAGCAGTTTTAATATAAAAGACTTTCTAGACGAGGTTACCGATGAAATGAAGACGGTAATGAATACCGGGCAGCAAATTAAGATAACAACCAGCGGCAACGTAGTCTTCTCGACCGACAAGCGCCTGTTGAAAAACATATTAATAAACCTGGTAGGCAATGCCATTAAATTCTCCAAAGATGAAGGCGTTGTAGAAGTAGATGTTGCGGCAACAGGCGATGCCCTTACGCTGGCTGTTAAAGATCATGGCATTGGCATATCGGAGGAAGATCAACAGCACCTTTTCAGCAGTTTTTTCCGTGGTAAAAATGCCGTTAACATACAGGGCACCGGCCTTGGCTTGCACATTGTAAAAAGGTATGCGGAACTAATTAATGCAACACTTGAACTGGAAAGCACTTTGGGTGAAGGCACAACTATTACCCTTAGTTTGCCCATGCTTGCCGAAGTTGCCGTTTAGCATGGTTATTTGCGCATGAAAGATTTGCCAAAATAATCTCAAATGAGTCCTCTGGACAAGTAAAAAAACAACCTATTTTCTCAACCGATGGATTGTTTATAAAATAAATATCGAGAGTTACCGGTACATTAATCCATAAATAAAATCTCTTAACCGGGTGTAAGAAGCAAGTGGTGTACGCATGGAAACAGGCTCACCGTAGTCCTTAGCCATCAGCCTGAAGTTCCTTATCCTCTCCCCTATTTTTAATTCAACCAACAATGTTTCATCTGCATAACAATCAGCGCAAGCAGTGAACGGTGTTTGTTCTTTTTTGCTTTTGGCTTTTGGCTGCATTGCCCTTAGGGAATCTATAACCTGTGTTTCGTCCTGCAGTTCAAAAATCTTATCCCCGATAAGCGTATTGAACAACGAGTCAGTTGAAATTTGAGGTGGCATATAGGCTACCCATTTGTAGTATTGCACACTATCGACGATATTGGCAAGCAAAAGGCCTCGCGTAACTTCTTTCTTCGGGTCCAGCGCATCAATGGGCAATTCCCCCCTGCCCGCATAGGTTACAAAACTTATCTTGTTTGAATCGCACTTAATGCTGAAAACCCTGCCGAATATCATACTCCTCATCCTGCCTTGTGTCCACC
>Ga0207091_1067_pt1 | contig 24881 bp, 25 predicted proteins | sample Alteio_BWMinHeat_47_FD_153534 | JGI IMG/M metagenome (GOLD analysis project Ga0207091, IMG submission 153534) | Enriched cells from forest soil in Barre Woods Harvard Forest LTER site, Petersham, Massachusetts, United States -... | ecosystem: Environmental > Terrestrial > Soil > Temperate forest >... | reverse complement strand
CTGAAGAGGCAATCTGTGCGTCAACATAGTTCATCAATTCTGCCGGCTGATAAAAAATCTGCTTGCCTATTGTCACCGGCATTCCTATTCCTTCGCGGAGGTCGCACAACACGCGAATAAATTCAGTGCGGGCTGCTGTATCCAAAGTCTGCCAGTGAGGGATATCCAGGTCGTATGTAAAAAGACTTTTGTCGATCGCAGTGCAAAAACCCGACAGATCGTCTTTTTGAATGATGCTTATTCCGATGGAAGATCCCTGATGAGCCGCCTTGATAACCAGCGGCAAACCAATTTCCTGTTTCACCTTTTTAAAAAATTCCGCTTTGGATCCTGTTTTCCATGCTTCTCTGGAGATGGACACATGGGCCGGGCTGTTGAAGCCGGCATTGATCATGAGTCCTTTCTGCAGGGCTTTGTCCATCCCAATAGCTGAAGGAAGAATGCCCGATCCCGAGTATGGAATATGCAAATATTCGAGCAAACCCTGGATTCGTCCGTCCTCTCCAAAAGCGCCGTGCAGGCAGAGAAAGGCAAAGTCAAAATGAGTATGAAGACTGGAAGCCGGTATTATTTTTCCGATGCCGGAAATCAGCTCCGCTTGTTTGGCTTCATTCAGCGGACCCAGGCTTTCGGCATACAATTGAAAATCAGAGTTACCGGCAGGAAGAAATTCAACAGGAGGGTAGAAATCGCGGATGCTTCCCTTGTAAATATATTCCCAGTTCAGCAAGACAAAATTGCCAAAGCTGTCTACAAAAACAGGAACAGCCTCAAAGAGCGACTTATTGAGATTGTCGTATACCGTGCGTCCTCCGGCGAAGGAGATTTCGCGTTCTTTGGATACACCTCCGAAAATGATTCCGATTTTTAATTTCATACTGCAGATCTGCTTAAAGCAGTACAAATTTAGCCATTCTCGCCCTTATGAAGAAATCAGGGCTTTCAAGTAATCAACCAACTTATGAACGGCAATGGCCCGGTGACTGATCCGGTTTTTTTCTTCCAGCTCCATCTCACCAAAGCTCCTGTCCGATTCCAGGGGCCTGAAAATCGGATCGTAGCCAAAGCCTCCCGTACCTTGCTTTTTATTCAGAATCTCGCCTTCCATGACTCCTTCAAAAAGGAGTTGTTTACCGTCGATAACCAGGGCGATAACCGTCCGGAAACGCGCGCGGCGGTTGGTTTCTTCTCTCAATTCGAGAAGAACCTTCTGCATGTTCTTGTCTGCATTTTTTTCCATCCCTGCATACCGTGCCGAAAGCACTCCGGGACGGCCATCCAAAGCATCTATTTCAAGGCCGGTGTCATCAGCAAAGCAATTCTGGTGATACCGTTCATACACATACAATGCCTTTTGAAGGGCATTTCCGGCAATCGTTGGCGACGTCTCCGGAATGTCTTCCAGGCAGCCTATATCGGATAAACCAATCAATCTGAGATCAGAACCGATCAGATTTCCCAATTCCATGATCTTGTTTTTATTTGCGGAAGCAAATACGAGCGAAGTTTGCATAGTGCGTTCGGTTGAAAGTTGACAAAACAGAATTAACCATCGAAATTGCTATTGAAAAATCGTATATAAAAACGAAGGTACTAAAACCCCGAATTGAGCCTTCAGGAAATTGACTAAACTCGCCGCACAGGCGCACCCCGCGCAGCATGTTTGAATTGGACACGAATCAGGAAGCACACAAAGACTTTGCTTTTTACAATGGAGATCCGCCCCCCTCAAAAGCCAAATTATTTACCTACATTCACCCCGTACGATTCCAGCAACTCCGACAAATGTATTCAAAGTAACACCTTCGGACAGCACGCATCACGCGACGCAGGAACAAATTTTCAAACAGGCAGGATTACCGGCAATTCTGAAATGGCTAAAACAGATTTACGCTTTAAAGAGCTGGATGCATTGCGGGGTATCTCCGCACTGGCCATAGTCCTTTTTCATCTGAGCCTCAGAAGCCCGGACTCTGAATTTGGATTTAGAGTCGGAGTAACCGGAGTAGATCTGTTTTTTATGATCAGCGGATTCGTGATCTTCCTGAGTCTGAACAGGATTTCATCTGTCACCGAATTCGTGGTGAACAGGTGTTCAAGACTCTTCCCGACATACTGGACCTGTTTGTCACTCACATTTGGACTTCAGTCTGTTCTGTTTGCCCTGCAGGGCCACTTTAAAAGCGGATCACTGCTTGTTTATCTGGGCAATCTGACCATGTTTCAGTATTATCTGAAACTACCGAATGTCGACGGGCCCTATTGGACCTTAATCATAGAATTGCTTTTCTATATCTCAATCGCCTCGCTGTTCCTCTTTCAAAAAATAAAACGCATCGTTCCGGTCTTTTTCTTCCTGATATTTTTCAGTGTTTGTGTTTTTACCGCTTCGGTAAAATGGAACCTGAACCTCCTCCCTGTTTTCAAACTCTTTCCACTCCTCCCCCATCTCCCCTTATTTCTGGCCGGGATCTTGTTTTACAAATTAAAGTCAGATGCGCTGACGGTTAAAGAAACGCGTATTTACTGGTTGGGGATCATCCTCTGCTTTGTGGCTAAACTCCTTTTGGCGACTGTCGGCGGAACTGCATTGGGTTACATCAGTTTCAATGCCTATGCATCTGCCCTTGCAGTTTATTTTTTGATTTTCACCCTTTTCATCAGGAAGCATCTGACCTTTCTGATCAGCCGGCCCACTTTATTTTTAGGAAAAATATCATTTGCAATGTATTTGATTCATCAGTGGATGAGTTCATCCCTGCTTATGCCCTGGCTAAAGCAACACACACCATTGAATTACTGGGCTGCTGCCGCGCTGACCCTGACAACAGTACTAATTGTGGCCACACTGATCACCTATCTGATAGAAATACCGGCCGGCCGGAAAATGAACAAATCACTAAGACAAATGCTGCGCCTGCCCCTGCGGACAAATTCAGGAATCGGAGTTCGTCCGGAAAGAGCAGGACCAGATGAACAGCTGGATCATTCCTGAACGACTCGGTGAGCCGGAACTTTCACGTTACCGGTGCATATGTATTCAGGAACGATTTCAGCCCTTGATTTTATTAGTAAATTTAAAGCGGATGTATCCAAAGGGAAAACTGGCGGCACAAGGCTCGACCTGTTTTTTCGGTTGGCAAGGGATTGCAAAATCCTTCCCGTAAATCAGACATTTGTTTATCCATGAAAAAATTCATCAAAGGACTAACTCCGCCTTTCATCCTTCAGCTTTCTCAAGCCATGTTTCGTTTCGGGAAAGGCACGGGCCCCTACAATATGTGGACCGGCAATTATACCTCCTGGAAGGAGGCTGCCCGGAACAGTGAAAGCTATGATTTGCCGGTCATCCTTGAAAAAGTCAAGAAAGCCACACTCGCAGTAAAAAATGGTGAAGCGGCATACGAACGGGATTCCGTGCTCTTTTCCAAAGCAGCTTATAACTGGCCTTTGGTATCCATACTTTTGAAGATCGCTCAGGAAAACCACAACGCCATCAATCTGATCGATTTCGGCGGATCTCTGGGAAGCTCCTATTTTCAGAACAGAAATTTCCTCAACAAACTGAGCCGGTTCAACTGGATGGTTGTGGAACAGGACCATTTTGTGTCAGTCGGAAATGAACACATCGAAGATGCCGTCCTGCGATTCAGTTCCGATCTGCAAAAAGCAAAAGACAGATCAGGAGCCAACACGCTTCTACTTTCCAGTGTCCTGCAATATCTGGAGAAACCGTATGAATTTTTGGATGGGCTGGAAAGCGACCCCTTTGAATATTTGGTTGTCGACAGAACAATTTTCGTAGATTTACCCGAAGATCGTATTACCGTACAATCTGTTCCCGAAGAAATTTACAAAGCCTCTTATCCCTGCTGGATGCTCAGCCGAAGCAAATTTCTGGAGTATATGGATAAACAGTATAACCTGCATATCGATTTCGATCCCTACCCCGGTTTGACAATTGATCTGGGTGATGCCCGGGGATTTTGCGAAGGGTTTTTCTTTCAACGAAAGAAGCGTAATGAAAACTAATTTCTGTACACTTTTCAATTCTGCCTATCTGAGCCGCGGCCTCGTACTTTATGAGTCGCTCAGAACCTATTCCGCTGATTTCCATTTATTTGTTTTGGCCTTTGATGAAGACTGCGCCGCTTATTTCAAGCAAGCCGGCCTGCCGAATCTGACCCTTATCTCATTGCGGGAATTCGAGGATGAAGCGCTCCTCCAGGTTAAACCTTCGCGAACGGAGGGAGAGTATTGCTGGACCAGCACCCCATCGCTTATTTTGTATTGTCTTCGCACCTATCAATTGCCTTCCTGTACATATCTCGATGCAGACATGTGCTTCTACGCCGATCCGGCCATTCTGATTCAGGAAATGGGTGAAGCTTCGGTTTTAATTACCGACCACCGTTACTCGCCTGCCTATGACCAATCGGTCAGGAGTGGAAAATATTGTGTCCAGTTTATGACCTTCGTCAATAACGAAAAAGGGATTTTGGTCCTCAATTCCTGGAGAGAAGCATGCATTGACTGGTGTTATGCACGCGTGGAAGATGGGAAATTTGGAGATCAGAAATACCTGGACGAATGGCCTGGCCGCTTTTCGGGTGTACATGAACTTGAACATCTGGGTGGCGGTCTCGCGCCCTGGAACGTACAACAGTATACCTTCAAAAAAACGGGGTCCGGAATTTTCGGAACGGAAATCTCCAGCGGAAGAGAATTCCAGGTCGTTTTTTTTCACTACCATGCCTTGAAATTTTTTACCGATGGAATTGTTTCGTATACATCAGACGTCTATGAAATTAACAGCCAGGCGAAAGAATTGCTTTACATCCCATACGTACGACTCCTGAAAAAAGAAAAGGATACCGTTTCAGCCGGCTCCCCTTTGATCAATTCAGATGGAGCCCGGGATAAATCGCCCGGCAAGGCGGCTTTTTTTGTAGCTTTGCTTCGAACTTACTTTTATGATTTACGCATGGCAGGCAGGGCTTTCTGGCAAAAACTCAAAACCAGAAAACTGCACAATCACTACCATCGGATAAATTTATGATGTATGGCAAAATTGATTGACCTGGTTACGTTTACCGATGAACGCGGAAATCTTACCGTGATAGAAAAAGTGATTCCATTTGACATCAGAAGACTCTTTTACATTTACGGGGTGGACGATTCAAGAAGAGGCGGGCACAGGCACCACAAGACCATTCAGGCGGCTATCTGTTTGAAAGGATCCTGCAAAATATACAACAACAACGGGTCTGTCGAAGAAGAATATCTGCTGGACAAACCGTCCAAATGTCTGCTGCTGGAACCGGCCGACTGGCACGCCATGTACGACTTCACGCCGGACGCCATACTGATGGTACTTGCGTCAGAGTTCTATACCCATACCGATTATATTTTTGAACCCTATCCATGATTGAATATGAAAACCTCGGGAAATCCAATCTGCCTTTTGCAGAGTCCTATAAACAGGCCTTTTCAGAAGTTCTCGACAGCGGATGGTTCATTCTGGGGAATCATGTCAAACGGTTTGAAAACGAATTTGCCAGCTACTGCGGAAATCAGCATTGCATAGGCGTCGGGAACGGACTTGATGCATTGATTCTCTCCCTGAAGGCCTGCCAGCTCGAACCCGGATCGGAGGTTCTTGTTCCCTCAAACACATACATCGCCACCATTTTATCCATTCTGCACAATGGCCTTGTCCCCGTATTGGTCGAGCCGGATATTCGCACCTACAACATGGATCCTGCGCTCATTGAAGAACGGATAGGACCACGTACCAAAGCCATTCTCGTTGTTCATTTATATGGCAAAGTATGTGCGATGGATCAGATCAATGCGATTGCACGTAAATACGGAATGTTGGTTATCGAAGATTGCGCTCAGGCTCATGGCGCAAAATACAAAGACACGAAAGCCGGAAACTTCGGTGATTTGGCTGCATTCAGCTTTTATCCGACCAAAAATCTGGGCGCACTGGCCGATGCGGGTGCAGTGACAACTAACAATACCGCTTTTTCAGAACGAATTACCCTGCTTCGCAACTACGGTTCGCGTGTCAAATATTACAACGAACTGGTCGGGTACAATTCAAGACTTGATGAGCTACAGGCTGCTTTTCTTTCCTTGAAATTGAAAAAGCTGGATGCCATCAATTTGCATAAACAAACGCTCGCAAAGCTTTATTTAGACGGACTGAAGCAGGACTTTATCAAACCCATCTCAGACCCGCTATATACCGATGTATACCATATTTTTAATGTCCGGCATCCGCGACGCGATGAGCTGAAAGCGTATTTGCTCAGCAAAAAAATCGGTACCGAGATTCATTATCCCGTTGCCCCGAACAAACAGGCCGCCATGCATGGAATTCTGGATTCATACGCAACACCGGTTGCCGAAGAAATTCACAGAACCACATTGAGTCTGCCGATCTCTTATTTTCATACAAAAAATGACATTGAACACGTAATCGAACACATGAACCGGTTCTAAGGGTTTGCAAACGCCCCCACCGATCCGGCAATTTCAGATGACAGCAAGGCATTCTTATAAACCAAATATGCAATTATTAAACGTCGGCTGCGGGACCAGATTTAGCAGCGATCCCAGATGGACCAATATAGATATTGTTTCTACCGGAGCGGGCGTTATTGCACATAACCTCCGGACAGGCATCCCCTTTCCTGCCGAATCGTTTGACCTGGTCTATCATTCGCATGTTTTTGAACACATCCCCAAAGCACAGAGCGAGTATTTCATGTCCGAATGTATCCGGGTTCTTAAACCCAATGGGATTTTGCGGATAGCGATTCCCGATCTCGAACAGATTGTCCGAAATTATCTGCGCTTGCTGGAAGATGGACTGAACGACCCTTTGTCGAAAAACATTTCTGCTGATTACGACTGGATGATGCTGGAGATGTATGATCAAACCGTCAGAAATCAGAGCGGTGGAGAAATGCGTCAATTTCTGTCTGACCAATCCTTGAGCAATGAGGAGTTTGTAGTGAAACGATGTGGATATGAAGTCCGGAACCTGATAAACCTGTTGCAAAACAGGGCTGCTGATCCAGCGGCTCTGGTGATCCCGGCCAGTCCGGAAAAACACAGCGGCCTGATGAAAAAGATTCATTCCTTTTTAAAACACCGGGTCATGGAGCAGTTTTTCCTGAAAAATGTATTCAAAAAAGAATACGATTCGCTGCAGCTGGGAAGATTCAGAGAGGGCGGTGAAATCCATCAATGGATGTATGACAGATATTCTATTGCCAGGTTATTGTCAAAACTTGGGATGTCTGACATCCGGCAACAGCAAGCAGAGAAAAGCTTCCTGAACGGCTGGGCTGAATTCAATCTCGACACCGAACGGGATGCCTCCGTATACAAACCCGATTCGTTGTACATGGAGGGAATTAAAAAATGACCAGCACCTCTGTACCGGGCTGATTTTATCGTGCACAATCCTGAATGATAAACCCAGGCAATAAAAAAACACCATGAATCCAGCACCGATTGTACTGTTTGTCTACAACAGGCCGATTCATACCTTACGCACCTTACGCGCACTACAGGCAAATAAAGGCGCTGAAGAATCATCACTTTTCATTTTTGCAGATGGCCCGAAATCAGATTCCAGTCCCGGGAATCTGGCCAACATCCGGGCTGTGCGTGAAATCATCAGACAAGAACAATGGTGCAAAACGGTTACGATCGAAGAGAGTGTACAAAACAAGGGGCTTGGCGCTTCTGTGATAGCTGGGGTCACTCAAATTGTGAATGCCTCTGGCAAAGTCATTGTGCTCGAAGATGATTTAGTCAGCTCGGCCTACTTTCTCCAATTCATGAATGAAGCATTGGAGTGCTATGAACACTCCGAATCCGTTGGCTGCATCTCCGGATACAATTATCCCCTGAAAGGGAAAGTGCCCGAAACTTATTTTATTAAAAACGGTGAATGCTGGGGATGGGCTACCTGGAAAAGAAGCTGGACCCTGTTCAATGCCGATGGAAAGTCGCTGCTCAGCGCATTGGAAGACCGGAACCTGATCGCCGATTTTAATTTTCAGAACAGCTATCCATACTCGGCTATGTTGAAGGGAGCAATCGAAGGCAAAAACAATTCCTGGGCCATACTCTGGTACGCTTCTCTCTTTTTAGAAAACAAATATTGTCTGTATCCGGGTCATTCCCTGATTCAGAATGAAGGCAACGATGGTTCGGGAATCCACTGCGAAACGAATCAACTGTATGAGGTAATCTTGGCCACCGCTCCTGTCCTTGTCAAGCACATTCCGATAGAAGAACATAAGCAGATGAAGAAAAAGATTGCCTCATTCTTCAAAACCTTGCCTCCCGGCTCGATGACCAAACGGCTTTTACTTCAAATAACGCCTGGCTTTCTGGTCTCTTTTCTTAAAAAATACCGGTTCTGAAAAGCGATGCAGACCCTGTTTGACCCTTCGCCGGCTGGTGCGAAAAGCATGTGCTGTTCCGCCAGATTCCAGTGGTGTCCTGTATCGCGGCTCCTCCCTACGGATAACCGGAAGAAAACCTTTCCTTTCAGTCAATTTGTTGCTGAAATGATGCACGAATGACCGAAAATATGCATAAATTGAGTAGATTTGTTCCTTCACTCATTAATCTTAGATTTTGCGTTTTTTCTTTACTACAGGCAAGCCGATTTCCCCTATGGAAAAAATTGAATATGAAATCAATTCCAAAATTCAAATCGGCTTTGGTTTAAAGGAGCTGTGGGAGAACCGGGAGCTGCTTTACTTTTTCACCTGGCGGGATATCAAGGTGAAATACAAACAAACCGTTCTGGGTATTTTGTGGGCGATTCTCCAGCCGATTATCCTCATGCTCACCTTCACACTTTTTTTCAATCACAGCCTGGGCGTAAAATCTGGCTCTGTTCCATATCCCGTGTTTGTGTTTTCTGGTCTGATTATCTGGAACATCTTTTCAAATGGGGTGGGCAATGCAGGAAACAGTATGGTTTCCAATGCCGGAATTATTAAGAAAATATATTTCCCAAGGCTCATTATTCCCATTTCCAGCATTCTGGTGGCCTTGTTTGATTTTTTGCTGGCTTTTTTAGTCGAACTGGCCCTCTTGTTTTACTACCATGTCTCCTTCTCGCCGGTTAGCCTGATTCTTTCTATCTCTCTGAGCCTCATCATCACCTTACTCAGTGGCTTTGGTCTGGGTTGCCTGCTTGCCTCCCTGAATGTCAAATACCGCGACTTCAGATACATCATCCCTTTTCTGCTTCAAATCTGGTTATTCGCAACCCCTGTTCTTTACCCGATTTCATTCATTCACAACAAATACATTTCGGCTCTGCTAAGCCTGAATCCCATGGTTGGCGCTTCACAGCTGAGCAGATCCTTCATGGATGGAAGCCCGATCATCAACCTGCAGGTGGGTATCAGTCTGCTTGCCGCCCTTGTCTTGTTTTTAGGTGGCCTGTTCTATTTTCGTAAGACAGAAGCTTATTTCGCTGATATTGCCTGATCAAAGGATATGAAACCCATTTTAGAAGTTCAGAATATCTCCAAAAAATATGTGCTCGGTCGCAAGACTGAAACGTATAAGACACTTCGCGATTCGATTCTGCTCTTCAACAAACCAGCCAAGGTGGAAGAAGAATTCTGGGCACTTCAGGATCTGAGCTTTGACCTCTATCCGGGAGATTCGCTGGCTATCATTGGCAAAAACGGAGCCGGCAAGTCGACCTTATTAAAAATACTTTCCAAAATCACCCCGCCTACAAAAGGAAAAATCATCTGCAGAGGACGGATTGCCAGTTTACTTGAAGTGGGGACAGGGTTTCACGGTGAGCTTTCGGGCCGGGAAAATATTTTTCTGAACGGCTCGATTTTAGGAATGAAGCGAAAGGAAATAGAAGCCAGATATGATGAAATAGTCGATTTCTCAGGCGTAGAGAAATTCATTGACACCGCATTGAAACATTACTCGAGCGGCATGCAACTTCGGCTAGCCTTTGCTGTTGCCGCTTTTCTTGATCCAGAGATCCTCATCGTGGATGAGGTTCTTGCTGTCGGCGATATGGAATTCCAGAAAAAATGCCTTGGAAAAATGCAGGACGTCAGTTCCCAGGGAAAAACCACCATTTTTGTCAGCCATAACCTGCTAGCACTCCAGAGCATTTGTAAGACCGGATTGTTACTCTCGGAAGGACGGAAAATAAGTTCAGGTCCGATCGAGCAGGAATTGATGAATTATGCAAATTTATTCAGAAGAGACAGTGAATTTTTCTCCTGCACTCAGTACAAACTGACCGACCGTCTTTCTATCGAATCATTCAGTTTGAGTCCCGCCTCGGCACAGACTGGCGATGACATTGACTTCGAATTGATTCTCAATGCCGGAACTCCGGTCAATATTTATGATCTTTCCATTTTGTTTTACAACAAATTCGACATGCGAATTGCAATTGTAGACCTTCGGAAGAATGGTGAAAACATGCATTTCGGTGATGTCAAAAACACGCTTTCCGTGCATGGAAGGATACATGCCATTCCGCTGATCGAAAGCGAATACAAGATCGGCCTGTTTGTGAATTCAAACGTAGTAAACAAAAACTTTCTTTCTTTGTTTTACTTCTCCCTTTCCTGCAAATCAAATACCGGACAAAAAATCAAATATCCCTCTGAGGCACGCGGGGTAGTCGAATTAGATATCAGCACCATCGAATATACGGAACAATGAAATCTTTTATTCATCACTCTTATCTTCAATTTGTTAAGCAGCTAAAAACACGTTTCACGCCCTTCATCCAATCGATTCCTTACAAAGGACTGAACGTATTTTACAGCAGAGGCACAAGCATCATGACCCCTTTTCTCAGTGGTGAAAGCATGGGCGCTACCACGTATGAGCCTGAAATTTCTTCGCGTCTTGTTGCGGAACTGAAACGAACCGATAAGAAAGGCGGATTCATTGATGTCGGAGCGAACATTGGACTGACCTCCATCAACGTATTGTCTGAAATCAGGGATTTGAAAATATATGCCTTTGAACCTGGACCCCATCAGTACGCCCTTTTAAAAAAAACAATCCGGGAGAACCAGATTGCAAATATCACGCTCTCTGACTATGCCCTTTCTGACAAGGAAGGCTTTGCTGATTTTGTTATACACGCAACGGAACATGCTTCAGGCGACGGATTTATTGATACAGGCAGGGCCGGAAAAGGGACAGTTATCCAGGTACAGACGACAACGCTGGATTTGTGGTGGAAAAAGAACGGCAGTCCGGCTATCTCGGCAATAAAAATCGATGCTGAAGGTTCCGAATTCTGGATTCTTCAGGGCGCCAAAATGCTCATCGAGCAGGAACAACCCTTCATACTGATGGAGTTCTACCCGGCACATTTTGCGCGCTACCCCTTCTCTGAAACGGATGTCATACGCTGGTTTCATGAAAGAGCTTACCGCATCTATACCGTTGAAACAAATCAGGAACTTCGTTTGGACAATCTGGAGAGTATGAAAGCCGATTTGCGCGACATCGTGGCTTTACCTGAAAAACTGTCCGACCGCTCACATGCAGGATCCGGTACTTGACCCCGGCCCAATTCACGAGCACATCGAAACCAAGGTTGCTATTTTATTTTTATCGCAAGAACCATGATTAAAAAATTAATCCGAAAAATATTTTCACTAAACACATTGCCAAAGCCACAACCCGGATGCATTGACAAACAAAGAATACGGGCTTTGCTGCCCCCTAAGCCCGTTATTCTCGAAGCCGGGGCTGCAGATGGCGGCGATACCCTCGAAATGAGCAGCCTTTTTTCAGACGGGCAAATCTATGCACTGGAACCGATACCGGTGATCTATGAAAAACTAAAAGCCAATGTTAAAAGCTGCCGGAATGTCAAAACCTTTCAACTCGGATTGAGTGATACGAGCGGAAAGACTTTACTTAACCTGAGTACAGACGAGCGGAATGAGATTCTTTCTTCCAGCTCCATTCTTAAACCGAAGGAACACGTGAATGTCCATCCGAATATTTTGTTCAATCAGACCATCGAGATTGACACCATAACCATCGATGAATTCTGTCAGCAGAATAAAATTCCAGTCATTGATTTTTTATGGCTTGACCTACAGGGAATCGAATTTCAAACATTGAAGGCCTCTCCGAAAACATTAAAATCGGTGAAAGTCATCCACACAGAGGTGAGCCTCATCGAAACCTATGAACAAACCGTTCTCTATCCGGAATTCAGGGATTGGCTGATCGCTCAGGGGTTTTCTGTTGAAATCGAAGAACTCCCATTCAAGGACATGGGAAATGTGGTCTTTGTCAGGCATTAATGCAAGGTACTGTATGTTTTTTTTTTAATTTAGATAAATTCTCAGGCATCCGACTGAAACTGACCCGAATCCCGAAAACACGCTGAATGAAACTGACCATAAAGCTTTCGCACCTGAAGATTTGGGATGGGAATTATTTACTCCAGTCCCCGCTGTCTTCTTCCAAGTGGGGTGAAACTACTTTCCAGATACAAAACAGTGAAAAGGAGTGCAATTTCTGGGTGATTCATGAAGGAATCAGCGAAATGGAAACAGCTAATTGCCCCAAAGAGAACTGCATTCTGATTATCGGTGAAGAAAAATCCAAAAAACAATACGATCCCGAATATCTGGCTCAGTTTGGAGCGCTCATCTCCACACGGACAGATTTACAACATCCAAGAATCCTAAGCTGGCATTACATCTGTCCCTGGCATCTGCACAAATCGTATGATCAGTTGAAAGCGCTGCAATCGCTTCCCAAGGGACGAACACTATCCACCATTTGTTCTGACGAAGCCGGCCTGGAAGGACACAAGAAAAGATTTGCCTTCACCAACAAAATGATCGGGCATTTTAAAGACAGACTCGATGTGTTTGGGAAAGGATTTAACTATATCCCGGATAAATACGATGGGCTGGCTCCCTACCGGTATTCCATTGCAATAGAAAACTCCGTTCATACCGATTACTGGACGGAAAAACTGACGGATTGTTACCTGAGTCTGACGATGCCGATTTATTACGGATGTCCGAATGTGACCGATTATTTCCCGGCCGAATCGCTCATCCGAATAGACCTCGATGATTACGCCGGCTCCATTCGCATCATTGAGGAGGCCATCGAAAGCGACCGGTATACACAAAATCTGGGCTCCCTTTTGAAAGCCAGAGACCTTGTGTTGGACAACTATCAGATTTTTCCGGCCTTGCTTTCCTGCCTGAGCAAAAACCAGAACTTGTTTTCGCCGCAGTCGAAAGGAAGCACGCTCATCAAACCTGAACGTTTTTTTCAAAAAGGTTTCACCCAGGCAAGGATCAAAAACAAATTAAACCGCATTTTCAAAAAACGCAGTTGAGCAGCTTCCAAAACAATATTGCTCATTTCGGCATCAAAATATCTGATCATGCACCGTATCAACAGGCTCAAAAATTTGCTGACTAAATGGCTTTGGAAATTCAAGCTTGCTTTCTTCCACTCCGGAACAACTACCGTTCAACCGGAGGATATATCCATAGTTGTTGTGGGAAGAAACGACAATTACGGAGGCGATTTTTCATTGCGCCTTCAAACGACCATCGACTGGAATCTGAAGCAGTTACCCGGTGCAGAATTGATTTACATCGAGTGGAACAAAATAGCCGAAAAGGAGAGTGATTGCCTTTGGATTGAGAAAAGATATCCAGGTTCGAAATGTTTTATTGTACCCAATTCTGTGCACAATACGATCTGCAAGAACCCGAAAATGCATGTCATGGAGTATTTTGCCAAAAACCTCGCCATTCGAAAAGCCAGCAAAAACTGGATATTAATGATCAATGCCGACTGTTTTCTTGGCGCTGATGTAACCAGAAACATTCACAAGCTCAATGAGAAGTTTGTTTATGGTACGCATTACGTGAGTATCAAATGGGACGGAAAACCAATTGCGGCGTATCACATGAAAAACGTGATGAACCAGGTGGTCAGCTTCCCGGCCGACTCGAAGCTATTGTCTGTTGTCGGCAACTTCATTCTTACACACCGGAAAAACTGGCTTGCCGCAACGGGGTATGACGAACAATTAAACAATGTCAGAGCCGGGGTGGATACAAATGGACTCCAACAACTTCTGCAGCTCGGCCTTCAAACCATGGTACTTGGGCATCATTATCACCTGGATCATCCTGAATCAATCATACACGGACCGAATCAGACGCACGGCACACATACATTCAATAATGTACCTTACAAAAATCCGGAAAACTGGGGAATGAATACTCATCCATTGACACAACTTAGCGAACGAATATGGCAAGTAGAAGAAATTTAGTTCTGGGCGGTGAAGGCACAATCGGACATGCACTTTGTGCCCACCTTTTAAGTCTAGGCGAGCAGGTAACCAGCCTGGACATCAAAACCGGTTTTGACATCCGGGTCAAAAGTCTGGATGATTACAGTGCCTATGATTATGTTTGGTTCCTTGCCTGGGATGTAGGTGGAGCGAAATATCTGGCGAATGAAAATTATCTGATCGATATCATTTCAAACAACTCGATTTTGTGTGAAAAGATTTTCACTTTCCTGAACAAAACAAAAATACCATTCATGTTCGCCTCTTCACAGATGGCGGCCCCCAATACACCCTATGGAGTAACGAAACTTCTCGGAGAAGAGTGGACTCGCTTGCTCGGCGGACAGATTTGCAGATTCTGGAATGTCTACGGATGGGAACACCCCGGTGTAAAATCACATGTTATACCGGATCTGGTCATGCAGGCCCTTCAGAACAAAAGAATTGAACTCATGACTGACGGACAGGAAGAAAGGCAATTCATCTACATGGACGACTGTGTGCAAAACATGGTCGCCATCCGAAATGCGGGAGCTACACGGGTAGACATAACCGATGGAAAGTGGGTCACCATCGAATACATTGCTCAGCAAATAGCCAGCTTGCATCAGGTCCCCTTAAAACTTGGCAGCAAACTCGGCTATTCCAATAAAATTGAACCCGTGACCACCTATCCGCTCCTTTTTCAAACTGATTTACGTAATGGAATCCGTAAAATATCTGAAAAAGCCATCCACTTCATTTCTACCAACACCCTTTAAATGCATGATCGCATTCCTGAATAAAATAAGAACGTATCGCTGGCGTTGGATTGGAAGACGCAAAATAAAATCAGCGGTGAACTCTTGTTTAGAAAAGGGAAAACCATTGAAAATCATTTTGGGGGCTTCAGATGACCGTTACGATGGGTGGATACCGACAGACATCCCCCATTTTGATGCCTCGAACAGTGCTGATTGGGCCCGCTTCTTTCCTTTGAATTCCATAGACAACCTCCTTGCAGAGCACGTCTATGAGCACCTGACCTTAGCTGAAACTAAAAAATCGTTTCTTCTCATGAAGAACTATTTAAAACCTGGCGCTGTATTCCGCATTGCCGTACCAGACGGTTATCACGCCTCTTCAGACTACGTCGATTACGTTAAACCCGGCACGACCTACTCCGGCTGGGAGAATCACCAATTGTTGTGGAACAAGGATATGCTTTCGGAAGTTGCAGCCGAATGCGGATATGAAGCCACCTTTCTACAGTATTATGATTCGAACAGGCAGTTTACCGACACCTATGTGGATGATGAAAATGGAGTTATAGCGAGAACATTTGAAAAACTGAAAAATGACAAAAGCAGGCCGTATACTTACACCTCGCTGATTGCCGATCTGCGGATAAGCCCGCCATCACGAACAGGATCGGCAAACTTACAGGATAAGAGAAACGCATAAAGCCCGGGTATTTTTAAACGCACGATCATTCAGCATGTTTGTTCGGTTTGTAAGAAACGCGTTGCCACTTCTCTGCACTGCAAACTTCTGACAAAAATTTGAACAGTCTGGATGCTGTAGGTTTCGGACTGTAATGTTCCAAAACCCAGGCTCTGCCCTCTCCGGCTATCTTGCGGATTTGCCCGGAATTCAGTCTTAAAATACTTTCGCCGGTTCGCTTGAAACTGTCTCCAACACCGATGTAGTGAACTCCTTCAACCGGCATTTCGGGTAACACCCAGTCATACATACCGAAGTCCATATGAAGAGGAACGGAATTGGAAGCCAGACACTCCCAAAGTCGCCAACTGTCATATTGATAAATAATTGCACAGCTGCTCAAATTGCTCAAGCCTATCTTGTATTTAATGATGGGATATTGCCTCAGAATCTTTGAGACAAAATTAAGTGTCAACGGCCTGAAATGGACCGAGCCTCCGAAACAAAATGTAAAGCTGGAAGAATTGAGCGATGCATAGAATTCAGGGTAATGTCTCCTCCCCGACTGCTCCCAGTAATGCTTGTCCTCCTGTCCGTCAGGTGGCACTGAAAATGCATTCACCTGATTCACTATTTTATAGTTTGTTTCAAGTACCGGCACTAATTCAGCTACGGCACGGGCCCGGATATCATGAGGAACACGGTAATTCACCAGAATATTTTTCCCGATAGGCACTTGTAAACTCCGGCTGATCTGATCCAGAATTCGTTGACTGAGTCCAAAGGCCCAGGGTCTTACATTTTTTGGATACTTGAAATTTTTAGAATAATGCGTTTTCAAAATCAGGTCAAATTTTGAGAAACGCGGGTCCGTACAAAATGTATTGAATCCGTCCATCAGATCAGTCAGCACATTGATCTTTTGAAAATCGACCTGGTCAATTCCCTCCGGATGAAGCATAAAATAGGATGCGTCATAAACATGAATCTCTGCAGCTGTCTGATGGATGTCTTTTCGGATCAGATAGTCGTTTCTCTCGGGTTCGAACCAATAATCAATATTCCCGCAAAAGGAGAGCCCCAATTCGCGGCAACCTTCGGCAAGCGCAACCAAAGCATGCTGGTAATTGGCTTCAGCAGGATTCACATAAGGTGCCAGATAAAATTTTATAAAGCCTTTCATTTTATTGGGGTCAGTGCTGAAACAGACAACTCAGTGAGCAATTCTCTCGTCATCGCTTATTGACTTAGCATAGCCTTCAGATTGTTCTTGAGATCGTCCAGACCTATGTTCATGTCCCAGGAATTGGTTGAAGGGACAAGGGTGTAGTCACAAAACTGGTTATAGAAATCAAGATTAAAAATCGATGCAAGACTGAGATAACAATTGTCATTGCTGTTGCCCGCTTGAGCAAATTGAAGCACTTTACCGTTTTCAGGCATAAACATCATATTCACAAGGTTCGCCCCGTGTATGCCGGCAAAATATTTACAACTGCACATAATCGCAATTTCTTCCGGGAAAGACAAATCTTCGAAACAGATTACACGAAACCCGTTGGATACAAGAACTTCAATTACCTCGTCCTCATTCGACACGTATCTGCTTTTTGCTTTCTTTCGGCTCACATAAATTTTCTCATATGCTTCTGGATTTCCAATCCCCGAAAAATCAGCGAACTGGAGCAGGTAATCGCGCACCTGCTTTGTGAGCGGGGGATAAAAATTACCCGTGCTTGCCGAATGCTCGGGCATCAGGAGCGTACCTACATGCGCATATGATTTCATCGGAAGATATTCGATGCCTTTGAGGTTTACCTTGCTCAAGGTCGTTTCAATAAATTTTGATTTGTGATTTTCGGGGAGCAGCAGGATCAGGTCTTTGCATTGCTCTTTCACGGAAATCAAGCGGGGCAATGCATCCAACAGCCAGTGGAAATAATTGATGCTCCAGGGATTCGACACGAGCAAATATTTCTGGTCCTTCAAAAGCACTGTTCTTTTCCTTTTCAACAGATTGACAAACCTGTATTTCATCCCATAATCAGACGCAAAGGCCGGATGAGGTAGTGATGAAACAGCTGTAGAAAAAAGGTCAAAAACGATTCCTTCTGCAGATACATTGACGTTCTTAAACGTAATGAAATTAACTTCAGGAAACGCCCGCTCAATTTCATGCTGAAAGTATTTACGGTCTGATGTCTTGATGTTTTTTGGCCATCGCCGCTTAACAACAAAAGCATCAAACAGCTTTTCTTTTTTAGTGATCATCGGATGGATGAATTTATAGTCGGATAACGAGTGTTGGTATTTGAAAATTAAACAGGCTCGCCTTAAAATTACAAATATAAAACGGGATACGGCATCTCCGCTCAAACGAGCGCCTGATACGCACTTGAACCCATCGGCTTGCATGACGCCACTCAGATGGCGTTAACCGGTAAACCAATCCTGCCCGAATCTGTACATCACGGATGAGGACGAAACGCAGTTGAATCTGCAGAATGAGCTGAAAACCGCAGGCTGACCTCGATTCTTAGCCCTCGCTTATTCTTTGGAGGCGGTATTCAGCAAACACCATCGCCAGAAGTCCAATTAAAATATATTCCATAAATTAGTGCGCTCTTGGCCCTTCTTCAAAACATCTAAATGCCTAAACTGCTCACTGTACTAAAAACCGGCCTCAGGCGAAGTTATTTTTTCGTGCATCAGCTTTATTTCACACTCGCCGGGAATGCAGTCAGCTGCAATATTTGCAAATTCAAAGCAAACAAACTCAACAGCGACTCCTGGCATTTGTACACAATCTGTCCCAGATGCCAGTCCGGTGTGCGGCAACGTTTACTGTGGGAAGCATTGTGCTCGTTGGAAGAAGTAAATCTCAGGAATCTAATAACCGATAAAAAAGTACTGCATTTTGCCCCGGAGCACATTTTAAGAGACCTCATTCGCAAAACAGCCAGCCTTTATAAGACCGCAGATTTTTTTGCGGGTGACTATACTTACCCCAACATCGATTACAATCTGGACATTTCGGCTATGCCGAAAATTACGGATTCGTCATACGACTGCCTGATAGCGTGTGATGTGCTGGAACATGTTCAGGATCACCATTCCGCATTCATGGAAATAAACAGGGTTTTGAAACCGGGTGGCTATTGCATACTTACAGTTCCACAGAAAGACGGACTCCAGGTTACTTTAGAAGATCTGTCCATCACGGACCCTGCAGAAAGAGAAAAAGCGTTTGGACAATCCGATCACCTGCGCATCTACGGCGCTGATTTTGCTAAAATGCTGGATCATTCAGGTTTTGATGTATTTACGGTAAATGAGCAATCTTTCCCGGCCGAAACCGTACGCAGGTTTGTGCTGTTTCCTCCCGTACTCTCCGAACAACCAATGGCGACTAACCACAGGACCATCTATTTCGGAAAAAAGCGTTAAGGCAGGGCTTGACGGTTTCTTTGCCATAATCAGATATATCAGTCGTACTTTTTCCCAGGGGTCGATTATTTTATACATTTGTAGAGTGTCATGTTATGTACATTTGTAAAGTATTGCAATATGTACAATTGCCAATCATCTCCATACACCGGAACCAGCAGAAGGAAAGCATTCAGAGAGGCAAAAACAAGGTGTTTTTGTACGGTTCTATTTTCGTACTGAACATGCTATGCACTGAACACTACTAAGGCAGGGGACGTTGAAGGTCTGGTTTAGTAAATGAATAAACGGAAATGGGTGCAGAGAGAATGGCCTTCATGAATTTCTATTCATGATCCGGAATCGCCCGAAATAACCAATGTTTATGGCTATACCCATATTCCTTTTCCATCGTATCAGCCCGGTTGAGATATCCTGGTGCCCTGGCATGCATCCGGTTTTTTTTGAAAAGGTCATCAAGTATCTGACGAAGCGGTTTCAGATTGTTTCCACAGAACACGATTTCGAACAGGAAAAATCGAAAATGCCGGGCTCCAAACCCTTCGCGTGTATCACCTTTGACGATGGATTTAAAGACAACATCGAATATGCTGCACCTATCCTGCGAAAATACAATTGCCCCGCTTCTTTTTATGTCGTAACCGACAGTATAGATAACAATACGCCGACCTGGATTCATCTCTACAATCAAGCCTTCGATGAAACCGGACTTTCCCGCCTGGAAATCAAATCGGACTATATCATTGAAAAATCCCTGGACATCAGCTTACCATCGAGGGAGGCACGGATAGACTTTGGAAAGACCTTTTTCGAACGGATCAAAAAGATTCCTCACCAGGAACATCAGCTTATTTTGCAGCAGATTCAAAAATCTTTCCAGGATGTGAAACCTTTGAATAACCTGATGCTCACCTGGAGTGACATTAACGAACTCAAAAGCGCTGGATTTGGTATCGGCTCACACACAAAAACACATCCCTATCTCTCTTTCCAGGAAAGTGATTCCTTTATCCTGGATGAATTTTCTGAGTCTGCCAGTCGAATACATGCAATGACTGGCAGCAGACCCCAGACCATTGCTTATCCTGCCGGCGATTTTGACGACAGGATCAAACAGTTGGCCAGGCAGGCAGGATATCAATTCGGACTGGCTGTAACACAAAAACGATACAATTTGGGGCAACACGATGTGATGCAAATTCCACGCGTGGATCTGTATGCCGATGCAGGCTGGCCAAAAACAGTATTGAGGATTCATGGAATTTTACAGGAAATTAAGAACTTGATTCCGGGAAGATAAGTCTTCGGTTTTTAGCCCAGGGATCTGATTTTTTACGATAAATAAAGTATACCAGTGTGGCATCGAAACTGAGCATAAGCGTCATTACCCCATCGTTTAACCAGGGATCTTTCCTGGAGGAAACGATCCAGTCTGTGGCAGCTCAAAACTACCCCCTTCTGGAACATCTCGTAATCGATGGAGGAAGCTCAGATCAGTCTGTTCAAATACTTCAAAAATACAACGTCCAGCTAACCTATTGGGTGAGTGAACCGGACAGAGGACAGAGTCATGCCATAAACAAAGGCTTGCAGAGAGCGACCGGTCAAATCGTTATGTGGCTTAACAGCGATGATGTGCTTCTGCCAGGCGCACTGGCAAGAATCAGTGAGATCTTTTCAGCCCAACCGGGAGTTGATTTTATTCATGGGAAATCGGTACTTTTTGGTGATGTCTCGAAGGAATTGACTTTGGGCGAAGGCTTGTCCGAAATGGAATCCCGTTACCTGGCCACCATTCCTTTTCCGCAACCTTCTTCATTCTTCCGTAAATCCCTATCCGACATGCTGGGGCCACTGAATGAAGAATTGGATTATGGCATGGATTACGAATATCTGGTGCGCGCTGTTCTGACCGGAACAAAACCGTTTGCAGTGAACGAATTTTTTTCAAAATACCGCCTGCATGCGAACAGCAAAACCAAAGACAAGATTCAATTTTCAATCGAATGGTCAGGTGTTTTCAGCAAAATGCTTCGCTCAGTGGGAAATGCAGACGATCTGATTCAACAGATGCAGGCAGCCGGCGTATACCATGAAGGTGACGACCGCTTTCCGGTCACTTTTTTTCCTGACAAAATCACACTTCAGCAAGCCTTGCTCTTCCACTTGCAAACACAGGCCAATTACTATTACAGTGCACTTGATTTTAACAAGACCCGGCCAATACTTCAGACGATACGCAGGATAAGTCCGGATTTTTACCGCAGTCAAAAATTACAGACATTGAATTTTAAATCCAGGTATTTGCCAAAACCGCTTATCACTTTGCTCAGAAATTTAACACGCTTGTAGCACATTTGTTTTCAAACTCATTGTTACTCATGAAAAATCAGCCACTCTTCAGTATTGTTGTTCCGACATACAACCGGGCTGAACTGATCATGAAAACACTCGACAGTATTTTTGCACAAACCTATTCCAATTACGAGGTTATTGTGGTTGACAACAAGTCAACGGATCATACTGCCGAACTTCTCGAACCGCTTCACAAAGCAGGAAAAATCCGATTAATCATTCACCCCGAAAATCGCGAACGCTCCGTTTCCAGGAACACAGGATTTGCCAATTCACTGGGAGATTTTGTAACCATCCTCGACTCCGACGACCTGATGCTGAAAGACAATTTAAAAGATGCCGCCGAATTCGTAAGGACACATCCCGAGTCTGTTTTTTTTCACAACAAATACCACATGGTCAATGAAGCAGGGCGTAAAATTTACTCCTATCGTTTTCCAAAACAAAACAGTCCACAGTCGCTCTCGCAGGGAAACTACCTTTCCTGCATTGGTGTTTTCCTGGCAAAGAAAATATATACAGAACATGTATTCGATGTGGAGCCCCTGCTCTTAGGTTCCGAAGATTGGGAATACTGGCTGAGGATCATTGCCAGATTCAAACTGGATACACTCGACAAACTCAACAGCCTGATCGTGCACCATGAAAACCGGTCATTGACAAAATTCAATATAGAAAGTTTCATCCCGAAAACGGAATACATCATCCGTAAATTCAAGGCCGATCCGATCCTGGATGCTGTTTACAAACACGAATACCCGGTCATTCATTCAGCAACCTATCTGTTTGCTGCTTCCCGGGCCAACTCAATGAAGCTCTATGCAGATGCCCGGAAATATTTACGCATGGCTCTGCAAATTTACCCCGCTGCTAAATTCAAAATCAGATTTTGGAAGATCCTGACAATTACCGTTTTAAGAAAGGAAAACGAACATCAGATTTAAACAAACTTGGCTTATTTCCTTACCTTTGCAAGACACTCAAAAACAGATCATCAAATGCCCTATAGCTTCGGTACACTCTGGAATACCAAGAGTTATCAGGTGAGCAATGAAAATGACAGGGATATACCCTGTTGCGACTTATTAAACGATTTACCTGCATATGAAAATGACTATGCAGACAGCATGCAGCCACTAATTCAGCAAATTATTTTCTCATGAAAGTATTGATACTTGCAGGTGGCATGGGCACACGCCTGAGTGAAGAAACGGAATCACGACCGAAACCCATGGTCGAAATTGGCGGAAAGCCGATTCTCTGGCATATCATGAAGCACTATTCACGGTATGGCTACAATGAATTTGTTATCCTGCTGGGATACAAAGGCTATTATATCAAAGAATATTTTGCCAACTATTTTGTGCATCACAGCGACATCACGATCGACCTGTCCAACAATCACATTGAAATTCATAACAACTCATCCGAACCCTGGAAAATCACGCTTCTGGACACCGGAATAAACACCATGACCGGAGGCCGGATCAAGCAAGCCAAACCGTTCATCGAGAACCAAACCTTCATGCTTACCTATGGCGATGGTGTTGCAGATATTGATCTTGCAGCCCTTGTCAAATTCCACCGCCAGCATGGCAAATTGGCTACGATGACTTCTGTTCAACCGGAAGGCCGTTTTGGCGCGATAGATATGGGCACCGAAGGTGTGGTAAACAAATTCATGGAAAAACCCAAAGGAGATTCAGGTTGGATCAACGGCGGCTTCTTTGTTTGCGAACCCGCAATGCTTGACTACATAAGTGGAGATTCGCAATGTATTTTCGAACGCGAACCCCTTGAGTCGCTTGCCGGTGATGGCCAGCTGCATACCTTCCAGCACCAGGGATTCTGGAAATGCATGGATACCTTGCGGGATAAGATTCAGTTAAATGAAATGTGGGATGCTAACCAAGCCAGATGGAAAACATGGTAATCGATTTCAATCAGGCCTATCGGGGCAAAAAGGTGCTGGTTACCGGCAATACGGGTTTCAAAGGATCCTGGCTCTGTACCTGGCTGACAATGATCGGCGCAAAAGTATACGGCATCTCATCTGATGTCCCAACAGATCCGGCCCTGTTTGAAGTTGCCCACCTGAGAAAACAGATTACCTATATCGAACAGGATGTGCGTGATTTTGCTGGCCTGAAAAAAACAATTGATACCCTACAACCCGAATTCATTTTTCATCTCGCCGCTCAGGCGATAGTCAGCCGCTCATATTCAGACCCGCTCCTTACTATTCAAACCAATGTCCTCGGAACAACCAATATGCTCGAGGTGATCAGGCTCGCCACATACCCGGTGAATGCAATTTTTATCACCAGTGACAAATGCTATGAAAACAAGGAATGGATCTGGGGATACCGGGAGAATGATCAACTGGGAGGCAAGGACATTTACAGTGCCTCCAAAGCCGCCGCTGAAGTTCTCATTCATGCATATATGAATTCTTTTCTGAAAGCCTCCTCCAATGTACGGGTGCTTTCTGTCAGAGCCGGCAATGTCATTGGTGGAGGAGATTGGGCTGCTTCCCGAATTGTACCTGACGCTTTCAGAGCCTGGAGCAGTGATCAAACACTCGATATCCGGAGCCCTGATTCCACCCGGCCCTGGCAACATGTGTTGGAGCCTGTCGGCGGGTATCTCCGGGCCGGTGCTGTACTTGCCACCGATCCGAAACTTAGCGGAGAATCCTACAACTTCGGACCGTTGTCTGATCAGAACTTCAGTGTACTTGATTTGATCAGGGAGTTGTCCACACACTGGAGCAGGGGAACCCAACAACCTCTCTTCAGCGTATCCCGGACAAGTCATTTCCATGAGGCAGGACTGCTCAAATTAAATTGCGACAAAGCCTTACAGGATTTCCAATGGAAGCCGGTACTAGACTTTAATCAAACAGCGAAATTTACAGCTGAATGGTATAACCGGTATTATAACTCGTCAGATGCCGGATTCGAATTCACCCAAAGCCAAATCAGGGAATACTGTGTTCTTGCTCAACAAAAAAAACTGAGATGGACTCTGTAAAGCTTTCCGGTGTTATACTTGCTCCGCTCAAACGCATTCCATCCGAAAAAGGAGATATACTGCATGCTTTGAAGCATGATGAAGACGGATTTCTGGCCTTTGGTGAAGCCTATTTCTCGTTTGTTCTCGGTGGAGCAATCAAAGGATGGAAAAAACATTTGCGGATGACACTCAACCTGATCGTGCCTGTTGGAAGCATCCGTTTCATATTATTTGACGATCGGGA
>Ga0207091_1065_pt1 | contig 25732 bp, 18 predicted proteins | sample Alteio_BWMinHeat_47_FD_153534 | JGI IMG/M metagenome (GOLD analysis project Ga0207091, IMG submission 153534) | Enriched cells from forest soil in Barre Woods Harvard Forest LTER site, Petersham, Massachusetts, United States -... | ecosystem: Environmental > Terrestrial > Soil > Temperate forest >... | reverse complement strand
ACTTCTAGGGCGTCGTAGAAAGCGAGCTCTTCGGTAGTGAAGCCCAGGTTTTCGCCGCGTTTGTCTGCTTCGCGCATTTGCTTCGCAAGGTCGATTAATTCTTGCAAGATTTGGGCCGTTTCGATTGCGCGGTTCTGGTATTTGCGGATGGACTCTTCGAGCATTTGGGAGACGAGGCGGGACTGGACGAGGTTCTTTTTGGCACGGACTTTGATTTCGTCGTTGAGGAGTTTCTTGAGTGCTTCGAAGGCGAGGTTGCGTTGCGGGAGGTCTTTGATTTCGGCGAGGAACTGGTCAGAGAGGATGGAGATTTCGGGGGACTTGAGGTCAGCGGCCGAAAAGATGTCGATCACTTTGTCGGACGCAACGGCGCGAAATAAGATTTGGCACTAATAGAGAGCCGAATTCAATTCTCCCGTAGCTGCAGATCCCTTTACTGGTACCTTCAAATCAGCCAGTTCCGATCGGTTCATTTCAACTCTTAGCGCTTCTAGCCTAGCCTGCATCTCGTCAAAGGAAAGGCGCGCTGCGGAAGACGTTGCGAGCGCTTGGGATGCGGCGATCACGAAGTGATCGGCACGAGAAAGTCTCATCCCATTTTCGGATAAAATTTTTGCGAGCCCCATCGTTCTCGTGATTACAGCATGTTGGTCATAGTGGGGCGGCAAATCCACACAAGGTTTTCGACACACCAGTATGGAATCGAGACTAATCGGGTCATTGGCCGCACTCTTTGGACTTGCTCCACGCAACTCGGCGTGGACTGGGTGAGCTGCTACGATCTGGAGTCCAGCGGCACAGATGGCTTCGTGTATTGCAGCCCAGCCTTCAGCTCGTGAGTGGTGAAATGTGAAGGCGAGAATGCCATCTTCTTTCAGGACTCGGGAGCATTCGAGAAAGACGCGCGATATTTGGTGTCCAAATATTCGGGGGTCTGCGTTCTGGACTTCGCCGGGATCGGACGAATCCTCCCTATCAAACCATCGCAAACGGTCGCGCAAGGCCGGTGCCAACCAAGCGAAGAAGAAATCACTCAATTCGCTGTAGTGCACAAAATCGAAATACGGAGGGTCGGTCACAACGGCATCGATGGATTGGTCGGGTATAGGTAAGCGTGCACTGTCACCATTTAAGATCAGTGTTCCCGAGCCTGCAGCAACGAGTTCGTCCCACGAACTATGCTGAGTGGCATCAAGGGGCGCGCTTGAAGTGATTTTGCCCGGTCGCCCCAAATTCTTCAGTAGTCCGGGATTGATGATGACCTCAAATGGATCGTCAAGGTATCGCTTTGCCCGGAGAAGCCGAGACTCAAATAGGGACGAGAATGTGCCACTAGCCTTTTCGGTTCCCCAGACGGAGTTTTCCAAGGGAGTCCGCTCCGGCTTGAGGACGTGATGCGAAAACATATGTCGCACGGCTCCCGTTCCTTCACCTTTGAAGCTACAAAACATGTTGTTGAATTCAAGAGTACTAGAGAAAAGACACAGCATCTGCTCTTGTACGAGGCGGTCCTCGATTCTAAGTATTTCGCGTAACAACAACCCAAGACACAAGAGTTGACGATCATTGAAGAACTCACGCCAGGAAAAGTAGTTGTACCCCCTTGCTTGATTTGTGTTGTGGCCGGGACGCACGCGTAGAGTCGGGAGCGGCAGATTTTCCTTGTTTAGTCGTTCCTGGGCGGAAAGGTACAGGGCTAGATCGTCTTGACTCGCTTTTAGATAGATTTTTTCGCCCGACGGCCGCTGTGCTATCAAAGCATAAAGGCGATGCGCCAACGGCGGCCCACCTGCTGGCAAGAGGTCCTTAATGCGGAACCGACCACTATGGGCCGTAACATACTGCCCCGACGCTGGACCCTTCTGGGGATCAAATGCAACGTGACAAGCGGGACAGTCCGCGTGACTGGCATCATATCGACCGTCGAAGATCTCCCAGCAATTCGGGCATACAATTTGCGCCATTGGCTTTAGCTTTGGGTAGGCGTCCTGCGCAAAAACGTACCGGTCAAATAGGGGAACGAATTCGCCATCGGGGGTTCGAACGAGTTTCACCCAAAACGAATACATAACAGGAATCATTTCGCCTGTCTCTGGGTCTTTAGTCTGGTAATAGCGCGCGATTTCCGAAGCGATGGTGCGCTCCAGTTGGGAAAAAGCGCTGCGTAAGACGGCCTCTGGCACGCGGGCGAGGGACTGGCGTACGAGAAAAGTGCTAACGGGGTTGATGTCGCATCCCACAGCCATCGCCCCAATCTTTAGAGCTTCGCCCAACGTTGTACCGCTACCCATGAAGGGGTCGAGGACAACCCTGCCCGCCAAATCATTGCGTTTGTAGAAGGAATCCCAAATATTTGCGCCGCTGGGACTCAGCGCGGCCAAATTCATCGCCCGAAAAACTGAGCCAAGTCTGGTCGCCCACCATTTGTGAATGTGATAGAGGGGACGATTGATTTCCTTTCGCCAACTCTCGTGCTCGGCAACCTGGCTTACTTCTATGATAGGAAAGTCATATTCGATGGCTCTTCCCTGACGAACTTTCTCCAGGGGTTGTGGCGTAGCGAGTGTCATTCCTCATCCATAGCTTCAACAGCCCTTAGAATCGAAGTCCTGGATACCATTGTCACGCCTTTTTGTGATTGGGACTTCAGTCGATATGCGCAGAAGTTGTGTTGATCTCCGGCACTCGGGTTGGGAACCAGAACTCCTTTGAGTTCATTGGTACTAAAATCGAAACTATACCCTACAACGAGATTGTCGGTCTCAATGCGCGTGAGTTGGCCAACCAGCGCGAAGCGAGAGTCGGCAGAAGTGCCGTCTGGAACGATGAGGGTCATCAGTCCTGTGGTGCCCTCGGTTAGGGCGAACGGAGTAGGTGCCACGTACATCTTCCTATCTCGAATCATGATGTCGCCGTAGGTTCCAAAACCCTTGACGCTCTTGTTTTTGTGAACGTATTCATGGTCTGCGTTTAGGAAGTCGCCATGGCATACAACCAAATCAACAACCGGATACTGGCGGCGTCCGCCTCCGGTGTCGGGGTAAGGGGTCATGTCTGCTGGGTACCGCCCAAAAACATAGAAAATCTGACGGCCGTTGTGATACCCGCTCGGCACTTGACTATTTGAATCGTAATCGCGCTCCCGTCCAGGCCAAGCTAGACCTTTGACTTCGTAGCCCTCTGTGTATTCAACGAGCGAAAAGTCGGGATATGTGTTGCGCCCTGATCCTTCAAAGTGAACACTGAGTCTTTCCAGCCTTTTTTGAAACCAATTCTGGAAATGGAATTCTTTGTCTTTGGCACTTATCGATTCAATGAGCTCCCCGCTCTGAACCGCTAGGACGCACTGCTCGAAAACGTCGAAGCAAGTAGTTTTGTGACTGTTTTTCACCGGGACTTAGTCTCTCATTTTAGCGGTCGATTGAGAATAAGAGCTACCTGGCCTGACGGTCCCGAATGGCGAGATTCATTTTGCAGAGGCGCCAAGTGGTCTGATTGGATTCCTGGCCGTAGATGCTGAGGTCGGTGCGGCGGCCGCCGTGGGCTTCGGCAAATTTCTCGGATTGCACGAACATGCCGCCGGAGCCGCAGCAAGGGTCAAAGACGCGGCCTTTGTACGGCTCGATCATTTCAACGAGGAGCTTGACGACGGATTGCGCGGTGTAAAACTCGCCGCCCTTTTTGCCTTCGCTGGCAGCGAATTGGCCGAGAAAGTATTCGTAGAGGCGACCGAGAATGTCCTTGGAGCGGCTTTCCTTGTCGCCGAGGCCGATGGTGTCGATGAGATCGATGAGCTCGCCGAGGCGGCGCTTATCAAGGGATTCGCGGGCGTAGTCCTTGGGGAGAACGCCTTTGAGAGAAGGATTGTCCTTTTCGATGGCGAGCATGGCTTCGTCGAGGAGCTTGCCGATGCCGGGCTGCTTGGCGGCGGCCTGGAGCTTGGGCCAGCGAGCGGCTTTGGGGACCAGAAGACGTTTTCGGCGGTGTATTCGTCGCGGTCTTCCGGGTTGGCGTGGGGCTCGGATTGGAGGGCGGCGTGGCGTTCTTCGAAAGCGTCGGAGATGTATTTGAGGAAGATTAGGCCGAGGACTACGTGCTTGTAGTCGGAGGCGTCCATGTTGCCGCGCAGCTTGTCGGCGGCTTGCCAGAGAGTGGCCTCGAAGCCAAGGTTGGCGCCGTTTTTCGGGGATTTCGTTTCACGCTTTTTGGTGCGCGCCATGCGGGGTGGGTCTCCGAGAGATTGAGTGAATGGTCCAGGGCGATAATCATTTAGTGTTGGTTACTTGTCAAGGAACGGACTGCGAAGGGGAAGTGGCGAGTGGCGAGTGGTGAGAAAGGGAAGAGCGAAGACGGAACCAAAACGGGACAGCAACTGTTCGGGGTTGGAGGGGTTAGCGTATTAAAGGATTGGAAGGAGGGGACGATAGGAATAGAGCGAGCTGTACGAGGGGACAGGCGAAACTTTGGCGTAACGCGGGGGTGCGCGATGAGCACACCTAAAAATAGTCTAAAAATACTCTTGACACAAAACGGCTATGCGAACGATACTCCCCATCGCGCCAGTTATCTGCCTTCCCCCGAAGAACGTTCCAGCGTTCCTCTCCAATCCGCACGCCGGAAATACAGTCAGCGAGGAGTACCGGTGTCTGCACAATTAGAGAAAGAAACGATGCACTCGTTAGAGTTGGATCGGGAAGTCATTCGCTGTAAGACATGTGGTCTAGTCCAGTACCGGACGCGCACAGGGAATTGCCGGCGTTGCGTGCGCGCCTTGCCTCAGCGTCTGGAGTTCCTGATTCCTCCACCGGCACCTCCGGAGGAAGCAGCCGTTGAGCCCACGTCGGAAAAGTTCGCCAACCAGGAGACGGTCGAGAACATCGGCCAGCGCATACGCCAGTTGCGCGAATCGCGCTCGATGACCCAGAGCCAACTGCAATCACGCTCGAAGGTCTCGCGCTCCTACTTGTCCCGCATCGAAAGCGGCCAGATGACGCCAAGCCTCGGCACGCTGGAGAAGATCTCCGAGGCGCTGAGCGTCGGGCTGAACCGGTTCTTCATTCCGGAATCCGACGGCGAAGCGCTGCTGGAAGATCCGTTCATTCAGGGATTGCGGCCGTTCCTGCGCCAGTTGGATTGGGAACAGTGGCAGTCCATTCTGAAGAGGCTGCAGGCGATCAGCGATCACGTCGCGGCAGTGCCCATCAATCTCCGCCCTATCGGTAATCCGGCGCGGCTGCCGCAGGCGACGCCGGCGAATGGCAACGGCAACGGTCACATCGGCACGGGCCATTCGAATGGACATGCGCTGACGCATGCGCATGGCCATCCGCAGGGCTATCCGCTGCGGCGTCCCGAAGCGCCCTTCGGTTCTCAGGGCAAGCCGGTGTTTCAACGGCCGGTTGCGCGATAGAGTTTTACCCAGCAGAGCACACTTTGACGCGGTATCCCGAGTGGATCGGGATACCGCGTTTTTGTTTTGGTGCGGAATTTGACGGTGTAGAAATGCTAATCACGAATAACGGAAACTTTTGCGGCGGGAACTTCGAGCCGCATGAGGCGATGATTGGAATCGAGGAGGAGGAGGACCTCTATGTCGGCCGTGGTGACTTTGAGGCCTTGGTAGGATTTGCCGTCGGCGGTGGCCGAGCCCGTGGATTCGACAGTGATCGAGCCGGGCGTGAGCTCTTGCGGGATGAGCACCGGGAAAGTTTGCGTGCCGCGCTTGGTCCAATCGTAGACGCGGGCGAGAATGGCGTATTGGTGGTACAGATTGTTGTCGAGGACGGCGATGAGCGGCGCGCCGAAGCTTAGATCCTGTTCGAAGGGGCGCGCGCCCTGCATTTCGAGAGTGATCTTGGCGGTGCCGTTGGCGAAGAGAATATGAGCGCCGTTTGTTTTATCCGTTTTGGCGGTCCACTCGTAGCTGATCGGCGAGCCGTCGGGTTGCAGCACGAGCGTGCCGGTGACCCTAGCGGAAGCTGCTTCAGGAGGTTTTACATCGGTGGTGCCTTTGGCGGTCCAGCCGCCAGCGGAAGGCGAAATTTCGAATTCTTCGTGGCCGACGGTCTGGCCATCGAGCTTGATCGTGAGCTTTCCTTTGTCCGCCGCGAGCGCGGAAGAAGCTGCGCTGGAGGCAGCTTTTTTCGGGGCGGCAAAACTTAGCGCGGTGCAGAGTAGCAGCGCCGCAGTTCCAAATGCGACTGAAAGCTTGAGCACATGGCTGGTGGTATCCTGCTTCACGAAACCCTCCTCATCGGCTTGCCGCGGAAAAATTCTGCGCAAAGACGGATCTGGATGCGAGCAAATAGAGCCGACGCAACCCATTCTATGCGCGGAGCGTCAGGAATTTGGTTTTTCGACAACGAGATGTGCTTCGCTGTTCACTGAGGGAGTGATTCCGCGGCGGAGGATTTCCGCGACGACGGCGGTGGGTTCGCCGGAGCTATCGATGCGATGATCGGCTTGCTGATAAGAGGGCAAACGCTGCGCGTGAAGTTCGCGGAAACTATCGACATCACGAAAGAGCGGGCGGCCGGTCATGGTCATGCAGCGCTGTAGAAGTACTTCGATGGGCGAATCGAGCCACACGACCGGAATGCCGGCGGCGCGGAGAAATTCCGGGGCGCCGGGCTGGGCGTAAGTGCCCCCGCCAAGAGCGAGCACGGTGCCTTCTTTCAATTCGAAGGCGCGGCCCAGCGTGGCGCGGAGCTGGTCGGCTTCGATCTGGCGAAACGCCGGCTCGCCGAGGCGTTCGAAAATCTGGGGAATGGCGAGGCCGGCGGATTCCTCGATGCGGTCATCGAGATCGACAAAGCGCCAAGCCAACTGGCGTGCTAGGAGCGTGCCAACAGTGGTCTTGCCGGAACCCATGAAGCCGGCGAGACAAAGAATCTGAACGCGAGCATTGGACCCGCGCAAGAAGGGAGGTTGCGTCACGTATTTGCAGCGCGAAAATTAATTGCGCTTCAGAATACGGATTGTACCACTGTACGAGGAGAGCTCGACTTTGGCGAGGCCCTGGCCGACAGTGCCGAAGAGACCCTTGGAGAATTTTCCAGCCAGGTGCTTCATGCCATGAGAGTCAGGCTTGAGGTATGCGGAGGCCTGGTTGTCGACCGTGCCCATGGTGGTCTGGGCGTTGAGATCGAAGGAATCCGTTCCGGAGAAATGGACTTCGACCGTGCCCTTGCCGCTTTGCATGGTGTAGATGCCCGTGCGGATAAAATCGCCATCGTAAAGAATGTTTCCCGAGGTAGAGAAGAGGCTGACGTTGGTAAGGCCGGGCTGCAAAATCTGGGCGCCGCCGCTGACGGAGCGAAACTCGAGTTTGCCCGCGCACTGGGTGCAGACCAGGGAGCCGCCGGTGGTGCGGACGACAATGTAGCCGGAGACTTCCTTTAGATGAACGTCACCGGCGACGCTCTGCAGGGTCATGTCGCCCATGACCTGCTCGACGTAAATCAGACCCGTTTGCGTTCTGAGCTGGAGTTCGGTTTCTTCAGGAACCGTGATCAAAAAATTGGATTCCAGCTCGGAAGGCTGTGCGGAGGGATCCAGGATAATGGCCGTGACGTCGATGCGATCCCCGGCCTGTTCGATGTCTATTGCGATTTTGTCGGAAGCGCGGCTGGCGCTGACGATCACTTGCGGGTTCTTCGAGGATTTCACTTCAATCCGGCCGCTGGTCACGGCCTGAATCATAACCACCGGCCGGCCTTGTACGGTGAACTGCCTCTCGACGCGCTGCCCGGTGGCTTTCGCAGGCCCGGCGGAACACAGGAATATCGCGGCGCCGAGCACAGGCAGAACATGGCGTCCCATCGCTTTCAAGCTCATTTCAGTTTACGCTCCCTCCGCGATCCATCATCGCGGACAGCAATTCCGCTTTTTGCTGATAAGCGCGGGACAAGTATTCGCGCGCCAAGTCGTCTTGCGGGTCCTCTTTAAGATGCCGCTCGCACTCGGAAATAAATTCGTCGACGGTTTGGAGATTCTGCCGGAAAGAGGAGTCCACCGCAGAAGTGCTGGCCAGCCGCATATTCGAAAGGTCTTGTTCCTGCTCGTTAAGAGCCATCGCGGTATCCGCGAAAGCGTCGCGCTGGACCATTGGGGCGGGCTTTTGAAGCTGATAAGCGGCAGCGGCCACAATAAGCAGTCCGACGGCAGCGGCGGCGAAAGCTCTAGCGCGGAAAGCCGCGGCAAACGATTGCCACCACGGGGCGCTCGCGCGAGCAATCTCGGCTGGAGTCTTGATGATGCCTTCTGCCTCGAGCTGCGCGCGGAGTGAAATCCAAACGTGGGGCGGAGGTTCGGCCTCCGCAGGCAGCAAGTGTGCCGTGGCGACAATGTTTGTAAGGTCGGCTACCAGGCCCTGGCAGCTGCTGCACTCCGCCAGATGGGCTTTGGCCGCGTCCGGCAGTGGCGCCAGACCTTCCTGTTCAAGAACGATTTCCACATCTCTGCACTGCATGACCGATCACCCCGCGGGTAAAAGCTTTGGCAGTTTTCCCCGCTCCATTGCACTGAAACCTTTGACACTCATTTGGCGCTGGCAGTTGCCTCGATTGTATATCAATCGCCCTGGCCTGCCTGAGATTTTGCGGCATGGCGCATTTGCCGCGCCTGCTCGCGGACTTCCTCTTGCAGCAGGTCGCGGAGCCTGGTACGCGCCTTGTGCAGCTGGGACTTCGAATTGCCTACCGAACATCCCATGATCCCGGCTATCTCGTTGTGTTCGTAACCCTGTATGTCGTGCAGCACAAATACCGTCCGGTAACCGGGGGGCAGTTTCTCAATGGAACGCTGCAAATTTACCCGGTCGACTGCGCCCGTCAAACGCAAGTCCGGTGCACCGATATCTTTCCGTGGGCCCCCGGTTTCCTCATCCGGGTCCGTGGTTTCTTCCAGCGAGGCCACGGGAAGCGACTTCTTTCGCAACCGCATCAGTACAACGTTGACCGTCATGCGGTGCAACCAGGTCGAAAAGGCCGACTCGCCGCGGAAGGTGCCAATCTTGCGAAAGAGCTGGAGAAAGGCCTCCTGCATCAGATCTTCCGCGTCGGATGGGTTATTCACCATGCGCAAACAGAGGGCGTAGACGCGGCGACCGTGGAGCTGGTACAAAAACTCAAAAGCCGCGGCATCCCCGGCTTGGGCCAGGCGAATGGCTTCCGCTTCAGTCAACGCTTTGGGCGGCTGCGCAGCAGCCAACGCCCTGGGCGATTGAGAAGCCGACACGCTCGGATCGCTTGGTCGGTTTCTGGCCAACGGTCCAATAGCGGCACATCCAACCTCTCGGATGCGCCGAAACCCTCCTTGAGTTGTCCTTGCTTTGCTCCGCATGCCTAAACAAACACGAGCGGAAGGACGAATATTCCCGTGAAATGCACCGGGGTGCCGCGGGCTAGCAGGCCTAACTATTGTCCCGCGATCTGCGTCATTCGTCTATGGCGGATCACAGACTGGCGGACAGGAGGCTTGGCCTTGGGTGCGAGCATTTGGCTGCTGACTGTGCGCTGAAAAGCGGGAATCTGGTCCTCCGGCAGGGCCAGCAGAAAGGATTTCAGGAGAACGATGGCCTCACGAAGGCAGGTATTCATGTCGAAGTGGTCCTCGTCCGCGGCCTGCCAGAGCATGGCGGGGTCGGTGGCAGCGCCGGCAGAAAGGTCTTCGGCGGTGTCGCAATAATCGCGGCCAAGATCGTCAACCATTTCCTCCAAAGTGCTGACCTTGTGAAGAAATTGCGAGCGCTGCGTGAGCAAGACATGACTCAGCAGGCCGCTCATGCGCGCCGAGCGTTGACCTTTCGAACTGTTGAAATTAGCAGGATCCAGAGGGGCGGCGTTTGGAACGGTGCCGTAATGATTGGCGTGCTCGCCCAGAGCCCGCAGCAATGCGGATAGGGAATCCGTAAGCCGCGAACACAAGGCAGGAGTGACGCACATCGTCTGGAAGCACTTTGTCAGGCGTCCCTCATGGCGCAGTTCTATCGCTTCATTCAGCGTGATGCTCAACATTGTGTAACTGGCTTCGAGTTGCTGAACATAAAAGCCAAAGACTTTGGATTTTTCTTCTGGCAACCAAGCGCGCCAGTCTTCTTTGACAGACGTACCGCGGGGTCTGGGGGGGCGGAGTCGGTCGCTCACGGGTTTCTCCCTGGGGGCAGCAGCGGGGAGTATATCAAAAACATATCCTGGAGCTAGAACTTTCTTAATCTCTACCAATTTATAGGTGCTTCCTATGCAATGCATTCGAAATCTGCCTTGGTTGCTCTTGGCAGGTGCGGGCCGCTATACTCGGCTGCCATCACGATTGAAAGGATTTCCCATTGGAATTTGAGCCGCGCGACCAGTTTGAGCAGCGCCAAAAGAAACTCGAGCAAATTCAAGCGCTGGGCCATGACCCCTATCCGCGGGAATTTCGCTGGACGGATACGCCCGCGGCCCTGGTGGAAAAATTCAGCGAAGCGCCGGCAACGGAATTGGAAGCCAACAAGCGCGAAGTGCGTGTCGCCGGGCGCATCGTGTCGCTCCGGTTGATGGGCAAGGCCGGGTTCGCGCACCTGCAGGGAAGCGGGAAGCGCATCCAAATCTATGTAAAGAAAGATGTTGTCGGCGAGGCGGGGTTTCAACTGTTTCACCTGCTGGATCTCGGCGATTCCATCGGGGTGCGCGGCCATCTGTTTCGAACCAAGACGAACGAGCTCTCCATCTGGGTGCAAGAGATCACTTTTCTTGCGAAAGCGCTGCTGCCGCTCCCGGAGAAGTGGCACGGGCTTACGGATGTGGAATTGCGCTACCGGCAACGGTATCTGGACCTGATTGCCAACGAGAAGGCGCGGCAGGTTTTTGTCACGCGAGCGCGCATTATTCAGGAGTTGCGGCGATTTTTTGACGCGCGCGGTTACCTCGAAGTGGAAACGCCGATGATGCATCCGTTGGTGGGAGGGGCGGCCGCCCGGCCGTTTACTACTCACCACAATACGCTGGACATTGATTTGTATCTGCGGATCGCGCCGGAGCTGTATTTGAAGAGGCTGACGGTCGGAGGCCTCGACCGAGTCTACGAGATCAATCGCAATTTCCGGAACGAAGGGATTTCCACACAACACAATCCCGAGTTCACCATGCTGGAGTTTTACGAAGCCTACAGCAATTACCGCGACCTGATGGACATGAACGAGCAGCTCTTTGCGGAGCTGGCGAAGAACATTACCGGCTCGACCACGGTCAAGTACGGGGAAACGGAGCTGGATTTCTCGCGGATGGAACGCCTGACGATGCGCGAGGCCATCGTGAAGCACTGGCCGGCGGACGCGGGCGAAGCTCCCACGGCGGAAAAACTGGGTTCGGACGGAGGCGCGCGCGAAGCGACGGCGATGTATAACGCCTGGGCCAAGAGGACTGGGGCGCCGTACGCGGCGGGAAAGGGCACGCTAAGCGACGGCGAGTGGACCGGGCTGCTGTTTGAGACGATGGCCGAAGACAAGCTGGTTCAGCCGACGATCCTTTACGATTTTCCGACCGATATTTCGCCGCTTTCGAAGCAGAAGCCGGAAGATCCATCGCTGACAGAGCGATTTGAGATTTACGTAGCCGGTATGGAAGTAGCCAACGGCTTCTCCGAGTTGAACGATCCGGCCGAACAGGAGCGCCGCTTCCTGGCACAGATCGCCACGGGCGGCGATGAAGTGCCGAAGCAACTCGACAGCGACTACATTCGCGCGCTTTGCCACGGCATGCCGCCGACGGCGGGTGAGGGCATCGGCATCGACCGTTTGACCATGGTGCTGACCGACTCGCCCTCCATCCGCGATGTCATTCTGTTCCCGTTGTTGCGGCCCGAAGCGGGTAGCGACTCATCTTCCACTTCCGAAGGGCACGGCGCGTAACGTATTCTCTTGTGGATGCTCCCCACGATTCGAGCGAGCGGCCTGACCCTCGCTAATCATGCGATTTGAGTGGTTTGTCGCGCGGCGGTACTTGAGATCGCCGTACCGGCCCGCGGTACTCCGGCTGGTCACACTCTTTTCCATTGTGGGCGTGGCTGCAGGCGTGGCCACGCTGGTAATCGCGCTCTCCATGAACACGGGCTTTCGCGAAACGCTTCAAGAGCGTTTACTCGGCGTCACCGCGCACATCTCGCTCACCCGGCCCGGCACCGGAGGTATCCACAACTACGAAGCCTTGGCGGAAAAGCTGGCAGCGACGCCCGGCGTGAAGTCAGTGACGCCGGCCGTGTATCAGACCGTGCTGATGTCATTCGGCGGGGATGCGCGGGGCGTTGTGACCAAGGGAATCGACCCGGAGCGTGAACGAAAGAGTGACGAAGCGCTGCAGCGGATTATTGCCGGACGGCTGGATTTTTCGCCTGATGCGGAAGGCATCGATGCTTTGCTGGTCGGCAAGCAGCTTGCCCAAGAGTGGAGGCTGGGGCCAGGAGACTACGTAACATTAACGAGTCCCCAAGGAAGGCTCACGCCATTTGGGATGATGCCGCGGACTCGGAGATTCCGTGTGGCCGGCGTTTTCGATTCAGGCTTTTACGACTACGATGAAAACTGGTGTTTCCTCACCTTGCCTGCGGCCCAAGGGCTGACGGGCGCCAGCGATGTGGTCAATGTTCTGGAGTTCCGGCTGGAGCGACCGGAGCGCGCGGGGGAGATTGCGCGGCAAATCGAGCAAGCTTCGGGAACTGGGTTCCTGGCCTCTACCTGGATGGAGGAAAACCGCGCCCTTTTTAGGGCGCTGCGGCTGGAAAAACTGGTGACCGCGATTTTCATCGGGTTGATTACGTTTGTTGCAGGGCTCAATATCCTGGTAGTGCTTTCGATGACCGTGACGGACAAAGCGCGCGACATCGCCGTGCTGATGTCCATGGGCACGCGGCGCGAGCAGATCCGCAGAATTTTTCTGTGGCAGGGTATTACCATTGGAGCGACGGGCACGCTCATCGGTCTGGCAGTGGGTTACGCGTTTGCATTTGTTGCCGGGAGCTATCATTTGATTCCGCTCGATCCGCAGGTCTATGCGGTGCCCTACGTGCCGTTTCATCCGAGCGCCATGGACGGCGTGTGGATTACCGTCGTGGCGATGGGGATTTCGGTAGCGGCAACCATCGTTCCGGCGCGTGCGGCGTCACGGCTTTTGCCGGTCGAGATTCTCCGGTATGAGTAGGGAAGGACGAGGAGAGCCGGAGTCAATCTTTCCACGCGATTTTGGCGTGCCGTTTGCTCCTAGTGACATGCAGAGGCAGGCGGGTATGGCCGGGGAACAACTCTCAGCCTTGGCTGAATCGCAATACCCACCGCAAGCTGTTGAAATCAAAATGTTTACGAATGTCCCAATCTGGCAAGGGGATGCCCGAATTTCGGCAGGCAGACGACGGGCAGAAATAGGAAACGCTTTGGTCCGTATCGCTGCCACAAGATCGCGGTCTAACGGCCCGAAGATTGCTTAACCTGCATCTAAGTAGGAAGGGGTGAATGGCATTTGCGGCACTGAAGTGAGAAAGATTCGGCCACGGAAATGATGCCCAGCGATTCCAACTCGAATTCAAGTATTCAGAATGCCGCGGCGAGCGGCTTGCTTGCCACGGGTCCGGTGTTGGAAGCGCGCAGTTTGAAAAAAGTCTACGGCGCGGGTGAGAAAAGCCTGGCGGTTTTGACGGATGCCAGCCTGATTTTGCAGCGCGGAGAGATGGTGGCCATCGTGGCGCCGAGCGGAGCGGGCAAAAGTACTTTGCTGCATTTGCTGGCCGCGCTAGACACGCCAACGAGCGGTACAGTATACTTCGCGACGAAAGCACTTGAAACGAATGATGACACAGCGCTGGCCGAGTTTCGGAATCGCGCGGTTGGATTTCTGTGGCAGCGGCACCAGTTGTTGCCCGATTTTACTGCTGCGGAGAATGTAGCGATGCCGCTGCTATTGCGCGGAGACGATTTTTCCACGGCGTTGGGGCTGGCACGAAAGTGGTTAACGGAGGTCGGGCTGGAAAACCGGGCCGATCACCGTGCAGGGGAACTCTCCGGAGGGGAACAGCAGCGAGTAGCGATAGCCCGGGCGCTGGTCACCGGGCCGAGCGTGCTGCTGGCAGATGAACCGACGGGGGACTTAGACGAGCAGAATGCTTGGGCCGTGTTCGAGCTATTGGAACGATTGCACCGCACGCACCAGTTGACGTCGTTGATTGCGACGCACAATTTGGCGCTCGCCGCGCGGTGTAATCGTATACTAGGGCTGGAGCATGGCGTTCTGAATACTCGAGGGGCTGCGGCCGTTGCGATCGGTATCCCTGGGGGAGAAGCGAGCTAACGTGTTCGAACGGTATACGGAAAAAGCAAGACGCGTCATATTTTTTGCCCGGTACGAAGCCAGCCAATACGGCAGCCCGTACATCGAGACCGAGCATCTTTTGCTGGGCTTGATGCGCGAGGACAAGGCCCTGGCGAACCGCTTCCTCCGCCAGCAGGGCTCGATCGAATCGATCCGCAAAGAGATCGAAGCGCGCATCACCATCCGCGAGCGCATTTCCACCTCGGTGGAAGTGCCGCTGAGCGCGGAGTGCAAACGCATCCTGAACATGGCCGCGGAAGAAGCCGAGCGGCTGGGACACAAGCACGTGGGCACGGAGCATTTGCTTCTCGGCATCCTGCGCGAGGAGAAATGCTTCGGCTCGGAGATTTTGATGGAGCGCGGGCTGCGTCTTTCGACGCTGAGGGAAGAGCTGGCGCGCACGTCGGGCGAAAAAACGGCGGCGGCGCGGCCGAAAGAAACTTCATTGCTCGCGGAATTCAGCCGCGATCTAACGCAAGCGGCGTCGGAAGGGTCACTCGATCCGTTGGTTGGCCGCGAAGGCGAAGTCGAGCGCGTCATTCAAATTCTTTGCCGCCGCACGAAGAACAACCCGGTTTTGATCGGGGAGCCTGGGGTGGGGAAGACGGCCATCGTCGAGGGCCTCGCACAACGGATTTCCGATGCCGACGTGCCGCCGTTTCTTGCCGACAAACGCATTCTTTCGCTGGATCTTTCCTTGATTGTCGCGGGCACGAAATATCGCGGGCAATTCGAAGAGCGGCTCAAGACCATCATGAAAGAGTTGATGGAGAGCCAGAATTCGATTGTGTTCATCGACGAGCTGCACACGCTGGTGGGCGCGGGATCCGCCGAGGGTTCGCTGGATGCCGCCAATATTCTGAAGCCGGCGCTTTCACGCGGCGAAATTCAGTGCATCGGCGCGACGACGCCGGGCGAATACCGCAAGTCGGTTGAAAAGGACCGCTCGCTGGAGAGGCGCTTCCAGGCAGTAAAGGTTCCGGCTCCGAATGAAGAAGAAGCGGTGCTGGTGATCCAAGGTGTGCGCGAGCGTTACGAAAAATTCCACGCCGTAAGCTACACGGACGAGGCGCTGCGCTACTCGGTTTATCTTTCGAACCGCTACATCCCCGACCGTTTCCTGCCAGACAAGGCCATCGACCTGATCGACGAGGCCGGCGCGCGCGTGAAACTGCGACAGGCTTCGGTGCCCGAAGAAGTGGGCGAGGTGCAGAAGCGCGTGAAGTTCATCACCCACCGCATGGAATCTGCGATCGCCAATCACGAATTCGAGAAGGCGCGTTTCTACTCGGAAGAAGAGCGCAAGGAAAAGGAAAATCTGCGCGGACTGAGAGAGCGCTACAAGCTGGACGATGCGTCCACGGGCATCGTGACCCGCGAAGACATCGAGGAAGTGGTGGCGCGCTGGACGGGGATCGGCGTTACCTCCATCAAGGAAGACGAGCAGCAAAAACTTTTGCGCATCGAACCGGAGCTGCACAAGCGCGTCATCAGCCAGGACAAAGCGATTACGGCATTGGCACGCGCAATTCGCCGCAGCCGCGCGGGGCTCAAATCGCCGCTGCGTCCGGTGGGATGTTTCTTCTTTCTGGGGCCCACGGGCGTCGGCAAAACCGAAGTCGCTCGCCGGCTGGCGGAATTTCTGTTCGGCTCGGAGAAGTCTTTGGTGCGTTTCGACATGTCGGAGTTCATGGAAAAGCACTCCGTCTCGAAGCTCATCGGCGCGCCTCCGGGGTACGTGGGCTATGAAGAAGGCGGTCAGTTGACGGAGCGTGTTCGCCGGACGCCGTATTCGGTCATCCTGCTGGATGAAATCGAGAAGGCGCATCCGGACGTTTTTAATATATTGTTGCAGGTGTTCGAAGACGGGCAATTGACGGACGGGCTCGGCAATACCGTGGATTTCCGGAATACCATCATCATTATGACTTCCAATCTCGGGGCGCGGCATTTGCAGAAGCGCACTTCGATGGGTTTTCAGTCCGGCGTGGATGAGGCCGGACAGAAGAGCATGGAAGACATGGTAATGACCGAAGTAAAGCGGGCGTTCAATCCGGAGTTTCTCAACCGGCTGGACGAAGTGATTATTTTCAATCCGCTCGGCGACGACGATCTACTCCGTATCATCGATCTGCTTGTGGGCCAGCTGAACGACACGCTGATCCACCGGCAGGTGCAGATTGTGGTGTCGCCGGAAGCACGCCAGTGGATCCTCGAGAAAACGTGTGCGGACCGCAGTTATGGGGCGCGGCCGCTGCGGCGGGCTTTGCAGAAGTATGTGGAAGACCCGCTCTCGGAGGCGCTCATTCAGGGTGGAATCCAAAGGCCGGCGACACTGCAGATTTATGTCGCAGGGGAAGGCCTGTCGTTCCGTCCCGTGGGCGAGGCAACCCCGGTCGTCCACTAGCGAATCTGAAACAACGCAAGAACACACGGCCGGCCCACACCGGGTCCGGCGGGAGATAAACAACTTGAGTTTGGGGGGCGCGGCCTGGATGACCTCTCTGGCCGCACAAAGAAGAGTTTGTTTGCCGTTTGTGGTTTTGCTGGGCCGGATTAGCTGGATCGCGGCGCTCGTGTTGACGCTTGCGGCCGGTTCGCGCGGCGCTACCGAGCAAAACCGCGAAGCGGGAGCGGCTGCATCCGCGGAAGGAAGTCCTTCCTCTGCATCCTTGGATTCATCCACTGCCGATTTGGTTACAAATTCCGGTGCCGAGGAAGGCCAGCAGCCATCTGGCCAACCACAGGTAGTCATCGAACGGATCGAATTCCTCAACAACCGGCGCGTGCGCAGCGATACCCTGAAGGCCCGCATCTTCAGTCGTGAAGGTGACCCTTACAACGAAGAGACGCTGAAGCGCGATTTCCAGGCCCTCTGGAACACGCAGTTCTTCGAGGACGTGAAGCTGCGCGTCGAGGATTCACCCAACAATCCGAACGCCAAGATCGTGATTTTCGTCGTGCAGGAGCGCCCGGTCATCCGGCGCATCCGTTACGACGGCATCCACTCGGTTTCCGAATCGGACATTCTCGACCGGTTTAAGGAACGCAAAGTTGGTTTGACGGTGGAAAGCTCGTTTGACCCCACGCGCATTAAGAAGGCCGAGGTGGTGTTGAAGGATTTGCTGGGCGAACACGGACGGCAGTTTGCGAAAGTTACGCCCCAGTATGAACGCATCGCTGCCAGCAATGCGGTCATTCTTGTTTTCAAGATCGACGAAGGGCCAAAGGTAAAAGTTGGCCAGATCAAATTCACGGGCAATCACGCGTTCAGCGACCGGAAACTGATCCGCGCCATGCGCCACGACCGCCCCTACGCCATTCCCTTGTACTTCTTCGAATTCCCGGTCCTGTCGAAAACCTACGACCGCGAAAAACTGAACGAAGACCTGGAAGTAGGCATTCGCGGGCTGTACCAGGATAACGGCTACTTCAAGGTGCTGGTGAAAGATCCGGTTTTAGACAGCATCGATAAACAAGGCAACAAGCTGGGCGTGCCCGTGCCCTTTGTGAAGAAATCCAAAGGCAAAGCGGTCAACATCACCATTCCGATCGAAGAGGGCGACCGCTACAAGATGGGAACGCTCAGGATCGTCAGCGCGGACCCGGACAAAGCCCTCTCGCTGAAAGTCGACGCGTTGAAGAGCATTTTCCCCCTGAAGCAAGGCGATCTTTTCGCCGTCGGCAAGGTCCGTAAAGCGCTCGAGGACTACGGCAAAGCTTACGGCGAATTCGGTTTCATCGATTTCACTGCCGAGCCGGAAACGGAAATCGACGATGTCGACAAGAAGATCAATCTGACGCTGAAATTCAACGAAGAAAAGCAGTACTACGTCCGGCGCATCGATTTCAGCGGCAACACCACTACGCGCGACAAAGTGATCCGGCGTCAACTGCTCATCGACGAAGGACAGCTCTTCAACAAACGCGCCTGGGAACTCAGCATTCTCCGCCTCAACCAGCTTGATTATTTCGACAAGATCGAAGCCGACAAGGCCGCGGAAATCAAGCGCAACACCAAAGAGGGCACGGTCGACATTAACCTGAAGCTCAAGGAAAAGGGCAAGCAGTCCATTGGCCTGCAGGGCGGGGTCAGCGGACTCGCAGGCAGTTTCATCGGCTTGACCTATCAGACCAACAATTTCCTGGGACTTGGCGAAACCCTGACCTTCTCCGCCCAGTTCGGCGACTTGCAGCGGAGTTTCCAGTTCGGCTTCACGGAGCCGTATCTGTTTGACCGGCCCATTTCCAGTGGATTTACGGTGTTCACGAGCCGTTACAATTTTGACCAAGCCAGGCAAGAAGCGCTCCTGACTGGGCAGTCCGTCAGCATCAACCCGCAATTCGTGCAGAACTACAATCAAAACAGCACGGGCTTCACGGTGTTTGCCAGCTATCCTCCCAAGAAGTATCCGTTCGCCAGATTCGGGCTGACCTACGGGCTTACGCGCACGAACATTCAATCGTTCAACCAGGCATCCACCCTGCTGTTCGAATCCGTGCAATTCCGCAGCATCGTCGGTCCGAGCGCGCTGGACGGAATTGTATCCAGCACCATCACGCCGACGCTCACGTACAACACGATCAACAATCCCGTGAATCCCACGACCGGCAAGAGCTTTTTCTATTCGCTTTCCTTTTCGGGCGGGCCGCTCGGCGGCAACGTAAAGACCATCTCCAACGCTTTCGAATTCAAGATGTTTCGTCCCGTCAATAAGAAACGCAACGTAATCGGGTTTCGTGTGACCACGGCTTACATCACCGGTTACGGCGGCGGAGAAGTGCCGCCCTTCAGCCGTTTCTATGCGGGCGGCGAAAACGACATCCGCGGGTTTGACATCCGCTCCATCTCGCCGGTGACTTTTATTCCCACGCAAACTGCCCAGCCTGTTTTTTTCAGGGATGCTTCCGGCATCACGCGCTCGTTTAACGTTCCCGTTCTGATTTACACGGCGACCTTGCCGGGCGGTGATTATCAGGGATACGGAAACTTCGAATACCGCATTCCGATTGTTGGTCCGGTTACGGCCGGATTGTTCTTCGATGGCGGAACCGTTGGCGTAGTTCGCCGCAACGCGCTGCAACTTAATAGCTCAGGCTTCCAGAGCTTGCTGATGCCGGGCGCCTTCCCTTTTGCGCAGAATTCCCCGAACAATCCCAATCAGCTCCAGCGCGGGGACAATCTGACGCAGCAGCTCGCTATCTCTTCCGGAACGAATTTCCGGCTGCGCGGTTCGGCGGGAATCGAATTCGTCGTGCAACTTCCCATCGTTCAGGCGCCTTTCCGCATTTATTACGCATACAATATTAACCGTTTTCATTCGGAAATTTTTGCGAAGAACCCGTACATCGATCCGGGCGAGCTCCAGTCGCTGAAACAAGCGTTCGACCCGCAGACGTTCAACGAGATTTTGAAACAGTTACAGTTCCAGCCCAGCGGGCTGAATTATTTCGAGCCGAAGACGACATTTCGCTTTACGGTGAGCCGGACGTTCTGACGGTGGAACGCGGGGCTTCGAATTTAGCGCGGATAGCGCACGAGAGTTGTGGAAAAAAAGTTAAGACTCGCGCCAGTGGCGGGTCCGCGGAGCGCGCGAGCGTGGGGGAAATCGTGAGAACGAAGTTGCCGTGGAAGTTCCAAGATCTGGCCATTTTGTTGCTGGCCGCCTGTGTGGGTCCGTTGAGCGGCTGCAGCAGCAGCAACAACGCCAACGTCGTGTCCGTTTCGGTTTCCGCGTCGGGCTCCCCCACGGTGATTGTGGGCACCTCGCTGACGCTCACGGCCACGGTGAGCGGCGCGACCAACCTCAACGTTACATGGACCTGCACCTACACAACGACCACGCCTGCCACGACTTCGGGAGGGAACCCCACGACCTCCACCCCAGCCGCATGCAGCAGCGCCACTCCTAGCGGTGCCGTCGGAACGATTACCAACCTGCAGAACACCACGGTGACTTACAACGCACCGGCTGCCGTGCCCGACCCCACCAAGTTTCCGGGCCTGCAGATCCAGATCGTCGCCACTTCCGTGCAGGACACCAAGAGGACAGGAATGGCGCCCCTCACGCTCGATTCCGGGATCAGTGTTGTCCTCAATCCCGTCACTGCCTCGGTTCCCACCAAGGAGCAGGAGCAGTTCCAAGTTCAGTTGACCAACGACCTTCAAGCCAAGGGAGTGACATGGCTGGTGACTCAGACCTCGCCGACATCCACCACGCCCGCCACTGCGGTTCCGATGCTGCCCACGTGCAGCCCCGGCTGCGGCATGATCGACACAAAGACCGGGCTCTATACGGCGCCGGCAACCGTGCCCACGAGCACGACGGTCACTACCACCCCGGCCAACGTGACTGTGGTTGTCACCGCGAACGCCGACACCACGCGTTTTGCAACCGGAACCATTACCATCACTGCCGGCGGGCCGATCACCTTCAATGGCATCTCGCCGACCATCGCTCCTCAGGGTGCTTTATTTTGGGACATTTATCTGAACGCACCGTTTCTTTCCTCGGCGTCGACCATTACGCTGACGGATGCCAACAATGGCACAACGAAGCTGACTTCGAATTCGGGGCAGATCAAGGTTTTATTCCCGATTCCTACCGCTACCACGCCAAACCCGGCCTCCACTGGTGCTCGGCTTCGCCTGTTGGCAGCGAATCTCGCAAATGCGGGGCCCGTTACCGTTTCGGTGACCGACCCCGGTGAAATGGTGACCACCTCGCCGACGGGCGTTTTTACCTACAATATTATTCCCACGCGGCCTACCTCCATCTCCTCCGTTCCAGATGATGTTCTCCAGGGAACTTTGGGCTCGCAGACGAAGGTGGCCATCGATGGCGGCAACTTCGGCCCCGGCGGCAACAGCGTCAAGGTCACGTTTCAGGGCAATACCATTCCGCATGACTCGCAAACGCTATCGAATGCTCGTCAGCTCAACCTCGCCTTTCCCACCAGTGGCATCAGTTCGGGCGGCCCGGGTCTCTATCCCCTTTCCGTCGTGGGCACCACTCTACCGCAGCCGGCAGTCAATAATGCTTCGGTGACCAATCTTGCGGTATTTCCGGACTACTCGGTGAGTCAGCCGGTGCTGAATTCCCTGGCGCCCGTGAATCCAATAGGTCCGGTGCCCGCGGGCGTGAACCCCAGTGCGATTGATATCGATACCGATCTCGGTGTGGTTGTGGTTGCGGAAACCGGCTCGAACGCCATCCAGTTCTACCGTATCGTTGCGCCGACGAGTTCAGCTCCCGGAACACTCATACCCATTGATACTTCTGGAAACGACTGCGCCGGATCGTGTCCTGTGACCGGTGTGGGAAGCGTTCCGATGAACCTCCCGGTCGGGGTGTCCGTGAATCGCGCCAATCACACCGTCGCAGTGGTGAATTATGGCCAGCAGACCGCAGCCGGTGTTGTGAGCGGCCAGACCGTTATGGTTTTCTCCATTCCCGTTCCTGGCGCGGCACAAAATCCCGCGCCCAACACTCCCACGGCAGTCGATATTTCCAAGGCGCTGCAAGGCCAGGTCGTGCCGGCGCCCATGGCTTATGCCATTGGCGTCGATCCAGATTCGAATCACGCATTGGTCGCTTATTCCTCGACTTCGACAACATCCTTCGCCAATCTGGGATTCATCGTAAATCTGAACCCGCCGCTGCCGCAGAATAAGGGCGCGGACTGCGCAATCGCTCCGCCAACACCTCCCTTCACGGCGGGGTGTCTGTTCGCGCAGGTTACGCTGAACAACGGCGCGTACCCGCAGATGGCCTTTGCGCCGCACAGCCATGTGGCGTTTGTCACCCCGGGAGGTTCCGGAACGGTCAGCGGCATTGACGTAACCAAGCCTTCGAACTCCGTCCAGATTTCGTCGATCACACTGGGCGCGGGCATTGTTACGGTGACCACCACAAAACCCCACGGTCTATTTCCAGGGAATGCGGGTTCGGTGCTCATCACCGGCGTCCCGACGACGAATAACGCCGGCAATACCAATTTCAACGGCGTATTCTCCGTAACCGTGGACAGCAGCGTGACCTTCAGCTATGCGGTGCCTAACTCGACTGCAAGCGGTACGGTGGACACCAGTCAAACGACACCCCCTGCCATGGTCTTCTTTAGCAGTCCCAACCTGCAATTTGGACTCTCGCAGACCACGCAAGGCATTGCCATCAATCCCATTACACGGACCGCCGCGCTTGCCGATGCCAACGCCACCGGCGGCAATATTGGCAGCGCGCAGATTGACCTGCTCAATTCGCTGGACCAATCCGTCAGCTCCATCGCATTTGCCGCTGGCTGTACGGCGTTCACAAATCCGTGCTCGAATGCCATCGAGTTTGCCGGGACAACGAATCTAAGTTGGCAGCCCTTCACCAACTCCGTGGTTTCCTACAACCCCAAAGTGCAACAGGTTTCCATTTCCGACCCCGTGAGCAGGAGAAGATACGCGATCGTGCCCAATCCTGTGACCAATCCGAATACCCATCTCGGACCAGGGGCGATAACGATTCCGGTAATGAACGGGACCAATAACACGCTGACGCTTTGGGGCGGCATTGTCGTCGATCCGGCAACCAATCAGGCGTTCGTTGTGGAATCGGGGGCTTCCAGCCCAGCCAGTCCGGGTCAGATCGAGGTGATCGACCTTGGGCCGCCTGGTTCGAGCCCGAACATCGCGGTGAAGCCGCTGGAGATTACGGAAGTGCTGGTCCCCAGTCCGACGCCGGGGCTTGGAAACATTGGCGGAATACCGAATGCCTCGATTCCCGAAGCCACGCTTACTTCGACGGCCGATTTGAGCGGCGTGCAGATCTTTGGCGCAGGCTTTGGCGCCCCTGGCAACGCCACAACGCAGGTGCGCCTGGACGGCACGCCCATCCCTCAGGCCAACGTGCAGGTATTGAGCGATCGTAAGCTTACGGCAACGATTCCCGCCTCGTTCCTGTCCGCGCCGCATCACTATGCGCTCGATATCATCAGCGGCGCCCTGCAATCCAATGCATCGGAATTCCTGGTCATAAAGGCTGTCGATTTGACCGGTGTGTGTTCCGCCGGAACTCCAATGCCGAGTTCGGTGGCCATTGCCGACCAGATTGCGAATGGGCCTTTTTCACCTATCGCCGTCGTCAGCAACTCGGGCTGCAACAACATCGCGGTGATCGACATCAACCCAGGCAGCGCCACGTTCGGCAACATCATCAACACCGCGGCCGTGGGCACTTCGCCTCAGGGCGTTGCGGTAAGCCAGCGCTTCGGGCTTGCAGTAGTGGCTAACAACGGTGACGGCACAGCGTCGGTCATCGATCTGACGAAGAAGCCCCCCGTCCAGGCCGTCCCCGCGGTTCAGACAGGATCGAACGCGCAGCCGATTGGCGTGGCCATCAACGAAGAAACCGGCGCGGCTCTGGTCGCCAATTTCAACGCCAATACGGTTTCTGAAATCGACCTTACCCAGCTCTTCGCGAGCACCCCGGCAACCACGCTGTCGGCCTCCTCGATTAGCGGCATCCAGCAGCCTATCGCCATCGCTATTGATCCGGATCGTGGAACCAACAATCAAGGGCTTGCCGTGGTCACCGCCCTGCAAATTGTCAGCGGCGCGCCCCCCAATGGGGAGCTGGCATCGCTTGACATTGGATTAACCACTCCCGGTTTGAGCACTACCGCAGCCATCGGCAGCGTCTCGGCAACCCCTACTGGCATCGTGTTCGATCCCACGGCGTTTTCGGGGTCGACCAACCCCGGGCTCTTTTACGCGAATTCCAGCGGTGGCAACGTGATTTCGACGTTTAACCCGGATACCGGCGCCACCGGTCCCGTTGATGTGGGCATCAATCCGACGGGCATCGCCTATAACCCGCAGACGGGCGCGCTCCTGACGACGAATCTCGGGAGCCAGACCATCTCGATTGTGGATATGCTTTCGAATCCCTTCAAGACGCGTCAAACGCTTGGACTCCCCGGTTCGGCGCAGCTCGGTGTCGCCATTGACCAGTTCACAAATCTGGCGGTCGTCGTGGATCAGGCGCACAACCGCGCGTTTATTTTCCCGATGCCGAACTGACGCGAGGAGCAAGGCGAAAGATCCGTACGGGTTCGTTTTCCGATTGCGAGACGGGAAGTCCCTCAGCTATACTCCAAGGTTTGTGCGACGCTCGGAAGACGCGCCGGGAGAGCGGACACAGTTTCTAGCCAAATTAAAATTGGCACGGTTCGAACGCGAAGCAAACCATACGCGAGTGTGGCTGCTTTCGGTTCAACCACAACAAGGAGAATAACGTGAATTCCAGCAAGTTGGCCGCTTCGCGGTCACACTTAGAATTGATCGCTTCGCGGTCACACCTGAAAATGTTTCGTGCGGCGGCCTTGGCCGCTGCGTGCCTACTGGGCACGGCAGCAGTGCGGGCGCAGAGCGCTCCGGTCGCCGGCTCCGTTTCGACCGGCAAGGTGGGCGTGATCAATGCGCGGCAAGCCATTGTCAGCACGGCCGAAGGGAAGCAAGCCTCGGCGGAGTTGCAGTCGCAGTTCGCGCCGCGCACCAGCGACCTGGAGAACATCGGTAAACAGATCGCCGATTTGAGACAGCGGCTGGACGCCGGTCAAGGAAAACTGAGCGACGAAGAAAAGGCCCGCTTGCAGAAGCAAATTGACCTGCTGACGCGGCAAGGGCAGCGCAAGCAGGATGAATACCAGGAAGACGTAAACGCCGCGCAAGCCGATGTGATCGACCGCATCGGCCGCAAAATGATCGATGTGCTCGAGCGCTATGGCCGCGAAAACGGCTACGTCACCATTTTGGACACTTCCGCGCAACAATCGCCGGTGCTGTATTTCTCCAATCAGATCGACGTCACGCAGGACATCGTCCGGCTCTACGACCAGGCTTATCCGGTCAAGGGCGGCACTACGACGCCCGCAGCCAGGCCGGCAGCCAAATCGGTAACGCCGCCAGCCGCCAAGCCGACTACCTCTCAACCGCCGGCAACGAAGCCTGAGTAAGAGCTGCCCTTTCTATAGTTCAGCGGGCGCCCTGTGGTTGCTACCGTAGGGCGCCCGCTTTTTTTTAGGGCGATTTGCACCCGTTGGTGCCAGGCCTGAGCTCCTTTTGGCGTCTGGGCGAGTTAGCGAACCGGCCCGGCGCCGGCTAAATGGCTCCCCCATCGCCCGCCGTATCTTGCTTTTGCCGTGCCGCCGGAATATACTCATCTTTCGCTCTGAAGCGGGTCGCACGGATAAGTGGGCGCAAGCCCACTTTTTTGTTGCCGCCGGTTGCAGTGCACCTTTGACCGGCTTAGGCCGGGGAGTCTCCGCGTGAATGTCGAAAAAATCCGCGAAGCCGCTGAGCGGGTGGCTCGCTCGGAAGGCCTGGAAATTGCTGATGTCGAATGGCT
>Ga0207091_1063_pt1 | contig 25958 bp, 19 predicted proteins | sample Alteio_BWMinHeat_47_FD_153534 | JGI IMG/M metagenome (GOLD analysis project Ga0207091, IMG submission 153534) | Enriched cells from forest soil in Barre Woods Harvard Forest LTER site, Petersham, Massachusetts, United States -... | ecosystem: Environmental > Terrestrial > Soil > Temperate forest >... | reverse complement strand
AGTAAAATTGATCCTTGGTTTTTATATCATATTCAAGAAATTTCTTTGCTGGAACACACCATCGCAAAAGAATCTTTATCAGAAGATATGTTACGAAAAGCGAAAGAAATGGGTTTTTCGGATAAAGCGATTGCTAAATTAAAAAATAAAACAGAAAGTGAAATTCGCGCGCTACGATTGTCACACACAATCGTCCCATACGTGAAACAAATTGATACGCTAGCCGGGGAAGTCGATGCGCAAACGAATTATCTTTACATGACATATCATGGCAGAGAGCATGATATTCCATCTTCGAAAACGAAACCGGTGATTGTTTTAGGTAGTGGCCCCTATGCGATTGGTTCGTCAGTCGAATTTGATTGGTGTGCGGTGAATACGTTACGCACCTTAAGAGCCAATGGTAAAAGTGCGATATTAATTAATTCTAATCCTGAAACGGTTTCGACCGATTATGATGAGTCCGATCGATTGTACTTCGAGCAATTATCTTTTGAACGCGTCCAAGATATCGTGGATTTTGAAAATCCTTTTGGTGTGATTGTCTCTGTCGGTGGGCAAATTGCGAATAATCTTGCGATCCCTTTAGCAAAAGCGAATGTACATTTGCTGGGAACGGACGCTTCCTCGATAGATACTGCCGAAAACCGTGAAAAATTTTCCGCTTTATTGAATGACTTAGAAGTCGATCAACCGCCCTGGACGCGCGTGACCAGTTTAGAAAATGCAAAGCAATTTGCAGAAAAAGTCGGATACCCTGTTCTCATTCGACCCTCTTATATTTTGTCGGGATCTGCGATGAATGTGGCATATCACGAGGCAGAGTTACGAGAATTTTTAGAGCAGGCAGCTTATGTATCACAGGAATTTCCCGTCGTTATTTCAAAATTTATTGTGGATGCAAAAGAATTAGAAATTGATGGTGTTGCAAAAGAAGGTCGCATTGTGATTCAAGCGATCAGTGAGCATATCGAAAATGCGGGTGTGCATTCGGGGGATGCGACCTTGGTATTGCCGCCACAACGTCTTTATTTGGAAACCATTCGACGCACGAAAAAAATCACGGAACAAATCGCAAAAGCTTTAAAAATCACGGGTCCATTCAATATTCAATTTATTGCGAAAAATAATCATATTCAAGTCATTGAATGTAATTTACGGGCATCGCGATCTTTTCCTTTTGTATCGAAAACCACAGGACATAATTTGATTGCAATCGCGACGAATGTGATGTTAGGAGAATATAAACAAGAAAATTATGAAACCTTAGAATTAGATTATGTCGGTGTCAAAGCACCGCAATTTTCTTATCATCGTTTAAAGGGTGCCGATCCCGTGCAGCATGTGGAAATGGCATCGACGGGTGAGGTTGCCTGTTTAGGCGAAAATTTAAATGATGCCTATTGGCGTGCATGGATGGCAACAGAGCAAACCATTGCGGGTAAACGCATTTTAGTATCGATTTCCGATGCACATAAACAAAAATTATTAAGCACCATGCAAATATTGGAAGAAAGAGGTTGGGAAATTTATAGTACGGGGGGTACGCATTCTTTCCTTTCTAAAAACGGTGTGGGTTCTTATTTTGTGTATAAAGCCAGTGAAAAAGTAGAACCGAATATTCGAACCGTGATTGCCAATCGTAAAGTGGATTTGATTATCAATATCCCGACCAATCAAAGTAAAGATTCAGAAACGGATGGGTTTGTGATTCGCCGCATGGCTATCGATCATCATATTCCATTGATTACGAATATTCACAGCGCACAAATTATTTTGCAGTGTTTGATTGATCTTAAGGATGCAGAGTTACCCGTACGTTCATGGCGAGAGATGGTGAAAAATCTTCCGAATCACCCCCTTTGAAAAAGGGGGTCGACGAGCATTGCGAGGCGGGGGGATTTTACAGCTTAAAAAATTCCCCCGCCATGCAAAAAGAACATGGCGCGCCTCGGGGTGATGTCATTTTAGCTGAAGCCGTGTTTTTTTGTTGTTGTGTCTTCTGGCGTAGGAATAATGTCTAGGTCACTTGTTGTTACAAAGGGTGTGGGTGTTTGAGCAATGGTGGGAGTGGTGGCTTGATATGTCTCAGTTGAAATGTTGAGGCCTGAAAAAACCGATCCTGTACTACTATGACCAGTAGAACCACTATCAGACCCTGATCGTGGTGAGACAACAAATGATATTTCAACCGACGTTTCATTTTCTTTATTTTCCGCTTTATATCCTGATGGATCAGTTGTACTTCTAGTCACAGGTACAGGAGGCGGCAGGGATAACGAGCTCTCTTGGAATGTTGAACCCTCTGACCCTGATCTCTGAATAGGAATTTTCTGCTTGGTGTTCTCACCAGTAACGAGCATGCTTTGTGCTTTCTCTAGCTTTTTAAATTTTGATACAGCTTTATAAGGACAGTTTGCAGATTGAGTAAAATGTTTATGTAAGTTTATCCCAAATTTGTCGCTGGTATAATCAATACCTCTGTTTGATAGTTGTTCATCACCACCCGCTATGGCTGCCTCTAAATCTTTCTCAGATGAAATCATTGAGACGTACACTTTATCCCTCTGAGGCGTTGCTATCAGATTATTAAGAACCGTCAAATACTCTACGCCATGCCTTTTATTAATAGTAGCAATATCATCAGGTGTTAATATACTTGTTTTTTGATCAGCTTCTAGCGCGATTTTTTCTTTTTTTAATTCAGAATCATTCGCTTTCAAAAGTTTAGCGAATTTTCTTCCTTGAATTCCGTCAGCAAGCATGTCATCTAACAATACTATATCGTAATTGAATTGTTGATTTTGAATTTCAAGCATGAAATTTTCAACGTTTACATAGTGTGTTAACTCAGCTTTTTGTTTTTTAATTTCTCCAACTTTTTTAGTAAACCACAATTCTTTTGGTTTATTCTTTTTTACACCAATGACATTTGCTTTTACCTGAATACTATTCATTGGTGTATCTTCGGCGTAGGCAATTCTGACTTTACTCATGATATTTTCCTCGTATAGTTAACACATAGATATAGTAATTGTGTATATAATTATCATTATTTAACATAATGAAAAAAAAATATCAACTAAATATTCAAATACTCAAATCATAATAAGTTGAATGTTTATATTTAATACAAATAAGTATTTATAATTACACTTATTTGCCATATATGTAAAATAAATGTACATTATAAAGTATAATAAATGCGTTGTTAAACTAATTGAAGCAGATTCGCAAGTAAAGGGCTTTTCATGCACCGCATCGTAATCCACCGAAACGGTGGTGGATTACGATAAAAATAAAAAGACCTTCCTTCTTAACTACTCGTTTGATTGATTGATGATGTAGGACTCAAAGTTTTTGTTGGTGATGTAACGGTCATCTCAGTAATCTCGTCGCTTGTAGGACTTGAAGTTTGAGGTGATGTATTTGACGTTGTTGATGATGGTGGGTTTGATGTTTTTGTTGTTTCTGGTAGGACTTGAAAATCACTATCACTTGGTGTTTCAAATAATTTTGGCGTAGGAGGATCAGTATTAGTATTAGTATTGGGAGCAATATTAATAGCAAGACGACCAAGACGACCAAAAATTTCAGTAGTAGTATCTTTATTAGTTGTAGGGTCGCTCAATGCTCTCTGCACAGAGTTTGGCGAAGACTTCCTCTTCTTAGTTGGTGAACTAGAAGATGAAGAGCTGCTCATGACGGGGGATGATGGTGGGGTCTCAGACTCTTTATTTTCATCTTCATCGCCAATATTTAGCATACTTTTCGATGTTGGTTTTACTGTTTTTCTTTTCTTCTTAGTAACTTTTTCTTCCATGACGGCAAAAGGACAGTTGGTAGATGTAGAACAATGTTCGGCTAAGCCTATCGCTTCCTTGTTTGTGGTATGATCAATACCTCGTTTCGAAAGTCCTTCGTTCTTTAGATCATCAGATGAAATCATTGTTATATATAAATGATTTTGAGGGTTTTCTATTAGCTGGGTTAGAACTTTCGAATAATCAACGTCGAATTTTCTAATAATAGCAAAATCATTATAATCGAGATTCTCATTGGCTATTAAGAAGTTGGTTTGTAGACCATTTTCATAGGCTTGTTTTTCTGCCATTAATTCATCTTTAGACGCTTTCAAAAGTTTAGCGAATTTTTTCCCGTCAATTCCACCTGGAAGATTGTTATCTAACATTAACATATCGTAATCGAAGATTCCCTTTTGAATTTCGAGCATAAAATGTTCTACATTTATATGATGCGTTATTTTAACTTCAGCGTTAACGAATTTTTTGTCTTGCGAAGAGCCACCTTTGGAGTTGAATTTCAATTTTTTTTGAGGCGCCTTTTTAAATCTTGGATCTGGTGTGCCGGCGATATTTCTAAATACGGCAAAAGCATAAGCTTTATTATCTTCTGCATAACCTATTTTGATGAATTTTCTGGGTTCCATAACATTTTCCTCGTTTAAAAATAGTATATTAATTGCACATGTAGATCATATAATAACCATTATTTTAAAAAAAGTCAAAATAATTTCTCAAAAAATGCTCAAATGAGGTAAAAAATGTCTTCTAACACAACTCCCACTGGCCACCCCTGTAGAATCAAATGGTTATAAGGTGACCAATGGCATTTAGTGTGCAAATTTTGATCATTAACAGCGGCTTTTTTATTCAAATCCACGATTGTATAGTCGTCCGTGGGAGGTAAATGGAAGATTTCCCTCGCCCTTTTAGAGGTCAAAGAGGCGATTTCAGAAAGCGTTAGTAACCCCTGATGATAAGCATTTAATAATAAAGGTAGTGTTGTTTCGATACCCGGCATCCCGGAGGGGCACTGACCATAAGGTCTTTCTTTTTCTGATAAGGTATGGGGCGCATGATCTGAGCCTATGGTATCGATGATCCCTTCATGGATGGCATTAAAAAGCGCTTCATGATTGCTACCCTCACGCAGAGGGGGATTCACGACCGCTTTTCCTGCCAATGTCGCATATGCCGATGCATCTAAAAAAAGATGATGCGGGGTGGTTTCTGCAAAAACGGGTAACCCCGCTTTTTTTGCTTTTCGGATCAAATCACATTCTATTCCCGTCGAGACATGCAAAATATATAAACGCGTACCATATTTTTTGGTTAAACCAATCGCTTTTTCGACAGCGACGCGCGCAACTTCTTCATTTCGAATAACAGAATGTGCTGCATATGTCATAGGACCTGGGTAATGCGCTTTTTGTGCTTGGAGTAAATGCTCGTCTTCAGCATGCACGGCGACAAGCAGGTGATTTTTTGCGGCTAATTCAAATACGGCATGTAAACTTTCATCATCGTCAATGACAAGATCGCCAGTGCTGCAACCCATGAAAACTTTGATGCCAATGACATCGTGTTTCACCAAGGGAATTTCTTGAAGATGATTTTTATCAGCGCCAAAAAATAATTGGTAACGCAAAGGGATTCCAACTTCACGCAATTGCGCATCGACAATATTTTTTTTCTCTATCAAACGCTCTCGCGTAATCGTCGGCGGCAAAGTATTTGGCATATCAAAAACCGTTGTGTAACCACCCGCGAGTGCTGCTTTTGCCGCCGTTCGCCAATCTTCTTTATGTTCTAAACCGGGGGTACGAAAGTGTACGTGCGGATCAATTAAACCAGGGAACACAATCCAATGATCTTCAAAGTGCGCAATATCTTTAATTTCTATTTCGATTTCTTGATTATCAAACGTTTTAAATATAGGCATTTTAAATATTCACCTTTACTAGATCTCGATCGAATTCTTTTTCACAATAATGACAAATCAGTTTGACGATTTTGCCTTGTTCTCGAATATGAAATACGCTTTGAATCGGTTCATGTTGCGTGATGCATGCGGTATTCGGACAAAAAAATACATTCGAAATGGACTCTGGCAAATGTGTCGTGATTTTTTGCTTCACTTCAAATTCTTGAATAATATTAATCGTTGCGAGCGGTGCAAAAATCACAATTTCATTGGCTTCTCGGTTTGTCAAAACACGATTTTCAATTTTGATTAAATCTTTCAATCCTAACAATTTACTCGGTAAATTTAATCCTAATGTGACTTTATTTTTTTGACTGTCTAAAACGCGTAGTAAACGCATAATACGTAATGCTTGCCCTGCAGGGATATGATCAATCACGGTGCCATTTTTGATAGCGGAAACAGAAAGTGTTTTCGTCATGGTAATTTCTCATTTAACAATAGCGCCAATAAAGCTTCTCGGACATATACACCATTCGCAGCTTGTGCAAAATAGTGTGCATAAGGCGTTTGATCGACTTCGGTTGCGATTTCATGGATACGAGGAAGTGGATGTAGTATTTTTAAGTTCGGTTTTACATTTTTCAAAAGTGCTGGGGTTAAGCAATAAAGATTTTTGACGAATTGATATTCTGCGTCATCAAATCGTTCTTGTTGAATACGCGTCATATAAAGAATATCTAGTTTGGGGATTACTTCTTCTAACGTACGATGAAATGAAAAGCGCACGCCGCGTTTTTTTAATGCGTCACAAATAGGTTCGGGCAACGTCAAAATTTCTGGCGAAACCAAATAAAGCCGTACACCAAATAACATACAAACTTCTGCAAAAGAATGAATCGTTCGGCCATATTTTAAATCACCGATTAAACCAATATTCAATCCATCCAATTTTTTTTGACATGCTTGGATGGTAAAAAGATCTACCAATGCTTGGGTTGGATGTTGATTGGCACCATCGCCTGCGTTGATGACGGGTTTATCGGAAATTTCAGCGGTAAAACGCGCGGCCCCTTCTTGGGGATGACGAATGACAATCAAATCTGCGTATTCAGAAATGACCTTCATGGTATCGTATAAGGTTTCGCCTTTTTGAATGGAGAGTGACTCATCGCTTGAAAAGCCTAACACTTTGCCACCTAAACGGAGGGTTGCTGATTCAAAAGAAAGTCTTGTGCGTGTGGAGGGTTCAAAAAAGCAATGTGCGATCAATTTATCCTTGATTAAATGTTTAGCGGGTGCATTTTTTAAATCAAAAGCTGTGTCTAAAATTGTGCGAATATTTTCCAATGTTAAATCTTTGATGGATAAAATATCGCGCTCGAATAGTGGATTACCCATTTTTTAAACCCCGATTAAAAACCTGTTTGCTTTTGGTAGTGTAATATGCTGCAATTGCTTACGAAACGCAACAAGGAGTAAAGCCTGAAATGAACTTTAAACCTTTAATCTTTTCACTTTATAAAATCGGCGCTGTTAAATTTGGAGATTTCACCCTCAAAAGTGGTGAAAAATCAAACATATATATTGACTTACGCGTCATCATTTCTTATCCCGATGTTTTAAAAGCCGTGAGTGAAGCCATTTGGCAACAAGCCCATGGTTATCCTTTTGATCTTATTTGTGGCGTGCCTTATACCGCTTTACCCATCGCAACGTGCATTTCTTTACAACAAGATATTCCCATGGTGATGCGCCGTAAAGAAAAAAAAGAATATGGCACGAAGCAACAAATCGAAGGTGTCTATAAAACAGGACAAAAGTGTCTCATCGTGGAAGATATTATCACGAAGGGTACGAGCATTCTTGAGACCGCAGATGATCTTGAGGTGGCGGGATTAAAAGTCCGTGATGTGGTTGTTTTAATTGATCGTGAAGCGAATGGTGCCCAAAATTTACATGAAAAACATTATCAACTTCACGCGGCTTTTACACTCAAAGATATTTTAAATACTTTGCTACATTCGGATGAAATATCGGAAGAAGATCGTGCGATGGTGACACATTTGATACAAGAGAAGGTATAAATGAAAAAACGTCTTCCTTTTGACGCACGGATGGCGTTTTGTAAAAATCCAACGGGAAAATTATTATTTCAAATACTACATGAAAAAAAAACCCATTTGGCTTTATCCGCGGATGTGACGCGTGCGGATGATTTATTGCGATTGGCGGATCAATGTGGTCCTGAAATTTGTGTATTGAAAACGCATATCGATATTCTTGAAGATTTTTCATTGTCGTTGACAAAAGAGTTAGTAAATCTCGCGAAAAAGCATCAGTTTTTGATTTTTGAAGATCGTAAATTTGCAGATATTGGAAGCACGGTTCAAAAGCAATATGCAAGTGGGATGTATCATATTGCCGATTGGGCAGATATCGTGAATGCACATGCACTTCCCGGTCCTGGGATTGTGGAAGGGCTTTTATCGATTGGTCTTAAAAAAAATCGCGGGTTATTATTGCTTGCCGAAATGAGCTCAAAAGATAATTTATTCAATGCAGAATACAGCCAAAAAACCTTAAAAATGGCGGAACAATTTCCTGAATTTGTGATGGGGTTTATCAGTCAAAAAAAATTATCCGACGATCCGCAATGGATTTATATGACGCCGGGTGTGCAGTTAGAAGAGGGTAAGGATGCTTTGGGTCAGCAATATGTGACGCCGGAACGTGCCATCCAAAATGGAGCTGATATCATTATCGTGGGACGTGGGATTTTAAATGCAAAAGATCCGCAGGAGGCTGCGAAAGCGTATAGAAAAGCTGCAAACGGGCTTATTCGCTGAACGTATTACCAGAAAATTTTTGGGTTTTGGGGAGGCGCAATTGTAGGAGATATCTCCTCTTGCGATTTAATTGGAGCTTTAGCTTTTTTTAATATATTATCTTGCAGTGATTCAATTTGTTTCAGCAGTTTATTACGTCTAGCTACATTAAAATCTTCTCTAAATTCAATTGCTGCATGTAGGTGCGCTAATAGCGCGTAATATGCATCTATCTTGTCTCGCGTTAAAGGTGGCTGTTTTTCAGTCACTCGCGTCATTGTATCAAAAAACTTAATTAGTCTCTCATCGTCATTTTTTTCCTCTGTTCTTGTGAATGGATGGAAAATATAGTTTGATAAAAATTTTTCAGTATCACCATTTTTCTCATCAAGCTGCAGATTCCTAACATCACATTTAAGAAATATATTGTAAAACTCAGATTTCGCATACTTTTGCATAGACCCAACGCGTACAGAAACAACCTTCCTAATTGTTTCTTCCAATATATTTTGGTCGATAGTATTAGTATTTTTTGTTTTAAATCCTTTTGCATAAATTTCATAAACCTTTTCAATGGTCTTTTTTTTGTCCTTATCCGGAATGTGACTCAATGCCTCTCGAAACGCATCTACGCGTAGGTCAGCAGCATGGCCAGTGTCTACATTCATTTTTTCATGTTTGTCTGCACTACGAATCCATAGCTGTACATATTTAGCGCGCACATCGATATCATTTATTAAAAATTTGATGTAATTGTTCCCGGCCTGGCTAAAAAGTTTACCAGTATAAGAGTTTGATGCGTTATCATGTTTAAAGTCCTTATCGGCTTCTCTTTGCAAGGCATGACGTTCGCTCGCACCGGTATCAATGCCAATAATATCTTTTATCTGTTCTGCTTTTATTGTCTTAATTTTTTCATCTTTTGGCTCTTTGCTTTCAATAACACTCACAAGAAACTGTCCAGTATGTAAACTTTCATCGCCCATAAATACTTTCGCAAAAATAGCGACTGCCAATGTCGCTTTCGCATGATCACTTAATCGTCGGATAAAGTTTAAAACGCTTTGTTCATTCCATGATTCAGGACTAATCAATGTCTTTGGGTTTCGTTCTTCACCAAATATCGCCATATGCAATGACTTTGCTTCTTGGATTGCGGGTTGGATTGTAACCACTTTCATATTATTTTTATCTTCACCGAATTGTTCGGTCCAAGCTAAATTAATAGCGTATTTATACTCTTTTGGAAGATACGGTTCAACAAAGCGGGCAGATCCTTCTTGTATACAAGTCGCAATATCATCTTCTTTGATGACAAAAAGATTTCCTTTCTCATCTTCATAAAACCCTGCTTGTCCTGGCTGACCTCTATTACCTAATGCCTTTTTGAATATGTAGTGGTTACCTTGGCTATCTTGGTATTTTCTCTCTAATGACATATGACAAACCCTCGTTTTGATCTATAATAGCACAAAAATATCTTAATGTATCATTTTTTAGGCCGCAGAGATTTGGCTCAATTGAGCCGATTATTTGAGATAATCGGCTCAAAATTTATTGATTTTTGAGCCGATTAATGGTTATAATTAGCTCATGACTATTTACAATTGGCAACTAACCGATTGGCCGCATTTTCAATACGATCTTTCTTCTATGTATGAAACGCTATTTTCTATTGCGGAAAAAATGGGATTTATCCGCGGAGAATTCGACCATGTTGCAGAAAATTTAAAAACAGAAACGATCATCGATCTTATGGTTGAAGAAGCCGTTAAAACCTCTGAGATTGAAGGTGAGTATATTCAACGTGAAGATGTATGGTCTTCTATCAAAAATAAATTGGGATTAAATCCAACCGTGGTTCGCGTGGCAGATAAACGAGCGCTTGGCGTCGCAGAATTAATGTTAGATGTTCGACACACTTTTAAAGAATCTTTAACAGAATCTAAGCTATTTGATTGGCATCATATGCTTTTATCGGGTTCGCGTAACTCTAATATTCGGATTGGTGCTTGGCGGGTAGATGAAGAGACTATGCAAATTGTGTCAGGATTTCAAGGTAAGCAAGTGGTGCATTTTGAAGCGCCACCTTCAAAACGTGTCCCGCAAGAAATGAAACAATTTATTCAGTGGTTTAATGAAACATCGATTTCATTTCCACCTGTACGAGCGGCAATTGCGCATTTGTATTTTGAAAGTATTCATCCTTTTGATGATGGAAATGGGAGAATAGGCCGAGCAATTGCAGAAAAAGCTTTATCGCAAGGGTTTGGTTATCCGGTGATATTAAGTTTATCTCACGCGATTGAGGCAAATAAAAAAGCGTATTATGCAGCTTTAAAAACGGCATCAAGATCGAATGAAATCACAGCGTGGATTCAATATTTTAGTCATGTGATATCAGAAGCACAAATCGACGTTCAAAAGCAAATTCAATTTATTTTAAAAAAAGCCGCATTTTTTGCTATTTATAAAGATGTGTTAAATGAACGTCAATTAAAAGTGGTGCACCGGATGTTGAAGGCAGGCATCAAAGGATTTGAGGGTGGAATGACAGCCAAAAAATATATGGCAATTACCCATACCTCCAAAGCAACAGCGACGCGTGATTTGCAGTCTATGTTTGAAAATGGTGTACTGCGACAAATTGGTAGTGGCCGCAGCGTCAGATATGAATTGAATTTATAGATTTTTTAATTGCTGAACCTTAGTCACAATTTTTTTTAAATGACGTATTTCATCTGGTGAAAATTCTTTGTAGAAATCTGTTCCTATATTGAGACAAAGATACACGTTATTGTTGATGCCTGAGATGATATCAACTCCTGGAAGTTCGACGTAATCGATTTGGTCCATGGCATCTTTTGCCCAGTTTTTTAAACGGTCTAAGGTATCAAAGGCAAGCATGTAATGATTGTTTTCGATTTTTGTGAATAAGGGGGAAAAAGGTTCGTCAGTGGAAGCAGATTTTTCTTTTTTGACGGGGATGAACAATAGGGTTTGTAAGAAAAAAAGGTAGGCTTTGTTGATGAGGTCTTGGTTTCCAGGGTTTTGGAAGGCGGTGCTAACGATGTTATCTAATTCAGTCATGTAATAAAAATCCTATGAAAACTCTCACCCGTTGACAGGCCAAATTCTTCTATAAATCGAGGACGGGAGAGGGCTACAGAAGAGATTCTCTAAAACGAGAGAGGTTCTCTTCTTGAGCCCTCTCCCGCCCTCAATTGATTGAAGAACTCAGTCCATCAGCGGGAGAGGGTTGGGTGAGGGCTTTCCCCAGGCTGCAAATCATGCTCTTTATAATTTACTTCCCCTCCCTCATTGTGAGACTCATTCACCATCGAAACATCTGGTCGTTGATCTAACAACTGAATGACTTTATCCAGCTTAATATTCAACTGCGAAAGCATCGTAGTATAACTTTGGCTCACGCGTTTTTCCACTTCCATTACGAATTTTTCTTTTTCTAACAAAGTAGACATTTTTTGCAAATAATCAGATGGGATTTTTTCAATCACACAATCCGATTCGTCCGTGGTTTTCCATCGCAATCCTAATTCTTTGGCAACATATGCTAGGTAAAGACGTATCAAATTGATATTATTTTGATCATTAGGCATTTTAAGAAAAGTATTTCCATCAGGGTATATGATTTTCAAAATCGAAACGGCTCTTTCGATAATTTGAAGATTTGAAATGGGCGGTTTTTTTTGAAACGCACTGCCAAGCTTTCTGAGCTCAATTACGCGTGGATTCATATTGTTTTTCCTTAAACATGTTCATCCTTGAACATTTGATTATATGGGTTTCGTTAAAAGGGCACAACGGATGGCACTAGGGGATGAATTTAGGTACAATGCAGCTTTTTAAGCGCTTAAACAAGTCTGAGGAGTTCCGCATGATAGAACCAAATGAGAATACGATGCTCAATGAAAATCTATTTTTGAACTTAACGGCTGAAGAATTAATTTCTCGGTCTGAGCAGAGAAATGAAGGGGTTTTGGCGTCCAATCAAGCGCTCACAGTTGTCACAGGTAAACGAACTGGGCGTTCTCCCAAAGATCGATTTATTGTGAAAGATGCAATGACAGAAAAAACCGTTGATTGGAATACGATTAATCAACCCATTGAACCACAAAAATTTACAGCGTTATGGGCGCGTGCAGAAAATCATTTACAATCCAAAGATTGTGCATTTGTTTCTTATCTCAAAGTTGGGGCCGAAAAAAAATTTTCACGTACCGTCAAAGTGGTGACAGAATTAGCATGGCATAATCTTTTTACCCAAATTTTATTTATTCACCCAGAGTCGCCTATTCTGGAGGATCAAAAAGATCAATGGACATTACTTTGTGTCCCGAGTTTTGTGACCGATCCTGTTCGCGATGGCGTGAATAGCGATGCGGCGGTTATTCTTCACTTTTCAACCCGGCAAATTTTAATTGCGGGCACTTTTTATGCGGGTGAAATGAAAAAATCCATGTTTTCCATACTGAATTTTTTACTGCCAGATCATGATATATTACCTATGCATTGTGCCGCCAATGTCGGCAAAGAGGGTAAAACCGCTTTATTTTTCGGATTATCGGGCACGGGTAAAACAACACTTTCTGCGGATCCGGAACGTTTTCTCATCGGAGATGATGAGCATGGCTGGAGTTCGGAGGGGGTATTTAATTTCGAAGGCGGTTGCTATGCCAAATGCATTGACTTATCTCGGGAACGAGAGCCTGTGATTTGGGATGCAATTCGTTATGGATCGATCATGGAAAATGTGGTGTTGGACCCCAAAACCCTAGAACCCGATTATGGGGATACCAGCTTGACGCAAAATACACGCGCGGCTTATCCGCGAGAATATATTCCTTTACGTGTGGAAGAAAACAAAGGCCCTGAACCCCATGCTGTTTTATTTTTGACTTGTGATTTGTATGGTGTTTTGCCCCCTGTTGCAAAACTTTCCATTGAACAAGCCGCATATTATTTCTTAAGTGGGTATACGGCCTTGGTAGGAAGCACAGAAGTGGGTCAAGGATCTGGCATTAAGCAAACCTTTAGTACTTGTTTTGGCGCACCCTTTTTCCCAAGACCGCCGCAGGTGTATGCGGATTTATTAATGCGGCGGTTAGCATCGAGTGGTGCTCAAGTTTATCTTGTAAACACAGGCTGGACGGGTGGCGCGCACGGTGAGGGCGGTAAACGTTTCTCTATTCCAACCACACGAGCAATCGTCCGTGCGATTGTGAATGGCGAATTGCATGATGCGACTTACGAAAAATTAAGTGGATTTAATTTGGATATTCCACTTGAAGTCAAAGATGTCGAAAGCCGCGTATTAAATCCAAGTAAAGCATGGGATAATGGGCCCGCTTACGATAATTATGCACAGTTACTCATGGAAAAATTTATCGAAAATTTCAAAAAATTTGATGTCAGTCAAACGATACGTAATGCAGGACCTAAGGTATACCTTTTATGACAGTCGCAAAAAATATAAAAACAATAAAAGAGCAAATTCATTCTAAAGAAGCAAAATATGGACGTAATCCGGAATCCGTACAATTATTGGCGGTCACTAAAAAACATTCTGTGAATGCCATTCAAGAAGCCTATGCGGCAGGTCAACGATGCTTTGGTGAGAATTTTGTACAAGAAGCGATGAACAAGATCGAGACTATTAATCAACATGATATTGAATGGCATTTTATTGGTCATATTCAAAGTAATAAAACACGAAAAATTGCTGAGAATTTTCACTGGGTACACAGTATTACATCACCACAAATTGCCGAGCGATTGCATCAACAGCGTCCGGAATCTTTGCCGCCATTGAATGTATGTTTGGAGGTGAATGTCAGTCATGAACAGACAAAAGGCGGTATTAATTATGTCGATGTACTGCCATTAGCTGAACTTTGTGCATCTTTCAATCGTTTGAAGCTCCGAGGTTTGATGGCAATCCCGGCGCTGCATGCAGAGCTTATCGATCAACGGGCAGAGTTTTATAAGCTTCGACTTTTATTTGACGAATTGAATAAAAAAAATTTCCAATTGGATACGTTGTCCATGGGTACGACACAGGATATGGAAGCAGCGATTGCGGAAGGTGCGACGATTGTGAGGATAGGGACGGCGATATTTGGGACGCGGGAAGTTTAAATCCCCCCGCCTGTGCCCCGCTCGTCGACCCCCTTTTTCAAAGGGGGTCGCGAGGCGGGGGGATTTTTATGGCTATTGCTATAAATTCATATCTCCGGGAAAATAGATAAATATCACTACGCAATGGAATGTCGTTGACATGTCATATGGAAGGATCTTTTTGGTAAGATCTTTGTTCGTAGTCATTCTTGGGTCATTATTCACCACAAGCTGTATGGTGGGGCCTGATTTTCATCGTCCTAAAACACCTGAAACCACTCGTTATACCGAGCATGCTCTCTCCACTAAAACCGTCAACAGCGAAAAAATCTTAGGAAAAGCAGGTAAAGCCCAATATTACACAAAAGAATCCCTCAGTCGTGAATGGTGGACGATGTTTCATTCGCCGGAGCTCAATGAACTTATCAAACGTGGATTGAGGAATAGTCCAACGATTGCAGCAGCCAAAGCTGCTTTAAGAGAGGCGCAAGAAAATTTAAAAGTTCAAGTGGGTACTTTATATTATCCTGCATTCAATGCACTCGTCTTTGGTGAAAGAGAATTGGAAATTGGTGATCCTCCTTCAACGCCGAGCAATTTATTTAATCTTTATAATGCATCTGTCAGTGTGACTTATAATTTTGATATTTTTGGCGGTACGAGGCGACAAGTGGAAGCATATCGTGCGTTAGTGGATTTTCAATGTTATGAATTAGATGCTGCATTTATTACACTGACTTCTAATATTGCAACAACCGCAATCCGAGAAGCATCGTTACGTGAACAAATTAAAGCAACGAAACAGATTATCAAACTCAATCAACATCAATTAAAAATTTTAAAAAAACAATTTGAATTAGGGAGTGCTTCTGAAAGCGATGTATTGGCACAACAAATTTTATTAGAACAAAACGAAGCGCTATTACCTACACTTGTGACGCAACAGGCACAAGCCAGACATTTACTTGCCGTACTCGTAGGTGTTATCCCAAGCGAAAGTCAATTGCCGACTTTTGATTTAAATAAATTGGAATTACCCGGAGAATTACCGATCAGTGTGCCTTCAACATTAGCAGAACATAGACCGGATGTGCGAGCGAGCCTCGCCTTATTGCATCAAACCAATGCGTTGATTGGAGTGGCCACCGCAAATTTATTTCCGCAAATTACGCTGAGCGCAAGTTATGGTTATGCGGGAGAAGTACTTCCTCGTCTTTTCACTGCAAAAAATCAATTGTGGGATTATATGGCGCAGATGACGCAAACGTTATTTCAGGGGGGCGCATTATTGGCTGCACGCCGTGCTGCGATTGCGTCTCGTAATGAAGCGTTTGCGCAGTATAAACAAACTGTTTTGCAAGCCTTTCAAAATGTGGCAGATAGCTTGCGCGCGCTTGATTCAGATGCGAAAAATTTAAAAAGTTTAGCGAAAGCTGAACGTGATGCAGAACATGCATTAAAAATTGTGAAAAAACAATATTCATTGGGGGCCGCAAGTTTTCTTTCGCTTTTAGTCGCAGAATTACAATATCAGCAGAGTTATTACAATCGAATAGAATCAGAAGCGGCAAGATTTTCAGATACGGTTGCGTTATTTCAAGCATTAGGCGGCGGATGGTGGGATAGAGAAACCAATGGAAAGGAGTTCGCTAAATGAATAAACGTGCCAAATATATTTTATCTATCATCCTCATTTTATTTTTCGCTATATTTGTTTATAAATGGATAGATCAATGGCGGTTAAAACAAAAAATTGCTGAAAGCATGAATGCACCTGTCAGCGTTGCGGCTATACAGGCAAAACCTATGGCATGGCAGCAGCAATATATTGCTTCTGCCAATATTGTTGCAGTAAAAGGGGTTAATGTTACTACACAAATTCAAGGTCAAGTGCAAGCGATTTATTTTAATCCTGGAGAGTTTGTCGAAGAAAATAGCGTCTTGATACAACTCAATGCGGATCCTGATATGGGTCTATTACATTCATTAGAAGCGGCGGCAGATCTCGCCAAAATCAATTATGAAAGAGATAAAAAACAATATGAATCCGTACATGCCATTAGTAAATCCGTTGTAGATACCGATTTTGAAAATTTGAAAAGTGCCATCGCACAAGTTGCTCAGCAAAAGGCAATTGTCAAACAAAAAACGATACATGCACCTTTTTCTGGTTTTTTAGGTATTCGCCTGGTCAATATTGGTCAATTTCTAAATCCTGGGGATGCAATCGTCACGATTCAAACATTTAATCCTATATTTGCGGATTTTTATTTGCCGCAACAAGCGTTATCCAATTTACATTTAGGGGATGAAGTGATTATTACCAATGATACTTATCCCAATAAAAAATTTATAGGAAAAATCACGACGATTAATCCATTGGTAGATGTGTCGACAAGAAATGTTCAAGTAGAAGCAACCGTGGATAATCCAGAAAAACTATTATATCCCGGCATGTATGCGTCAAGTGAAGTACATTTTGGAAAACCGACAAATTATATTACGCTTCCTTTAGCTGCTGTGAGTTTTAAGCCATACGGTCAAATTGTTTATATTGTGAAAGAAAAAGAAAAAGATAAAAATGGAAAACCGATTTTAATTGTCAAAGAATCTTTTGTCACAACGGGAGAGACAAGAGGTGATTTAATCACTATTTTAAAGGGATTAAATGAAAATGATATGGTAGTGACCGCCGGACAATTGAAATTAAGAAATAATGCATTTGTTATCATAGATAACACGCATGTGCCGCCCGCAGAACTCAATCCTTATGTGATGAATGATATATTATGATGACCTTCACAGAAATTTTTATTAGAAAACCGGTATTATCCATTGTTGTCAGTTTGGTCATTTTAGTATTAGGCATACGTGCGATGTTATCGCTTCCTATTCGAGAATTTCCAGAAATAGAAGATGGCGTCATTACCATTACAACGACATATACCGGCGCAAACCCTTCTATTATTGAAGGATTTATTACCTCTCCGATCGAATCATCTGTTGCACAAAGTAATGGTATTGATTACATCACATCATTTAGTACAGCCAGCACAAGTGTCGTGCAATGCTATTTAGACCTTAATTATGATACACAAAAAGCATTAACGGAAGTGTCCGCGAATGTGAATGCTGTACTTGATCAACTGCCTGCAGATACTCTTCCACCTGTAATTACCGTGACGAGTGGTGAAACAATTAATTCTATGTATCTTGGGTTTTACAGTAGTGTTCTTACAGAATTTCAAATTACTGATTACGTATTTCGTGAGATTGTTCCTAAATTACAATCCATCCAGGGCGTACAAAGTTTAGAGTTCACCGGAGATCGATTTTACGCGATGCGCTCGTGGTTAGATCCCAAAAAACTCTATGGTTATGGTTTAAATGCAGGGGATATTGCTAATGCTTTAGAAAAAAATCATGTATTAACCGCAGTAGGTAGAACAGATGGAACATTATTTACGGCGGATCTTTCTGTCAATACAGATTTAAGAACCGTAAAACAATTTCACGATATGTCCATTAAAGCAAATAATAATTCCATCGTACGTTTGGGTGATGTCGGTGAAGTGGCACTTGGGGCAATGGATTATGATACCTCCAGTAGTATCAATGGGAAGTTTGCGGTATTTATTGGGGTGCATTTAGCACCTGCTGCTAATCATTTAGAAGCGATGGATAAAATAAATAATGTGTATGTAGATATTAAAAACCATTTGCCCGAAGGTTTATATGCAGAAATAGTTTATGATTCCAGTGATTTTATCCATGATGCATTCGAAGAAGTATTTAAAGCAATTATGATTGCTTTGATTATTGTGACTATTATTACTTTTTTATTTCTTGGCACGGTTCGTTCTGCAATTATTCCGATTGTCGCAATTCCTTTTTCATTGATAGGTACTTTTTTCATTATGTTTTGGTTGGAGTATTCCATCAATTTATTAACAATGCTCGCTTTTTTACTTGCGATTGGCCTCGTGGTCGATGATGCGATTATTGTCGTTGAAAATGTCCACCGACATATGGAAGAGGGGCTTACGCGTTTTGAAGCGGCTATTCAAGCAATGCGAGAACTTACCATTCCTATTATTGCGATGACGCTGGTATTAATTTCAGTTTATATCCCCATTGGTTTTATGGAAGGATTAACTGGGATTTTATTTACAGAATTTGCATTCACCTTGGCAGGTGCTGTTACGATATCTGCTATTATTGCATTGATATTGTCGCCGATGATGTGTTCTCAATTATTGCAAACAACAAAAAACAACCATATTCATCGGTTTAACTTCATGAAATACATAGATAAGAAATTTGAAAATTTACATCTTTGGTATCAAAATATTTTAAGTGAAATGCTGCAAAATATAGCTTTTTTTGGCTATTTTATCGCGATTATATTTGTAAGTATCATTTTTTTATATAGTACATCAAAATCTGAATTAGCGCCGCAAGAAGATCAAGGCGTTATAATCGCGCAATTGACGGCAGCACCGAATGCAACGCTACATCAAACACAATTTTATGCAGAAGAAGTAAATCAAATTTTTCATCAATTTAAAGAAAGTGATGTCGTTTTCGAGCTTGATGGGAGCAATTTGACAAACGCTATCAATGTGAGTTTAATTAATATGCGTTTAAATCCTTGGGATCAACGTAAAAAAACCACCAATCAGCTTGCTCCCATTATTCAAGAAAAAGTAAATAAAATCACAGGCGCTAAAGTTGCGATTAATCAACCATTATCATTGCCAGGGAATGGTGGTTTGCCAGTTCAGTTTGTAGTGAGCACGACAGAATCCTTCGAAAAGCTTAATGAAGTTATGCAAGCGCTATTAGAAAAAGCGCGAGAGTCGGGAATTTTTTTGTTTTTAGATACAGATTTAAAAATTGATAAGGCGCAATATAATATTATTTTAGATCGCATGAAAACCGCAGAGCTTGGCATATCGATGCGAGATATTAGTGATAATTTATCAGGTGCGCTCAGTCAAGGTTTTACGAATTATTTCAATCTTGCGGGGAAATCCTATCAAGTCATTCCGCAAATGACACATGGAGCAAGATTGAGTATCGATCAAGTGATGAATTATAATATTACCGCAAATAATATATCTATACCACTTTCAACCATTGGACATGTTAAAACAAGCACCGTTGCAGAATCACTGAATCATTTTCAACAATTGAATGCCGGAACGCTTTCTGCAACACCTTTTCCAGGTGTTTCTTTGGGTGAGGCATTAACGACGCTTGAAGAGCTTTCCAAAACGCTTTTACCAAGAGATTATACAGTGGATTATGCCGGTCAATCACGTCAATTTGTCCAAGAAAAAGAATCATTGTCTGTGACTTTTACTTTTGCAGTTATTATTATTTTTCTTTCGCTTTCTGCTTTATTTAATAGTTTTCGTGATCCTTTGATTATTTTAATCACGGTCCCTATGTCTATTTGTGGCGCGCTTATTTTTATTAGTTTAGGTGTTGGTGGTATTTCATTGAATATTTACACAGATGTGGGATTAATCACATTGATTGGATTAATCAGTAAACATGGTATTTTAATCGTAAAGTTTGCGAATGATTTACAACTCAAAGGCATAAAAAAACGCGAGGCAATTATTATGGCAGCAGGGATTCGATTGCGGCCAATTTTAATGACAACCGCCGCAATGGTTTTAGGGGTGATGCCACTGTTATTTACATCCTATGCGGGTGCGGTGAGTCGATTTAATATTGGTCTTGTTATAGTTTCAGGCATTTCAATTGGTACATTATTTACACTATTTGTAGTGCCGGCGATGTATATTGTTTTTGCAGAGGATAAACAAAATGTTAAAGTGCGCTAAAATAAAATTATAATGACTTGTCATTCCGGCGAATGCCGGAATGACAGGGTGAATGATTGGAGGGATTCTTGATGAATCGTAGAAAATGGATTATTTTAATTATTTCATTGTTCAATATGTTCTTTTTTTCTACCACTCTTTCCGCAGGATTGATCAAGGGAATTTATATCAATCAAGAGACTATGGAAAATACCGCACAAATTTCTTATCTCATAAATCGTGCAAAAAAAGTAGGCATTACAACGTTTATCGTCGATCTTGAGAAACCTTCCGGTATTTATCAAAAAAATATCGGTTTATTAAAAGCCAATGGCATTAAATATATCGCGAGAATTATCTTTTTTCCCAATAATGGTGGGACATCCCAACAAGTTCACTCGCAAGATTATTGGAACAAAAAATATCAATTAGCGAAAACCGCGATTGCTTATGGTGCATCACAAATACAGTTAGATTATATTCGCTATAAATCAAAACAGCCGGCATCGCAACAAAATGCGCAAGATATTTTGGCAATTATTCGCTGGTTTAAAGCTCGTGTGGGTGTTCCTGTACAAATCGATGTTTTTGGCATTTCAAGCTTTGGTCCTTCGGCACACATTGGCCAAGACATTAAATTATTTTCAAGCAGCGTCGATGCGGTTTGTCCCATGGTTTATCCTTCACATTACGAACCTTACAAAATGCACGCGGTGACGCCGTATGATACGGTCTATTCATCTCTTATGGCGATCCATCATCAATTTAGTTATAAACCTTTACATTTCAAATTAATTCCTTACATTGAGCAATCCAATTATCGTTATCCTTTATCGCGTCAGAAAAAATTAGATTACCTCTACTATCAAATTCAAGCCGCAGAAAATGCCAATGCAGATGGTTGGTACGTGTGGAGTCCGCATAATTATTATGATACGTTGTTTCAAGTGTTAGAAACAAAAAATGTGAAGTAAAAATTTTTAAGGAGTAGTCCAGTTCTGTTTAAATTCAGATTCTTTTAAAAAATTCTCCAACATATTTCTGATTTGTTTGTTTTGGATAAGAGTGTCGCTAGAAATAGATGTTAGGTTGCTGTCAAGTTGTTCTAAAATATACATGTGCTCCCAAAGACTTTCATCATTTTGCCAATCTTCTGGGATTTTTGATAAAATCTCTGAAAATGCGTGTCGGACCATACGCGCGCGCTTTTTGTCGTTATTTATATAACTTTGTTCTAATTCTTTTAAGGAAATAAGTAGATTTGTCAATTTTTTATTTGGGCCATGGAGGTTATCAATCTGTTTACTATTTAAAGATAAAATATCAATAATTTGTTGATTAAATGCATGGATTTTCTTAATTGAAGAAAATTTAAATATATTACGTCGTTTTTGATCTAACGTATCCATCTGGCAAGCCAGCTGATGAAACGCTTTGACATTTTTTATAACATCTCCGTGACTTTTTTGTACTTGAGTTTTACAAGCTTTTATCTCTTTGAGTCTTCGTGGTTTTTTTTTATAAATACTTTCATAAGTACTAAAAAGGGTTTTATTCTTATTTTCCATTTCCTTATAAAAAGAATAGGCCCACATGCTTGCATCGTTCTGTTTTTTTTCAGCCCTTTCTTTAAAATTGAATTTAACATAGTGTTCAAATTGCTCAGGTGTTGGAGGTTTATATTCAATGATATTTAATAGAATAATCTTTAGTTGTTTGAGGTTTTTTTTAGTAAGTTCTGGGTCAAGCTGAATCTTAAATTCCTCAGAAAATATTTTAAACCAATTAAAAGCGGTATCTGCATCATCTTCATTAAATATATCTACTATCGATAAAACGATTATAAATATATGATCGAAAGGGTTCTTAAATATATTTTTTTGCTTTTTCGCCAGAATATCAAAAATGATCCCCATTTGAATTAGATATGTACCAGAAATACATGAAGAAAGATCAGTAGAAGATATTACTTTGAAAAAATTATTTGCAAACAGCTCTTTATGCGGATCTTCAGAAAGTTCCTTTAGTTTGTTTATGGTAAGATTTAGAATTTCATGATAATCTTCGCTTTTACAGTCGGTGGTTTCAAACCATTTTGGAGGTAAAAAACTATACGCTGGCGTTTCTGGTATTTCTTTTTTTCTATCTAACGTGACTTTTTCAAGTTTATCAACAATCATTTTATTTAAACTTTGACGTTCTTTTAATTTTAAAGGTTCATTTTCTATTGATTTTCGTATGGACTGTAGTCCATGAAAATAAGGCATTAAAAGGTGGTTTCTCGAAATGATTTTGCTATCCGTGATGATAGGAATTTTTTTAGGAGGTGATTGTTTCTTTTTTTCATAATTTACATCTAGCGTAGCCTCTCTTCCTATGTCAGTTAATTTTTTATCTAGTTCTTTTTCTTCTTTGGCAAGTAAATCTTCATCTCGTTTAGGCCATTCAAAATCAGCAAGTAAATCGATGAGTTCGATATATGCCTTAATGGCATTCAACAATTCTGGGTCTTTACTTTCATGGATGGCTTCTTTAAGTCGTTCAAAAAGAGATTTTTTATTATCAGCTTGCTGAAAAGGGTTTGGCATCTCCGAATTCCTCGTTTAAAAATATAAAAAAATTTATAGTTAATAATTATACAAATAAAAGCATAAAATGTAAAAATAATACATCAAACAGTCTAGATTGAGCATTAAAAGAACAGCACTTTCCTATCAAAATTATTCTGGTTATAGTGTTACATTCTTAATTCGAAAAGGAATTCTAAAAAATGGCAAAAATCAAATCGATACTTGCAGGGTTCACGATTTTTCTACTTTCGCTATTTCCCACCGTTGAAGCAAGTGAAACACTATCGCAAACTCGCTTGTTGATGGTCAATGCAAATCAGATTGTGAAAAAACCGACTGTATTAAGCTGTTTGACGCCATCCCTTACGTTAGAAAGCCCAACGAACATATGGTTTACCTCTGCAACATTTACGGTTACCAATAATTGCTCTTCAAGCCAAAATCTAAATAATGCAGTGGTTTCATTCCAAAGCAATTCTAATAATATTGACGCCATGTGGGGTGGCATAAACAATTCTTCCGCATTTACCTATGCGGGTAACATTGCAAGTACGGTGTTAAACATACAAACGGGTAATTTAGGCATAGGTAAAGCGCTTACCTTGAATTTTGGTATTAATCTCAATGGTGTTCTCTTTGATTTAGCCAGTGCTCTCAAAACGCTCGCCATTGTTCCATCCACACCCACACCAACCAATGGTGAAGTGGATATGACAGTGGACCCAACAGGTATGTCTGGGGTAACTAGCCTAGCTGAAATTAATGTGACAGGTCCGGGACTCTCAACACCTTATGTGATTATCAATACAAACTGGAATTCGAAGACAACCTACAAAATAATGGGCTTAGCTTATGGTACTTATTTCATTAGTCCACAACCCATCGGAAGCACTTATGTGGGTAAAGCGATGCCTGCGACGGTTTCTGTTAATAGCAGTACCCCAGTTGTTTCCACAGTGACATATCAACCGGCCCCCGCGCTTGGGAACTTACAAATTAGCTTAAGTGCCGCACCTATGACAGGATTGGCTAACTCTGTCACCGGCACTTTGACAGACAATACTTTACATCAAAGCCAAAACGTTACCCTAAGCTGGGGCGAGATGCGGCTTATTCAAAATTTACCTGCAGGTGATAATTATACGTTAACTTTCCCGGAGGTTACGAATGGTCTTTTCTTTTCTAATATGTTACCGATCACAGGGGCGATTATTATTTCACAAGGCAGAACAACGCCTTTATCCATCTCCTATCAGTCCCCACAGCCGATGCCATCCCAATCCGTTGAATTTACCCTGAATGGCTTGCCGGGAGGAGTGCAAGCATCGTTAACCATTGTGGATGCCCATGGCAACATCTTTTCTCTATCCAATTTGAATAATGGTCAAGTGTCAGAGGCGCTACCAGTGAATGATACTTTCACTGTATCAGCGAAAGCGTCGAACTTAATTGCAAATATTTCACCAACAAGCTTTACATTACAAAGCGGGAAGACACCTCCCGCGGTAGCGGTGACATTTAATGCTGAACCACCGCCATCATCGAATAGTCATTTTTATGCCTATGCGGATACCGGTATACAATCAAATGGTACAGGTCTTATACCACCCAAAGGTGCGAATTTAGTTGAAGCATTTATATTGTGGAGCGCAACGGAAGGAAAAGCGGATTTGTGGGCAATCACGGAAGGAGACCCTATCTCAAAAATCATTAAAAATACGCCTAATACGATTGCCAGTGTCGGTGGGGCAAATGCGCCTTACCCATGGGATTATGAAACGGTTGATCAAGGTATGACAGATATTTCAGCGTTAATCAATGACTATGGATTGATTGGAATTGATTTTGATGTGGAGGGCGCAGCCCTTGAAGAATCGAATACACAAATGTGGGTTGCGAATGTGGCTTTTAAACTTCGAGAAGCATATCCCAATCTCATTTTAACCCTCACGGTGCCAGATCCCGTTGCCTCAGGGGATGTCACCTATCCAGGTCTTCCCGTCGGTGCCCCTGTCATACTAAATCAAACCCTCCAGCTTAATAACAATAAAATGGTATTTAATTGGGTTAATAAGATGGATTTTGATGAAGATGGTGTAAATGTGGGATGCACACAAACCAGCACCGATATGAGTACGAATTGTTTAGTCATTAGCGGGGTAGCTGGCGCACAATCACTCGCAAGTTTGTTGAATATTTCAACGCTTGAAGCTTATCAATTTTTAGGTGAAATATTCATGATCCCAACAGATGATCAAGGTCATGCGCTGCCACTCACGTTAGCAAATCAAATGGCAATGGCGCTTATGAGCCAAGGCGTAATACACATGGGTTACTGGAGTTTACAACGAGATGATGCAAATCTCGATTATGGAAATCAATTTACACATATTTTGGGATTATCTTAATTCATCCACAATAGCCTGACCAATCGTACCTGTACCGCCGACAATGATGATTTTCATGTGAGGAGTCGTGAGTAGTAATTAATTTAATAGACACTGATAGACATTAATCCTCGTAAGTGATAATCTCTCGCCTTCATCAAGATCCGATAGGATTAACAATAACTAACAAGGATAAATTCAAAATGAAAGTCTATGCAATTTTAGGTGTAAAAGCAGATGATGCAAAAAAGGTAGTCGTTTACACCCGCGTATCCAGTTCAAGTCAAAAAAGTGCTTTAGAAAAATATTGTATTGCACGAGGATATTGTATTCATGAATGGATTAGTGAAATTGGCAGTGGATTAAATTATAATAGAAAGCACTTCAATAAATTGATGGAAGATGTGGAGTTAGGACAGATTCATAAAATTATCGTTGCTCATAAAGACCGCTTGATACGTTTTGGTTTTGAAT
>Ga0207091_1061_pt1 | contig 26209 bp, 26 predicted proteins | sample Alteio_BWMinHeat_47_FD_153534 | JGI IMG/M metagenome (GOLD analysis project Ga0207091, IMG submission 153534) | Enriched cells from forest soil in Barre Woods Harvard Forest LTER site, Petersham, Massachusetts, United States -... | ecosystem: Environmental > Terrestrial > Soil > Temperate forest >... | reverse complement strand
AGTGATTTAAATGGGCTAAATTTAACTACGCAATATACTTACGATGCGAATGATAATCATATTATCACTATTTCCCCAAATGGGCATGTTACCACGCTTAGTTATAATTTTTATACAGATGATTTAATCGAAGAAAATGATGGTATTAACAATAAAAAGTGGGGCTATAATCAAGATGGCTCATTGGATTCATTTGAAACAAAAAATGGCTACGTTTTTAACTATTTATATTATAACGAATCACTTTCACTAGACACAAAGCTAACCGGGTTACTATTTTCCGATGGCCCTACAAGTTTTAAATATGAAGATAAAACCAGAGACCCTGTTTTTATAAATAGGTATGGCAAGACAAGTGTGTTTTCATATGACTCGATTCAAAGAAGTAAATGGAATAAGCCTGCGTCAGTTGGCACGGTTAATTTTTTCCCTTCCTCTGTAACTGATAACATAAAATATGGTTATGACAGAATGGGAAGGCCACTTTATATTGGATACCCTGAATTTAATTCTAAAACTTTTGGATGTAACTACTACTACGATTTTATTACTAAAAATATAGCGCTAGTTCAAGACCTAAATACGGGCAGTACTCTTGCAAAATATACATATCAAAAGGACGGTCAGCCAGTAACATCGATATATGGAAACGGCGACACCATTTTTTATCACTACGATGGGTACAACAGGCTTGACAGTATGTGGGGAAAGAATATAAACAATCAGTTATTGTATTCGATTGGTGCATCATTGGATAACAACGGCAGGCATATTGGAGAAAATATGCAGATTTATTTTCAGGGACAACAGGTAGCAATACTGCCAATACTTAGCACCGCACCAAGCAATTCATACACCTATGAGCCAACAAGAAACAGAATTGTTTCGACTGGCAATAAATCGTTTGTTAGTGATGGTGCTGGTAACATCATTAGTTCAACAAATCCAACTGTTACATACACTTGGGATGAGTATGGCCAACTGGATACTGTTTCAAAAAACAGTATCCAAAACACTTATGAATATGATCCATTAGGAAGTCGCAAGAGAAATGGAAGTACATACTATGTAGTGGATCAGCAGAATACCGGGAATGTTGTAATGGAGGCAACTCAAAGTTCAACACCCATAAATGTGTATGTATACGGCAATGGGTTGGTAGCTAGGATTGACCCCCAAACCAATAATGCTTTTTATTATCATTACGATTTTAGAGGCAGTGTAATTGCTATCACTGACCAAAACGGGCAATTGGTGCAATATTACCAATATGACCCTTATGGGGTTGTATATAATAAGGGAGGTTCTCTCACTTGGACTAACCCTTTTCAGTATGTTGGGAAGGAAGGTGTACAAACGGATGATAGTGATCTATACTATATGAAAGCCCGGTATTACCAGCCATCAACAGGACGCTTTCTTGGCGAAGACCCTGTTTGGAATACAAACCTTTTTGCCTATGCGGATGACGACCCGGTCGACAATATTGACCCAGATGGAAGATATATCCAACCTCCGCCAGGCAAAATTCTCCCCGGTTTCCCGGATGCAGGTAAGGGCAAATATTATCCTCCAAGCGACAAAGTCAGATGGAAATTAGATGGTGATATTTTAGAATGGGATGATTTTCATGGTGAGGTAGAACGATATGACAAAAATGGCAGAAATCACGAAGGCGCATTTGATCCGAATACAGGAGAGAAAATAAAAGAAGGGGAAAAAGGACGAAGTACTCCAAAGTCAACCATCTCGGTGTCTCCGGAAACTGCCGGAGGCCTGATATTTGGAACAGGAACTGTTGCAATTGCCTATTATATATTTAGATTGTATCCGTTACTTTTAGGACTTTAATAACAAGTAATATCTTATTTAATATGCGAAATGAAATTCCAGTAAGACGAACTATATCTATAATGCTTAAACCGCCAGAATGGGAAGAGGTTAAAGAGATTGAATTAAAGGATTTAAGTATTGTTCAAATAATGAATGCAGGATTAAACCCAAAGAGCAAAGGGGGGAGCATCGACTGTTTTTTTCTTTGCCCCTACTTATTAAATGAAGAACAGTTAAGGGAGATTGAACCCTTCCTGAATGAAACCATTGAATACAACTTTGATAAATATATATATGTATTAGAGGCGGAACAAGCAGCATGAAGAATCATAAGCATGGAAAGTAGGGTTAGTAGAAGAAAAGGCCGTTCGGTTTAAAATCCGGCGGCCTTTATTTATTTCCATAATCGGCTATTTTCACCTTTTTATATCTATACCTTCTATAATTTTCTCTCGTGCTAATATCTTTATCCCTATATGGAAGGGATGCTGGGGAATAGGATTGAGTTTACTCTTTTATAAACTTTGATTGATAGAGTTTGTCTTTTGTATTTACAATAATAAAGTACGTGCCGGCCGCTAAGCCGGTAAATTGCAAATCGTAAGTAGTTTGCCCCTGTATAAAAGTTGTTGCCAGAACTTTGCTGCCTGCTACAGTATACACATACACTTCGGCATTGCTGGTAAGCGGCTTTTCAAAAGAAACAGTTAAATTGGCCTTATTTGAAATGGGGTTGGGGTAAATCTTAAATGAATTGCTATCATCAAAGACTACTTTTCGGATTTCTGAATACGTAAACTTTCCATCCTTATCTATCATTTTGAGTCGATAATAATTGTTCCCAATCGCAGGGCAGCAATGTATCGTGTTGTACTCAATCTTACCTGTAGAGCCTTTTGCCATAACTGACGTAAAAGTTTGGAATGCTGCTGCATCCATTGAAAATTGAACATCATATTTATCAACATTGATTTCTTGAGTTACCTCCCATGTTAACAAAACCTCATTCTTTTGCTTGGTTGCTACAAATGAAAGCAATTGAACGGGCAAAGTGCTTGAAATGCCTATTCTGTTACCGTCTCTGTCGTAATTGTAAGTTATTTTTAGCTGATTTGGATAATCAACTTCAACAAGTCTATCGGCTCTATCATATTTGAATCCAATGTTTTGAGCATTCGCCGCCATAAGAACAAAAAGGGTAAAAGCAAAAAAAAGTAATTCTTTCATTTCAAAGTTGTTTTGATCGTTAAGTCATGCTGCTTGTTCCGCCTCTAATACATATATATATTTATCAAAATTGTATTCAACCGCCCTCTGTGCTCGTGAAGCCGCCTGTATCACAAACCGGTTATCGCCTTCAAACACCCCCAGCCAGTTTTGTATGTATGCCGCATTGTTTTCCAACCTTTCAATTGGTAGCCCTGTGCATGATTTTAGATAACAGGCGCCCATTTCTGCAACCAATTCTTCAATCGAGTAGGGTTCACTTCCAAATTCTGGGTTATCATATATCTCCTTCCGGCCAATCCTTTTTTTGTGGCCGGTGGAATGTACCAGTTCATGAAAGAGTATGCAGTAATAGGCCTCGCTGTTTTCAAAGCGGCTAAGCGAAGGCATATTGATGTAATCCATCGAAGGGACATAGTAAGCCTTGTCATCAATATGCTGAATCATTGGGCAGTCTTCCATATTTTCAATAATTCGCTCACATTCCCATAATGGTTCATTATGTTTTTCTTGCGCTTGAGGCAAGTAAGCCTTGGGAATATTGGTACACTGGGCAACATTAAACACCTTATAATACCGCAACAAGGATTTCTTTCTGCCGGTTGCAACACCATCTTTTTTGGCATCAACCATTTTCTGAAATATGACAATGGTACCCTTCTCCCCGCGCTTAACTGAGGCATTTAGTGATTGTATCTGTTTCCAAGTCAGAAAGAGATTATGTTCAAACCCCATCGAATTTAACAGCATGACATTAATACCCCGATATGGCCGTTTGGAAATGAGGTTTTTGGGAAGCCCAGCTTCTGTCCACGGCTGTCGCCAGGGAATCGTACCCTTTTTTAAAAGTTCAATAATACGTTCGGTGATGAGCGCGTACACATCAAAGGTGGTTTCTGTTTGGTTGTACATGATATTTGTTTTACTTGTAAATGATCTTTCTTTGAGTGTAGTAAAATCGAGGGAGGAGCATAAGGGAGGGCGGAGTGCAGGTAAGGAGCAAGAGACTATTTTAACTTTTGGAAACATTTATAGTTACACTCTCAGATTATTTTCATGTGAATTCAACGCCTGTAGTATTTGCCCAGCAACTGCTTGTACTGCCGGCACTGCAACAGCATTCCCCAACTGTTTCATCGCCTGGGTGTTTGACACCGGAAACAGAAAGCGTTCAGGAAACCCCATCATTTGTTTTGTTTCAGGCACGGTTAGCCTTCGTATTATCCCATCAACCATATAGGCATCCCAACAGCGCTTTCTCCCATAACGTACGCCGCTTCCGCTGGCGAGAATCGAATACCCGATGTTCCTTTCACACTCACCTTTGAGGATATGAGAAAGTGTGAGTTGTAATGGAATTGGTTCTGGAAATGCAAACGGGATGTTTTCCTTAAAGCCGATGATAAACACGCGAGGGCGGTATTGCGGCAGGCCAAAATCACATGCCTTTACTACCTTATAGCGTACATGATACCCCGCACCCTGTAATGCCCGCAGTATGATGTCAAACGTCCTTCCCCCGTCATGACCGAGAAGATTTCGTACATTTTCCAGAAAGAATGCCTTGGGTTGCTTTGCCTTCAATATCCGGATGATCTCAAAAAATATCTCCCCGCGTGGGTCCGCAAACCCTTTGCGAAGCCCTGCGGTACTGAATGCCTGGCATGGGAAACCGGCGCACAGGATATCAAAGTCCGGGATATGTGAAGCATGTACTTTCATAATATCCCCCGCGAAGTTCCCACTTGCAAACAGCCTTGGGCTAATATTTTTAAAGTTTGCCTCATATGTTTTTCGGGCGAATGTGTCTATTTCGGAAGCAAACACGCATTCAGCGCCAAGGGCATGAAAAGCAATATGAAAGCCGCCGATGCCGGCAAAGAGGTCAATGAACCGATATGGAGTTTTGGTTGTGTGAGCAAGAATAAAATTTTAGGTGAGGGCTAATAAAAAGGAGCAAGTATATTGCTCCTGTATGTTGCAAACCGGCGTTTGCAATAACCAAATGCTTTTCAAAATATCAATGCATTTACAAGTACAAATATTCATCCATGCAAAACCCTGAGAATAATTTCTAAATCGCCAATTGTCAAAACAGTGTTCCCTGGTGATAGGCTCCCGCGGTTTTCTCCGGAAATACAATGTCAGGTTTCTTTTTAGGCCGTAACCAAATAACGCTTTCTTTTGGATTGGTAAATTCCCGGTACCAAGGATGATAGTAGCCATTGCATAACGTGGTGTTGACATGGTAACCGGTAAAAAACTCATTCAACAGAGAATCTATGTGGGTGATTTCACCAGTGAGTGATTGCAGGAGCATATTGACCAGTGCTATCTTGCAACAAACTGTGTCCAAGTCCGCGCCGTAAAATAATAGATGCCGGTTAATTTTGGCAGCCGCCAATAACATCCGGCCGCTGCCACAGGCCGGGTCAAGAATTGTTTTGCCGCTTTCGGGAGTGATAAAACTTAACTGGGCCAGCAAGTCGCACACATGTTCCGGGGTAAAGTACTGCCCCATGTAATTGTTTGATACCTTGTGCATGTACAATTCACCCAATGGGTCACGGAAGCCTTCCGATAGTTCACCGATGAGGGTTGCCATTGAGACAAACACACCTTTGTGTGGATGAGTGGTTACCCGTGCCAAATGTGCTTCGGCTTCCTCTTTGGTGTCGTATACTTTAAATGGAATAAGTATCATATCAAGCAATTCGGCAAATGCAATTGAAGAAGATTTTGAATATGCAAACTTGTCAAAAAGGGAAAGCAGTGTACTGATGTCTGTCATCGGATGTTGTTTACGTGTGAATGAATGTTTCATTCAGTGTAGTAAACTCGGAGGGTGGAAATAAGGGAGGGTGGAATGCAAAACAAAAAGGAGAGCGATTGAAGTGCTCTCCTTTTGTATGTTCACTGTCTCTTTTCTTGGGAATGGTATGCTGCAACCGCGACAGCTTCAAACAATTTTATGTAATACTTATTCCGGTTTGCCAATTCACGTTCATAGTAGCGCGACAGTTCCGGAATCAACAAGACCAGACGTTTCATGAGTGCATGGCGAGTGCGCTTTACCGGGCTGCCAAAACGCTGGTATAGTTCGTTGGCTGGATAACAGGTTACCGGTATGCCGTGTATATCTGCAAACAACTCAATCGCTTGTTTCAATTCCTTAAAGCTATTCGTTTGCTGATGCTCGGCGGGTATTGACAGGGCAATACCTGATATTGTATAATGCTCAATGCACGATGCCAGGCTGGCAAGTACCATTTCCTGCTTATGTGGTGACCACATCTCCTTATGAAGCTTTAGCGAGTAATCAATAAGGGAATTGGATTGGAATACAGCCAGCCCGAGCATTCGTGTTGAAAAACTAAGCCCCAGTGTTGTGCGTTCCATGTTTTTGATTGACTAAAAATGTGAATAATGCACCCCGGGTTTTCCTAATCTGTGTTTCATCAATGGACATTACTTTTGCCAGTACTTGCCGTAAGTATGCTTCATGATATTTTTGGGTAAGTGAGAGATAGTACGGTATTGCTTCCCTGTCTTTTAATGTCTCTGCAATTTCATTCGCCAACCTGATTTCATGTGGCTGATATTTCTGTTTCATGTTATGTTAAAGAACTAACTGTTAATAATTTTTCTCTTTAAAGTATCGTTCGAAAATCGAATCGTTATTTATATAAATCGTTTCGTTCGATTTTTTATATACTTTTTTGAGGTTACAACCCTACTTCAAAAGAACAAAATAAAAGACGTATAAACGTCTTACGAAAGGTGGCCTTTGAGCCACCTGTTTTCTAAGTGTACATTGAGATAATTAATATTTTTCTAAAAAGGGCCGACATACCCACTGACTTATTTTAAGAAAAAAGTGATGCCGGGATAAGAGAGGGTGCAATGCAAGTTAGCCCCAGAGCGATTTTAATTTTGTCAACTTCCATGATCGCAAGCTACCCTGCCTTATTCACTTGCCTTAGGTTTAATAAAATGGAAGCATGGCGAAATACAACCATGTTGCCGAAAATCATTTAGTAAAATTATTTGACGAATATTTACAGGAATGCGAATACAGTTCAAGGCTACGGCCTGCAACCATGCGTGGTTACCGGGCAGTTTTTTCTCTGTTTCTTTCTCTAATGCCGGAGATTATTACAGTCGAGCATCTGATGCCGTCCCTGGTGATTGAATTTTTCAAACGCTTGCAGCTACGAAAAAGAATCGCCGGAAGGGATATTATCAAGTCTGGTGTGAGAGATTCAACAATCAGGACGTACTGGGCTAAGCTAAATGCTTTTTTTGTATGGCTTGTGGCGAACGGGCATGTAGAGCGCAATCCTCTCAATGGTATAAAGAAGCCACCGGAGCCAAAATATGACGACTCACGTGCACTAAAAGATGATGAAGTAGACAAAATTATTGCGGCCATAGTTTCACATGCTGACTCTCCGCTCGCACTCCGGCGGGATATTGCAACTGTCAGCCTATTGCTGTATTGTGGTTTGCGCCGTGGAGAACTGATTTCACTCCAAGTGAAGGATATTGATATATTTAAGGCCACACTCACAGTGAGGGGCGAGACTTCCAAGTCAAAGAAGACAAGAACACTTCCCTTGCACCCAACCTTGCTCATGCATTTAAAAGATTATATGACAGAAAGAACCCGAAGAAATTATCAAACCGAACACTTGCTCGTTTCAACAAAGCACAAAACAGGACTTACGAGGAACGGCTTACGGCACTGGGAGAAGCGGTTGAATAGAATCTCTGGCGTATCTTTTCACTTGCACCGCTTCCGCCACAGTTTTGCTACCAACCTCGCAAGAAAAGACGTTGGCTTGGTAAAAATACAAAAGCTGCTAGGTCACAATAGTTCGGGCATGACTGAACGCTATGTGCGCTCAATAGTACCAGAAGATTTAAGAGATGATATCAGCAAACTATAATGTTGCATTTTGAAAACTGGTGTGAAATAATGTAGGGCAGTCGGCAATATTTAAAAAATCAGCAGCGCCGCGCATGATGCTACAAGTCGCTGAAAACAGGTCATCCTAACTCACTACCTTTTCCCCTGAAAATAAAATTTAAGCCTTATTTTATAAACCTTTTTTATAAAAAATGCGCCTCGGTTTCCTTTTAAGGAGATGGTCGTAGGTTCGATTCCTACCGAGGGCACCATGGTTGATTTCTAAAGGTTTTTTGGCAAAAGAGTACATTTTTCGCGGCCAGTTTTGTAGGGAAACAGGTCATAGGGTAAAATGAAGATGACTTGTTTTCAGTCTTGGGTGTTATGCAGGCACAATCCAATATATGGAAATTCAATTAGTAACAAGAGAGTTCTATGATTATTCAACGTTCATCAAGGGGTATTCAAAAAGTACCATACACAGATACAAATATGTAATTGATTTGTATTGTAAGTTTACACACATACAGACGATTGGAGATGTAACAGAGGAGAATGTCCGAGGTCTGTTCTTCTATGGCAGAACCAAGAGGAATTGGAGTACCAATACCTATGTCGTATTTTACAAGTCTCTCTTAGTTTTCTTCCGATGGTGTGTTACAAAGGGCTATTTGGAAAGCAACCCGGCCCAGGACATTGAGAAACCTAAAATAGAGCAGAAGCTGCCGATTAAGTTGAACAAACAACAAGCACTAAAGCTTATTGAGATAGTGTATAACTACCCGTATGAGTATAAGTTCTTAAGGTATAGGAATCATGCGATATTCTCACTGTTTGTGTTTGCCGGGTTACGTAAGAATGAGTTACTAAACCTCAAATTTGCCGATGTTGATATTGAGAACCTGACCATTTTCATACAACAGGGTAAGGGGCATAAAGACCGGATGGTGCCGATAAGTTACTCACTGGCGCAAAGTCTCACTCGATACATACAAGAGCGAAAGCGGTTAAACAAAACATGCCCACAGTTTTTTACCTCACTTCGCCAGAATGGCGGGTTTACGGTCGATGGGTTAAAGAAGTTGGTTGAGCAAGTCCGAAAAGTATCTGGCATATTCTTCACCGTTCATAAACTCAGGCATACGTTTGCCACGCTTATGCTTGAGGGTGGGTGCGATATCTATTCCCTATCGAAGATGATGGGACACAGTGATATCAAGACAACGACAATTTACCTTTCTGCAAGTGTTGAACACCTCAGGAAGCAGATAACGAAGCATCCGTTGAATAATTTGGTTTAATCTTACTGCTAGTCTGCTGCTAATTGTGGTACCTTTGTGCTTCATTTTTTGCCCTTTCGACCATAAACTTTACACCTTCATTCATATTAATTTCTTGAAGTTTAATGGCAGGATATTTTTGGTGAAATACTCGATATATCTCGTCAGCAAATGCTTGTCCCACTACTGGAACCTTATCGAAGTCAAATAAAATAGCCTTAAATTTATTTAGACCAGAGAGCACCCGACGTGCCTGAGACCGAGAAATATGAACTCCCGCTACAGTATAAAGCTTCACTCGTACTTCTGTTTTGTCGAATCCATAGTCACTCTCATCATTTACATTGGTGTATTTTTTGAACACATCACTTAAATGCTGCTCGGAATCTGTCTTTAGTTTAAATATAACCTTGGTTCCTTTCTTCATTTTCTTTACCTGCTGAACGAAAACATCTGGTAAATCATTGTTTACAATTAATTGGTACCCATAACTATCAAGAATAAAAAGATTACCGACTTTTGACGTAAAGAAGATACCCTCACCCGAATGTGAAGTAGGCATTGTCGTGGTCTTTCCTTTAAGTAAATCTTGAATGGCTTCAATCTCAGATTTGAGTTCTTTTTTTCGCATAATATTTCGAAACACACCTATTCCAAAGTCATTTACAATAAATGAAAGAGTCCTATCTTGTACCGAAACTTCAATATGAATTGATTTCGATTCTGAGTGTTCAATAGCATTATTAAGCATTTCGGAGAGCGCAAAGGTAAAAATGCTTCTTACATTTTCAGGTAATCGTAATATAAGTGGAAATGTTCTTTCAATTTCATCAAGAATCCTATGCTCTTCAAGAGAGATGTTTTTAAACGACTTCATGTATTTAAGCGGAAATATTTCCTCGTTTTTTTGTGCATATTCGGGAAGCACATAAAAGGCGCTTCGTGTTGAGCCAAACTTAATAAGCTCGTGGTCTGCAACAAGCTCTGCGATCAACTGAGAAGCATACTGCCGAGAAACACTAAATTCCTTGGCTATATCTTTAGCAAAGATTTTCCCTCGTTGTTTTCCTATTTCTAATACTCCCTTTTTGGTCAACATATTGTAAACCAATTGTAAACCAAGTCATATGTAATTGTCAAGTAATTGTAAACCTCTATTTAAACCGACAAAATGAACATTTTAAGTATACAAGCATCTATATACGTAAATTGGTTGTATATAAGAAAATTGACATTCTTATATACAAATTATATACTCAGCTTTTCAGTTTTGAACCATTTCTTAAGATTACTGAATAACCAATGAAGGAGAAGAAATTATCAGAAAAACAGATTGATGAAACCAGCGCAGACCTTGCCCTGCGGATTGCTTTACATTGTGTTCGCAATACAATTATTGAAAAATATCACGGCGAAGGCAAAATATCCGATGCTGAAATGATGGCGTTTAATAAAGAAGTCGTAAACAAGATTTATACTTTTTTGCAAATTATAAGACATCCTAAATTTAAAAAAGAAGAGTCGATAGCTTTCAAACAATTTGGCAACTTACCTTCCTTCTACCATAAGCCAACAAATTGGGACGCTCCAACTTTAGACAAAGCAGTTATCTCAGCAATAAAACTACTTAAAGAGGATAGTCAAGGGTAGGGCTCCCTGATAATTTTAAGCCACACTACGAAAGTAATCGGCCCATGTATCAGTGTATATTTGGTCAAATTCTTGTTGGCTAAACGGCGGTAACTGCTCTTTGTGTTCTTTGAAATATGCAACAAGGTCGCCTGGCGGCATTTTTAACAACAATGATTGTTCACCTATAGGTAGCCTTGTAACATACTGGCCAAGGAATTTTGAGAAAATAACTTCATTTACATCTATATATACTTTCGCTATGTTTTTTTCTTTGAACCCGATCTTTTTAAGTTTTCCTATAATTTCTTGTTTTTGTAACATAGGTATTTAGGTTTATCAGTAGTTAGTAAATAACTGTCTCTAAAAGCCGGAATGTTGATGTCGCGCCAGCGGGTGCAAGGTGAACTCAAGGCGTATCATATCAAAATGGTGCATGATTGCCATGGCCGCAAGACCAAATCCAGTGCCAACGCCGATACCCTCTACTGGCGCTCGGGCTCCCTTAAGCCAGGCCTTGTGTTTCTCTTTTGGGGTTCCTTTACTTTCTTTTTTGTTTAAGCTTGATTTTTTTTTCATATATATATACCACTTAGTATGACAATAGGTTTATTGTACCATATTCTTTGGATTGGGCAAGCCCTCTCTTACAACTCCCCTTATATTAACTACAATAGTGTAATGGATCAAGTAACCTACATCGGCCTAACCAATTATCAAAACAAACACATCCGGTTTGGCATTAAGGAAAAAGAAAGAAGCGGCCACATATACTGCATCGGCAAAACAGGTGTTGGCAAAAGCACCCTGTTATTAAACATGGCAATATCGGATATTCAAAACGGCAGCGGTGTCGGTATCATTGACCCTCACGGAGATATTGCCGAAAGCATATTAGACCATATTCCAAAAGAACGAATAAAAGATGTTATCTACTTCAACCCCTCCGATGCACAATTCCCCATAGCATTTAATCCGCTTTCTTGTGTCAGTGAACATGAGCGCCATATTGTTGCTTCCAGCCTGATTGCCACATTCAAGAAGATTTGGGCTGATTCCTGGGGGCCACGGTTGGAGCATATTTTTCGGAATGCCATTCTTTCACTATTGCACTACCCAAGTGCCACAGTATTGGATATTCAACCGTTGCTCACTGATTCGGATTTTCGGAGTGAAGTAATGCATTATTTGAAAGACGCCGCGCTCCGTAACTTTTGGTACAAAGAATTTAACCCACTGTCACCGCAAATGAAGCATGAGGCAGTATCTCCGATTATTAATAAAATTGGGTTGTTCCAGACACATCCGCTCATTCGCAATATTGTGGCCCAGCCAGAGTCTTCATTTAGTGTTGCGGACATACAGAATAGCAAGAAAATATTTATTGCCAATCTTTCAAAAGGGGTATTGGGCGAGGATGGCACCCAATTGCTCGGCAGTATGTTGGTTACCCAATTTCAAACGGCTGCATTAGGAAGGGCAACGCAATCCGTACAGTCCCGTTTTCCCTTTTACTTGTACATTGACGAATGCGCATCTTTCGTCACCTTGTCTTTTGCCGACATGCTCTCTGAGTCTAGAAAATACGGCCTATGTCTATTCCTTACCCACCAGTACATGTACCAACTGCATGATGAAATCAGAAATGCTATTTTAGGCAATGTCGGCACGGTTATTTCCTTCCGTGTCGGCGCACCTGATGCCAAAGTCTTGGAGCAGGAATTTACCCCGGTATTTTCAGCGGAAGACTTGGTGAGTTTACCGCAGTACCACATGTATATCAAGCTGTTGATTGATGGAACGACCTCGCGGCCGTTCAGCGCGAAAAGCTTGCTGTTGGCAGAAGTGAAGCAAAGCCATAAACAGGAAATTATTGCCGCAAGCAGGAAGGCATACGCCAGGGAGTGGAAAATATTTCAGCAGGAAATTAACGCACCAAAGCAGGTATCAAAAGTAAGTGCCACCCTGTTTGACGTTTAGCATACCAAATTTATTTTCAACTTTTCCGCCCCAGCTATTGCATAAGTGAAAATAAAGCCATATATTACTAACCTGCTGCTGTACCTAACCATTCGAAAAGCGCCATAGGAAGCCATATATTATATCACCTTAAAATATATAACTATGAAGCTTGTAGATATCATGGAAGTTGCATATTCCATCCGCGCAATCCTGATCATAGTGCTTGCCATTTACATGATTCGGCGGTTTATGAAACTGCTGTATGAAATCAACGGGTACTGGCAGTATTTCTTCGATGACTTCAGCTATTCTTCTGAAACTTTTTACGATGATATTACAGCAATCGTCAGCGAGAAGGAAATGCCCGATGTTGAAATGAAGGTTATCACCCATTTTGAAACGAATATATTTTCGCCCCGCAGGCAATACTTGCGCATTAGCCGTGAGAAGGATGTCTTTTTACTCTGTGCCGCCCCGTTTGCCAACGGCTTCTTTATTTCCTCCCGCAAGGGCAGCTTCCCTGATTTTTGGCACAAGCTCTTGTTTGCCATTCCGATAGTGGGAGGGCTATTGGTGTATCTGGTGTACAAGAAAACATACTATCAAATTGACACGCAGAATATGTTCACGAGCGCAATCCACCGGATAGTTGTAGAGACCGTCAACAAGATTAACGAAAGCAAGGGTGTCCGCGACCTGACCGAGGCACAGATGCAGTTTGAACGCATTGGGAGATAATCGTCATGACCACAACCGAATATCTTACCCACCAATTCTATACCTGGGATTACCGGGGCCGGGGCTGGCATCTCGAACATGAACCTGTGCACCTCGAACCACCCTTTATGCCATTCATCCGGCAGGTGCCACAGCCACAGTTTCGTGATGATGGCAAACGGCACACGCTGGTAAGCTACGTAATTGAATTTCTGAAAGGAAAGAACCGGTCAACGCGTGATGATGAAGTTCTGCTTGACTATACACAATTGGAGGTATTTCCTTTCGATGATGATTCTGCACTGATTGCATTGCAGGTAATAATCCCGAAGGAAAGAAAGATAACCCCGGAGCGGATGAAAGCGTTGGTTATCATGCTTGCAACAAGTACCTCGCCCATATCCTTTGAAATCATTGGAAATGCCAAGGAGATTATCGTTCAGTTTGTCTGCCGGGAACACATGGCAGAAAGCATCGAGGCGAATATCAAGGCGTATTTTCCTGATATGAACGTACTTCAAAACAGGGAATCTTTTGAAAAGATTTTCCATGACTACAAGCCGACCTATGTCACAGACTTTGGGTTGCGGGAAGAATTTTTCCGGCCGTTGCCAACCTCGAAAAACTTTGCCATTGACCCGTTAACGGGTGTCATTGGCGCATTGGAACGATTGGAGCCTGACCAAAATGGGTGTATGCAAATACTGTTCTGCCCCGCGGTAAATCCCTGGGCCGACAGCATTGTACATTCTGTTACCATGGCAGACGATTCTTCTTTCTTTGCCGATGCACCGGAAAGCCCGAAGCTTGCATTGGAGAAAATAGCAAGCCCGTTGTTTGGCGTCTGTATGCGGGTGTTAGGGCAAGGGGCAACGGTGGAAGAAAGTTTGAGGGTATGTAACAGCCTGCTTCATTCAGTAGTGAATGCATCCATAGGCACCACCAACTCCCTCATACCCCTTGCGCATGAAATATATGATCTGGATACCCGCCTCATTGACATCTACGGCCGGCAGTCCCGCCGCCTAGGCATGCTCTTAAATGCCGATGAATTGGTACACCTGTTGCATTTCCCCTCAGAGAGCATCCAGTCTAAGAAACTCATTTCCCATTCTCGCAAAACCAAAGAAGTGCCCGCAATCGCCATCGACAAGCCTTATATCATTGGCATCAATGACCATGCGGGGTATCAGGAGTATGTCACCGTTGGCATAGATGAACGGTTGAAACACATGCATATCATTGGCGCCACCGGCACCGGCAAATCAACCCTCATTGCAAACCTCATTATCCAAGACTGCCAGCAAGGCTTGGGCTTAGTGTTGTTTGACCCGCACGGCGATTTGGTTGATGATGTTGTTACCCATATTCCAGAAAATCGCTTGCGCGATGTGGTGCTCATTGACCCTGCCGATACCGACTACCCGGTTGGGTTGAATATACTGGAAGCCCATAACGATATTGAGAAAGAAATCCTGTCATCTGACTTGGTGGCATCCTTCAGGAGGCTTGCCACCTCGTGGGGCGACACAATGAATACCGTTTTTGGCAATGCCATTTTAGCCACACTGGAAAGCATGGATGGCGGGACACTCCATGATTTACGGCGGTTCTTAATTGAACAAGACTATCGGACTACATTCCTTAAAGGAGTACATGACCCCTCGGTATTGTATTACTGGCACAAAGCCTACCCCTTGCTTAAAACAAATTCCATAGGGCCGATAGTCACACGCCTTGACAGTTTCTTGCGTCCCCGGACAATCCGCAATATTGTCATCCAAAAAACCGGGCTTGATTTTGAATGCCTCATTAATTCCAACAAGATTATTCTAGTCAAATTATCACAAGGCTTAATCGGTGCCGAGAACAGTTATCTGTTAGGCTCAGTGATACTTTCCAAGATACACCAGGCCGCGTTTGCCCGGCAGCGCAAAGCAATCCGTAACCCCTTCTTTATCTACCTTGACGAATTCCAAAATTTCATCACGCCATCCATAAAGGAGATGTTGTCAGGGGTCAGAAAATACAATGTCGGTCTCATCCTTTCACACCAGGATTTGCAACAATTGCAGCATGAGGATGGTGAGTTATTAAACAGTGTATTGGGCAACACCTATACCCGGATTGTCTTTCGAGTGGGCGAACCCGATGCCCGGAAACTGGAGCAAGGTTTTTCTTCATTTGACGCTGCCGACCTTCAAAACTTAGGCCGGGGTGAAGCCCTTATACGCGTTGAGCAACCACAATATGATTGTTCGCTTGACACGGTGCTGCTGCCTACCATTGACAAAGGTAGCCAAGAGCAACGGATGCAATCCGTTGTGGAGTATTCACGAAGCTTGTATGCCAAGGAAAGAAGCGAGGTTGAGAAGCTCTTGGCAGACACGCTTTCTTTTGAAATGCCGCAGCAAGAAATACCGGTTGTCCGAAACGAAGGTGAGAAGAAAGCGGTATTACAAACTGAACCCGTGCCGCAGCCTGTGCCTGTCATGAAAGAAAGCACCAAAATAGCCACACCAATTATAGAGGAACCGACACACGAGGAAGATATTTCGACACACCGGTATTTACAAACACTGGTTAAGAAAATGGCTGAAGCCAGGGGGTACATTGCAACATTAGAGGCGGCCACCCCAAACCACGATGGCAGTGTGGATGTGTTGCTTTCCAAAGGCGACACAACCATTGCTGTTGAAATTTGCAGTACCACAGAACCACAGTGGGAGATGCATAACATTGCAAAATGCATCACTGCCGGTTATACCTCGGTTATCTCAGTCTGTGACGATGCCAAACAATTAGAAAAGATCAAGCAAGCATGCATTGCCGGTATCGCCGGTTTGGATATGCAAAAAGTACATTTCTTTACGCCGGAGGCATTCTTTAGTTATCTAAATACAGTCAGTATCACGGCAAGCCCGACCGAAGCAACCATCAAAGGCTATCGGGTACAGGTGTCGTATGATTCCATGACAGATGACGAAATGAGCAAGAAACGGGCATCGGTTGCTAATTTAGTGGCAAATTCACTGAAACGAAAGAAAAAAGGATAGCCATATTATGAGTGCTTCTGTCCCAGAAGCTTCATTAAGTCTTCGACTTGTTTAATGAGGCGTGTAATCTCCGCATCTTTGGATGCTATATGCTTTTCGTATAATTCCTTTTGGTCGGCATAAAAATTCTCATTCCGGGCAATTTGTGTACCCTGATTTGATGCGTTATTTTGGATAATAATTGGTTCGTTGCTGACAATATCCCCTACAGAAACCTCTAAAACGTTGGCAATCTTTTTCAGCATTTCCACTGTCAATTTGTGTTCGTCGGTTTCAATTCTTGAGTACGTGCTTTGAGTAATATGTAATTTGGCAGCCACTTCTTCCTGTGAATAGCCTCTGAGCATTCTAAACGCTCTGATTTTAGTTCCATGCATAGCAACTCATTTTTTGCATAAAGATGCATAATAATTGCTGAAAATGCATACGCTATGCGGATTCTGCTTAGAATATGTTGCAGTTAAAGCGAACATTTGTATCCAGCTATTATTTCAAATAACCGATCAAGTATGAAAAAAATTGTACCTACATAATATTTTTTTTCGGCTTTTGGAGAGGCATAGCGCTAATGGCAGGAGGCAATTTTCTTAAAAATCTTTGAGTAATTCGCCAATGGTGGTTTCTAACCCTTTTGCAAGAGCCTCTATGGTTGTGAGCGTGGCATTTATTTTCCCCGTTTCAATCCGGTAGACTTGGCTTAGTTCCATATCTGAGGCATAGGCAAGTTCTTCTTGGGTCATCCCTTTGGCGGTACGTAGGGCTTTTAAGTGCTTGCCGAACTTGTCTAACAGCTTTGGATTCCTCAAATTGTTCATTCCCACAAAGGGAAACTTCTCGGGAAAAATACCTTAGGCATGTATGCCTAAATACAAATATTTCTGCTATCTTGCTGTTCAATAACCTTAAAGAACATTCGTATGAAAAAATGCCTAATACTTTTCGTTGGAAGCTTTGCCCTTTTCACTTGCAAAAAAAATGACATCGCGACTATTCAACCTCCGCCCCCGCCTACCTATTGCTACATAGTTGTCGATACCAGCCAATTCTATGGATTCGGCACGGTATCGCCACTTTCTGCCTCTGTTGAAAGTGGAGGCACGGTTACCATTGTCGTAACCCCAAAGCAAGGTTGCAGGGTGGCGGCCGCTTCTGTTAACGGCATAGCAGTAGCTGATACTACTGTTATCGTCATAACAAATGTAGAAACGCTGGTCACGACTGTTAAGATACGGCTGACAGATTCATTAAGTGTTTCGGGTAAAGCAGCTATAGCGAAACTCCTTATTGATAGCACCTGGCATGACCGGGTTGCATATTGGCGTGGTTGGAACCCAATAAATCCGGAACCGTGGCAATTGGATGGATACTATTCTCCCTGCCAGCAAGCTAACTATTACAATTTTTTCGCTAATGGGGATTATATTGAACATGATGGCGTGGGGGCTTGTAATACCAGCCCTCCCACTATTTACAAAGCTACGTGGCAGTTGGGGTATAATGGTAAAACGTTAACCCTTATTGATAGCACCGGCACCCCAACTCTTACCGTCATAGATACCCTCACGAAGGATAAATTCGGATATATCTATATGGATTATCAAGGCCAAGGCAAGGATTATAAAGTTGTTGCCACGCCATAATAAATTCAATTGGACTTTCAGCAATCAAACATTCTCTTTCGCAGCAGTCGCTTAAAAGCACTTTTATGAAAAAACTTTATCCCATTCTTTTTGTAGCCTGCTTTGGCTGCATGAAAAGTCAAACTAAGCAAGTTGCCTATACAATAACAGCTACGTCAGGGGCCAATGGCACTGTTACACCGGCAGGAGTAACCAGCGTTCCTGCTGGTAATGATGAATACTATTACATAACCCCGAACACTGGATATACTATTGCAAGCCTAATGGTAGACAATACTCCAGTGGCTATTGCCAATACATACACATTCAATACTGTGGCATCAAATCACACTATCAGTGCAACTTTCGCATTGGCATACACTATCACGGCAACGGCCGATTCAAATGGTGAAGTTAGCCCGTCAGGCATATCAACCGTTGTCGCTGGCAGTTCACTAACATTTACCTTTATTCCAAATACCGACTACCATACCGACTCGTTATGGATTGACGGAGGATTTGTGAAAAAATTCACTGTTGCCGGTACACAGTCCTATACCATGACCAATGTTACGGCAAACCACACACTGACAGTTTCTTTTTCAAATGCTCTTACAAAATCTCAATTAGATTCGTTAAACAACCTGTTATTGGATAGCAGCAACGGCGCATGGCACTACATTTATGTAGAATCAAAAGTTGATGGCGGTGTTTTTTATTGGCAGGATGTATTCCAAGCATACCCGTGCATAGAAAATCACTATCTGCAATTTATGCCGGGTAATAATTATCTGTGGTCTATTAATAACAGCCCGTGTCCGTTTGGATGGGAAACAGCCGATGAAATAGGCACGTACACGTTCATCCCACCTGGGCAATCGATGGCTCTTACCCATAACGGTATAACCGATACGTTAGTCATCAATCTGCTTACTGCTGATTCATTAGTGGTAACATCAAGGGAAGCATATCAGACACGCACCTCAATTAGGTATCACTGTGCACATGGAAAGCCATAAATATTGGGATTGCTCCATATGATAAATTTTTTGAGTATCTAACAAGGGTACGAGGAGAAAAAACCGCGATATGATTAACAGAAATGAGGGTATTCCTTTCTTTCTTTATATTGACGAAATACCAACGTTTGCAACTAACACGTTCATTACATTTTTGAGTGAGGTATGAAAGTATATTGTGAGCCTGTTTCTGGCAACCCAATATTTGGAACAGTTTCAAAAGGAAACCCAAATCGCTTTTTTGGAAATGTGGGAACGCTTATTTGTTTTCAGGTGGGAATTGAAGATGCTTTTATGAAGTTTTTCATGTAAAAGCCTAAATTGAATGAATTTTTATAGCCTGATATTTTGAGTTTTATAAGTTCCCCGTAGATTGTGACTATTTGCTTGAAGATGGACTATAATTGATACAGTTTATTAAGCTATTTGTAATATAAAGTGTATCAATAAAAAAATTGAGTCGCACGAGTTCACTCCAAATCGGACTTAGGGATAGGATCGTTTTCAAAAATAAATTGCTGGGGTCTCACCAAATTGGCTTCGATGGAATTTAGATTCTGGAAAAAACCTAATTGCGATGAATCCTTAAGATTTCCTGTCATCTTCCAAGTATCAAAATTAACTTCCAACTTTATACTCCTGTCGTCAAAAGTTGCTTTAAAGTCTTCGATTGCAGCATAGACTTTAGGGTTCTCAGTTTTTAAGTGAACATACTTCTTTTCGTTTACTGAAAGACAGAGTCGGAAGCTCTTGGAAGCTAGATAGTATGCTTCCGAAGCAACATACTCATTATTTTTAATCTGCTGCAACTTAAAAAAAGCTGAATCAATGGAAACGAAAGGGTTTTGGATATATTTGATCACTCCGACTGCTTGTGCAGTTGCATTAATTTCATTGTCAAAAAGAAATGCGATGTTGACAACTTCAGCGCTGTCCCATGCAATCGTATTTATTTCACCTCCGAGATCATTGGCTATTTTAAATCCTGCCTGAAGCAAATTAAGATTAATCTCAATAAATGCAACAGATTCTGTTATATCCAGTTGCGAATATCTTAAAATAAAAGACTTCAATCTGGGAATTACTGAAATTCCATATTTTTGTTCAAAATTTCTGACTCTATTTGGGTCGGAAATTATAGATTTTAGCGTAACGTAGGATTGGTTGGTAATGTATATACTCCGCCACGGATATTTTTTTCTTAAACTTTCTAGTTGCGCGTTGCTTATTTGGCAGTAACTACAAACTGTTGAAAATAATAATAGTATTATGTGTAAGATGGTTTTACCAATATTTGCCTTCATATATTTCGTACTTTTCTTATTGTTTTGCCATTTTTAAATCTTTTCCCAATATGATTTTATAATCCTGCTGGCCAGAATAACCGACAGTTCCAAAATAATATAGACTGTTGGATAGATTTTTGACTTGCATATCGATTGCTTCAATTTCTTTAGGGAAAATTAAAATCAGAGCATTTCCATCCACAAATTTTGTAATACTTCTCCCGTCAGGAGTGACGGGAATAACTACAGCTCCGCTATAGTTCAATGAATATGGTTGTTTATTTTCATCAAATATATGATATACAACTATTTTGTCTACAGTAGGTTGGGTTAAATGAGCCAGAAGTACTAATGTACCTAGACAGACAGCATAAGCGCCTGTGGTGGTAAATAAAAATCCGGGAAGCTTAAATTTAAATTTAGAAACAGCTTCAGTTCCAATTAAAAAACTTGGAAGTATTGAAATCAAGAAAAATAAAATAATTTGTGGAGTACGTGTATAAACGAGTGAGGGAGTCAACGCTATATAAAGCCCAGCCAGTAGAATTAATATGGCAGCAACTATCTTAACTATATTCATTTTATAAATTTTTAGGTATAACTACATTCTGATTTAACTAAAAATTTGCTATTTATCCTTCGCAGTTGTGTGAATTACCAATTTAACAATTATAGTCTATTTTACTTTCGTTTGGACTGTTATTTAAGCAAAATTTAAGCAGAGGAGCTATCACCGTAGCTGTGGGTATGTTCATAAAACAGAAAAACTTCCAATTACAGCGCAGACAATTAACCCCAGGATAATTTATTATTTTGCTTTGCCACATATCCTGCTGCGAAAATAGGCTGCTCTCGCCACCCATCTCACAATTGGTTTCTCCATTGCATTCTGAAACAAAACCAGATAAAAAGGTCTCTCTCTGGCACCGTTGGCAAAGTTCCCGCCAAGCCAATACAGTACGAAGCTTGTGGTCAATGCCTTTTTTCTCTCTGTAAAGATTCTATTTCCTTAGGCTACCTTGTTCTAAATTAGTTAGTTATAGCCCACTGTTCCAGAGGCACATGCCAGCAATTATATTATCCTGCGTGTGACAAAAAATAACAATTATTTAATATCTTTACGCTATGATACAGCTAGAAGTAGAATTGCAGCATCTGAGGGATGAAGTTAATGACATGTGGGGCCTGGTGACTTCACAATTGACAAGGGCGGGAACCAGCCTCTTTACTCTTGACAAAGAACTCGCCCGTAAAGTCATACAGCAGGAAAAAAAGGTGAACGGCTCTGAATTGCAAATTGACCTGGATTGCGAAAATATCTTCGCTTTATACACGCCCGTTGCAGTTGACTTGCGTTTTTTGCTTGCGGTGCTGAAGATCAATTCAAACCTTGAGAGGATTGGTGATATTGCGGAAGGCATCGCAAAATATGTACTGGATGCCGGGGGGCCGTTTACGCCTGAACTGCTGAAAGCCACAAAGGTTGTGGAGATGTACAATGAATCAATGGCAATGCTTGGGGATGCAAAGGTTGCTTTTGAAAAGGAAGACACGGTATTGGCACGGGGGGTGTTTAAGAAGGATGAGTTTTTAGATACCATCAATGTCAATGCCAACGATTTGATCGAAAGTTACTTGGAAGAATATCCCGGCGATTTGGGCCATGCCCTGTACATCTCGTCCATCATCAGGAAATTGGAACGGGTGGGCGACCAGTCAAAAAATATTGCGGAGGAAATAATATTTTATTTAGAAGCCAAAGTGGTGAAGCATGGCAAAAAAAACTGAGCCAGTTTTTGTACTGTCGTGGCATTGGTTATATGTGTGGCTATTATGCTGTTGCGGTCTTTTATTTGGTTGTCGAATGTGTTGCTAATTTACTGTCGGGCGACACATACCACGGTACCCGGTGACAAGTATGAGTTGAACCAAATGCTGGTATGATGCGGATGCTCGTAAAAGTGCAATTCTTCCCAACGGCATTCCTTGCTGCCTTATGCCAATGTAATGGCAGCGCCGCTGCAACTACCCAAGCACACAGTTTTCGTCAAATAAACTTACTTTTATGAATCCACGCCGGCAAATAATCCGTATGGCCATAATTACCGCAGCCATGATCGTGGTTTGTTGTGTATTGCTAAAGTTCCATAACTGATCTTGCAACAATACGGATGCCGCAACTAACATAGCCTGAAGTTTTTACAATACAAAGGCGGATCAAAAAGTTCAGCCAACTGACATTCCTGTGAAATTGTTCTTCTGTCTCTTGTTACATTTTCCTTTTCAATCGTTTTTGTATAAGTGAATAAAAAAGAGGGTACTTTTCAGTACCCTCTTTCGCAAGTCAAAATTCATAGGTCTTATTGCCCTTTCAAGAATGTTGTTTTCGAAATTGCTTTCCCATGTATCACGGTAATAAAATAGAGGCCGTTTGGAAGTGTTGCAATATTAAAATTTGTGTTAAGTGATTTGCCTGTCCCGGATATACTGCGCTCCAATCGCTTAGCCCCGTATACATCGGTGATGGTAACAATTGAATTATCCTCGCTTTCAAATGTCCCTGAAAGCGTGATGCTGCTTTGCGTGGGATTGGGGTAGACATGTATCGCAGGAGCCGTCACTGCAAAGGTTTTGGGCGGGCAGAGCATGAAGATGGTTGGGCCGCTGACATATACCGAATTCACAGTTGTATCCTTATAGGTACACACATTGCTTACCTGCCATTGGTACCGTGCGCATGTTGACCCTGTGTCGCAGAAGTTTATTGTCCCCCGCCTGCCCGAATAAGTAACGGCAACCGTTGTCCATGGTATCGTGTTGAGCACCCTGTATTGTATCGTGCCATGCGCGATGGAATCGCACGGCAGCGAATCCCGAACTACCCAACTCACACAAAACGATGTGTCCGTAACCGAAACAACTTTTAGGCTATCAGGCTCGTGGCAACACGTCGCCTTGCAGTATGTCGAGAAATTGGTACCGCCGACATACGCGGAATAATAGGTTGAATCGCCATGCTTGCATTCGTTGCGCACCTGCCATTGGTATTGTGTGCAATCACTCGCTGTGTCTGTGAATGTAATCTTGTGGCCCGCAGTGTACGTTTCCGTTTTGGACAACCAGGTGGTCGAACCAGCTTTGCGCCACTCAATCGTGCCGCCAATAATGCTGTCACATGAAGCCGAGTCAGGGACGTACCAGCTTACTTTAAACGAGGTGTCCGTAACGGAAACGACTTTCAAACTGTCCGGCACTTTACAACAAGTTTGCGCATGGCTGAAAGTGGAAAATGCGAGAAAAAAAATTGCAGCACACGCTGCGACGAGTAGAGTTTTGAGTTTCATGAATTTATTTTTTAAAGGTTTATGTGGATATAAAAGTAGTGTGTTTATATTTTATTAAAAAAATATATTTTTGAATTGTCACAAGATATTTTCTACGACAGATTAAATTTTTACATCCATTATATATAGCTAATACATAATAATATTGCCGCATTATTTTCGCCTCACCTATTTATGTGATTGCTTAAATATTCAATACAAAACCACTCACCATTTTATGTGATTTTTCTTTCTTAAGGCAAAATAAATTTGGCGGATTAAATCATCCACACTAAGTTAGCATTGTCATTGCATATTGCCACAGCACAATACTCCATAGAGGAAACCCAAGCCCAATATCCCACAAAGTTGATATTGGATAAAATTGAGCAATAAATAATTGTAGTTATTTTCTAAACTATAAACCGGTTTCACATGCGCATACCAATACCGGCAGTATTGTCGTACACCCGTGATGCCCGCGTCTCTGCAAGCAAAATAATTGCTGACTATATCTTGTGGCCATCGGTGTACATCGTGATGTCGCGAAAACATCGCCCAGTCAGATCAAAAAAATATGCATGGGCAACCAATGGTTTTCGCCAGAAGTAGGGAAAGCAACAAAACAATGGTATACAAAACTAAAACTGCAAAACAAAAGGTAACAAATAACTCTAAAAAAGCAATCAAACACAATCTTTAAAAAATAACCAGCAATGCGAAAAATAATTTTAGCAACGTGCTTATTCCTTTTAAGCTTGGCCGTGCATAGCCAAAATACTTTTCCCTCAACAGGCAATGTCGGCATCGGCACCACTACCCCCGGGGACTTGCTCTCGGTCTCGGGCGGCAACATTGCCTTTGGTGCCCTTAATTGCCTGAGGTCGACACAATTGTATGTCCAGTCCCCGGATGTCTCGGCCAACAACTACGTCCGCGCCTTGTTCAGCCAAAATATATATTGGAACAACACCACGTCCCAGTGGTATATAGCGAATGTCTCAAACCCCGACTTCAGCGCTTTAAGGATGGAAAGCTCCGGGCAAATGAGCTTTTATACCCACCCGTACAACACCAATGACTACTCGGGCAGCAACATGGCCGACTCGTCCATGCTAAAATACCGCCGGTTGACAATCACCGGTGCCGGGAACGTAGGCATCGGCACAGCAAGCCCCGGGGTACTCTTTGATGTCGCAGGCACAGTCCGCACGGCAAGTTCCTTTGTTATACACAGCAACCTGTTCGGCCAGCAAATCCAGCTCAGGGACTCAACCGGGACCTCGACAGGATGGTGGATGGGAATAAATGACGCGTCGGGCGATTATTTCAGCATCGGCGACGGCAGCAGCTCAAACTCAAACAGGCTGGTGATATTGAAATCAACAGGCAACGTCCTAATCGGCAAGACATCGCAGACAAACTCCGCCTATATCCTGGACGTGAACGGCATGGCGCGCATCAACAAGGTCGTGGTGAACACCACCGGGGCGGACTTTGTCTTCGAGCCGGGGTACAAGCTCACGCCGCTTGACAAGCTTGCGGGGTTCATCAGGCAAAACCACTACCTGCCCGGCATAGAACCCGCCAAGCTAATGCAGAGAGATGGCCTCGACATAGGCGAGGGGCAGACAAAGCTGTTGCAGAAAGTCGAGGAACTTACCCTGTATGTGATAGAGCAGGACAAAAAGCAACAACAGCAGGCACGACAATTCGAGCAACAAAACAAAACGATAGAGGCGCAGGGCAACTTATTGCAGCAGCAACAAAAACTGCTACAGCAGTTGCAAGAACAATTGGCGCAACTGAAGGAAAATGGCAAAAAATAACCAAGAGTCTTAAAACGCATTCATTTACTCTCTAAGAAAAAAACCATGCGACCAGGCAGGTTCCCACTCCGGGCAGTGCTTATTACTGCATGCACAGTATTGCAGGCGTGTGCCCTGCTTGCGCAGCCAGCCGACACTTCGGGCAACAGGGGCGGTGTGGCGCAACCCTATAGCAATATCAGCGACAAGTCCCTCAAATTTATCAACGACAAATACGGTGGCCTTGCCAACACCGTTGACAAGAAGACAGAAAAGGTGCTTGAGAGGATGCAGCGCAAGGAAGCAAAATTGCAAACCAAACTGCAGGCCATAGACAGCAACAAAGCCAAGGTGCTCTTTGCCAACTCGCAGGCGCGGTACCAGCAGCTGGAGGCAAGAGTGCAGTCCCCCGTCATAACCGCCTCGGCGCATTTGCAGGAATACATTCCCAACATCGACAGCATCCAGACAAGTTTGACTTTTCTCTCGGTGAACGGGGCGAACATACCCGGCATTTCCGCGGGCAAGCTGGCGCAAATAC
>Ga0207091_1059_pt1 | contig 26235 bp, 25 predicted proteins | sample Alteio_BWMinHeat_47_FD_153534 | JGI IMG/M metagenome (GOLD analysis project Ga0207091, IMG submission 153534) | Enriched cells from forest soil in Barre Woods Harvard Forest LTER site, Petersham, Massachusetts, United States -... | ecosystem: Environmental > Terrestrial > Soil > Temperate forest >... | reverse complement strand
AAAAAACGCAAAGTAACCCACAGCATAAACGCGCGCGAGTGACGAACGAAGCGGGGAAACTGGCATTACCCCTAAATAACCTAATCCAGTAAAACTCACCAGAAAAACCACAATGGCAAGTTTTGATAAATTGCCTTTATATCGAATCGAACGCACAGGACTTCGATCTAACCACGGCAACACAAACATCAGCGCAATAGAGGATGCCATGGCGATTAATCCCAAGAACTTATCGGGAACTGCACGCAAAATGGCATAAAACGGTGTCATATACCAAACGGGTGCAATATGTTCCGGTGTTTGCATGGGATTTGCCGGTAAATAATTATTTTCTTCTAAAAAAAATCCGCCCCCGCTCGGAAAAAAAAATACGATGATGGAAAAAATGATGAGAAATACGCTTACACCGACTAAATCTTTGACCGTGTAGTAAGGGTGAAAAGGAATAGTATCTTTACCTTTTTTTTCAGGGATAGATAAACCCTCTGGATTATTAGAACCAACATGATGCAATGCGACCAAATGCAAAAATACGAGCGCTAAAAAAATCAATGGCACAAATGTCACATGCAGTGCAAAAAATCGATGTAATGTGACGCCTGACACATTGTAATCTCCGCGAAGCCATAAAATAATGTATTTGCCGATGAGCGGGATGGCACTTGCGAATGAGGTAATGACTTCAGCACCCCAAAAAGACATTTGTCCCCAGGGTAAAACATATCCGGTAAATGCTTCTAGTAAAAGCGTCAAATAAATCGTCATACCGATGAGCCATAATAATTCTCGGGGTGCGCGATAAGAACCATAAATTAAACCGCGGTACATATGTAAATACACGACAACAAAAAATAATGACGCACCCGTGGTATGCATAAAACGCAAAAGCCACCCATAACGCACATCACGCATGATATGTTGAATAGAAGCAAAGGCGTCCCCTGCGGTCGGCGTGTATTCCATGGTGAGCCAAATACCAGTTACAATTTGATTGAACAAAACAAGTAAGGATAAAGAACCAAAGTAATACCAAAAATTGAAATTTTTTGGCGCATAATATCCTGTCATGTGACGATGCATGAATGCTTCGATGGGGAAACGTGCATAAACCCATGCGGATAACGCGCGAAATTTTCGTTCCAGCATATATAGTTACACCTCTTCGCCTTTTTGGTCTTGGCCAATCGTGATTTCAGTGGTACTCGTGTACATATATCGTGGAATTTTTAAATTGAGTGGTGCGGGTACATTTTTATAAACGCGGCCGGCAAGATCATATCGTGATCCATGACAGGGACAATAAAATCCGCCAAGCCAATCCGGTGAAATACTTCCCACATCGGGTCGATACGTTGGAATACAGCCCAGATGGGTGCAGATACCGATGGCAACAAAAAATTCAGGCTTAATGGCGCGATATACATTTTTTGCGTATGGTGGTTGCTGATCCTCAACCGAATGAGGGTCACGTAACTTGTCATTTAATTTGGGAAGATTATGAATCATTTCTTCTGTTCTTCGAATGATCCAAATGGGTTGTCCACGCCAACTGACGGTTAATTGTTGAGTGGGCTGCAAAGTACTGATATTGACATGTACAGGCGCCCCTTGCGCTTCTGTATCGACACTCGGCAACCAATATTCCACAAATGGAATAGCGGCTGCAGCGATTCCGATGCCGCCCGCGGCTTCCGTTGCGCGGCGTAAAAAACATCGTTTTGCTAAATCGACTTCTTCCTTGTCTTTTGCAGTCACGGATAGCATTATCCTTCGCGTTTTGATATCCGGAAAATTTTAGCACAAAAAATCCCACATTCGAATAATAACCATATGGGAATGGCGAGAAAGGTTTGAGATAACACATCCGGTGGGGTTAATAGCATGCCGAGAATAAATGCACCGACAATGACATAGGGTCGAATCGCAATGCATTTTTCCTCTGTGACAATGCCAACGCGAATGAGAAAAAGCATGATGACAGGTATTTCAAAAATCAAACCAAAGATGAAAAACATTTTTAGGGTAAAGTTGAGATACTGGGTGATATCAGGCATGATTTTGACCCCTTGAGGGGCTGTGAGTGTTAAAAAATGAAAGAGTAAGGGAAAAATAATAAAATAGGCAAATAAAACCCCTAAATAAAATAAAATGGAAGAGATGATCAGTAAAGGCCAAATCAAACGTTTTTCATGCGGGTATAAAGCAGGTGCGATAAAAGCCCATGCTTGATAAAGAAAAATGGGAATTACCGCAAAAAAAGCAACCACAAAAGTCAACTCGTAGGGAATATAAAAAGGGGCAATGATATGTGTTGCAATAATCCCTGAGCCTTCCGGTAAATAATGTAACAAGGGACGGGCAAGGAGGGTGTAAAGATCATTTGCAAAATACGCGAGTATGGTAAAGAGGATAAGGAGTATGGATAGGGATTGAATGAGGCGTTTTCGGAATTCATGGAGGTAGTGAAAGAGGGTTTCTTGGTTGTTTGACATGTGTTACCTTCTTCATCTGTCATGCCAGCTAAAAGCATGCTGGCATGACAGGGTGAGGGTGTTTCATTTTTTTGGAAATGATCGAACCCACCTCACCCACCGCCCTAACATTCGCGCAATCTCAGGCAACTGCTCCGGCTTAAATACCAAGACAGCAATCAATAAAATCAATACCATTTCACTGATGCTCATCCTGTGCCTCCTCTTCTTTCATGCCTTCACGAAAACTTTTGACAGCCGTTCCTAAGTCATTCCCGAGCTCACGTAGTCGTTTTGTACCAAATAAGACAACAATGATTAAAAAAATTAACAATAATGATCCAATACTGACGCCACGAAATCCCATTTTATGTCCCTATACCTTAGCTTGTCACAAATTGTGACGAGCTAAGGTATTATACTTGATGCGGTGTAATCCAATTAAACCAAAATGCAATAAACAAAAGGATGAACAACAATAATGATAAGCTAATACGCCATGTGAGTGCTTTCACTACACGTGTTGAATTATTTTTTTCGAATACGAGATAGTAAAGTGCGCTTCCCAAACTATAAAGAATAAGAAGTAAAAAAATGACAATAATCACTTTGACTAACATTGAAATCCCCCATAAAATCCAGTATCTGGTTATTATCTGTCATACGGGTATTACAGTCTTCAGTATGTAAGGTGGATTAGACGCGTCTAACCCACCTTACAAATAGTGTATTAGGATTTAAATAAAATTTCAAAATGAAAGAAGGAATTACCCATGACAAAACATATATTCATATCAACAGAAAATCATGCGCTTCCACGTTTTGCCTTTTTTGCCGCGGTATTACAGTTTTTCGTCATTTTTTTTGATGCGTATGTTCGTATTGCAACACTTTCGAATCCTGTTGGTTTTTTGATACTGACGTGTCAAAGCTTTTTGCCGATTCTTGTCGATGGTTGCGTTGTTTTTTTAATAGGGTTGGCGCTTCGATTACGTCATCAATTCACTTACAAAATTGTTTTTGCATGTATTTTGCTTTTTTTATTCTCTTTATCCAATATTTTGCTTAATTACTTTTCTAAAGATGTGGCGTCACAACCTATCATTGCTTTATTTCATTTATTATCTAATCTTGCGATATTGAGCCTTTTTTGGTGGTTAAGTGCATTCACAAGTCCTCGTTCATTATTCATTTCTCGAGGGAGTCATCATCCGCGATATAGAACCTTAACATGGATAGGTTTAGTCCTCATTTTTATACAAATTATGTTGGGCAGTTGGGTAACGATTCATCACGCCAAATTCGTTTGTCCGGATTTTCCATTTTGTAATGGCCAAATACTTCCTCCTTTGGATTTTCGTACATTTATTTTACCTTTTGACACTTCTAATACGACAGCATTGGTGACTTTTCACATGACACATCGTATTGGCGTTATATTAGCAAGTTTTTATATGCTCATTTTATGTATGATGTTAATTAGCAGTCGGCAATTATCAGAAATGGGCTTGTTATTGCTCATTCTTTTAGTATGTCATTTTATTTTAGGCATATTAAACGTGAATGCGCATCCATCCATTTGGCTGATCTTAAGTTATGAATTATCCGCCATTGTGTTATTGCTTGCGATGATTTCTCTTTTAATTGTGTTATACCGTAAACCTGATGAGTCATGGTAGGGGGTCAGGCCTGACCCCCTACCTTTCTAACTTTCCCTAGATTCATTTTAAAAATCAGCTATAATCAAGCTCCTTTGAAAGGTGCTCGTGATGTGTCAAAAATTAAAAATATTAATACAATATGTTGTACCACAACATTTGCTTTCTCTTTTCGCAGGATTTCTTGCAGAAAGTCGCATTGTTTGGTTGAAAAATTGTCTGATTAAACTATTCATGCACTTTTATCACGTCGATCTTAAAAGTGCACGCCTAGAAAAGATATCAGATTATTCCGATTTTAATAGTTTTTTTACGAGAAGTTTGAAATCAGAATTGCGTCCCATTGTAAGAGGTGCAAAAGAAATTGCATGTCCTGTCGATGGTAGGTTAAGTCAAGCAGGTAAAATCAATAAAGATGTTCTTTTTCAAGCGAAAGGATTGTATTACAGTCTGAGTGAACTTTTAGGCAATACAGAAAACCGCGTCAAAACATTTTATGAAGGAAGTTTTGCGACATTTTATCTCGCACCTAAAGATTATCATCGTGTTCATATGCCCTATGCAGGAGAGTTACGAGAAACAATTTATATTCCGGGGAGTTTATTTTCAGTGAATCAGCTGACGGCTGCCCATGTGCCTCGTTTATTTACACGCAATGAACGGTTAGTTTGCTTTTTTGAAACAAATGCAGGACCCATGGCAGTGATTTTAGTGGGTGCCATGATCGTGGGTAGTATCAAAACCGTGTGGCCATTGGAGTGTCATGGAAAACGCATGGTAAAGAAATTTTATGAAAATATGATACGTTTGGATAAAGGTGCGGAATTGGGACTTTTTAAGTTGGGATCGACAGTCATTTTATTATTCCCTAAAGACTCCATTACGTGGTCAGACGATATGCGTGAATTGAAAGAAGTGCGAATGGGAGAATTGATAGGGCGTTTTTGATACCTTTTATGAGGCGCTACGGTATTAAAGTAGGAGGGTCATCATGTCCACTCCTACCAGGCTTCCAGCCTTGCCTACTACCTTGATTGGCAATTCCTGCGTATAAGCTTCAATCCTTGATGCCGGTCCTTGATCATCCCGAATAGAGGTACCTTACGTGGAAGCGTGGAATTTAAATAGGGGAAAGATAAAAGAGTCGTTTTAAAGTTGTAAACTATTTATTTTTTTATTCAATGGGTTATCTTATTTCTGGTGAATGGCTTTCTTTTTTTTGATCTATTAGATTTCATGTTTTATAGCTAGTTGCTTACATGTTTGTCAGACAAAAATCTAGCGATCCAACGCTGTAATCGCGTCCCAAAAAAAATGCCAAGCAAGGCCGCACCAAAAAACGTTAACGCCACATAGACCGGTAATAGCCCAACAACGAGAACATGCCAATGTTTAACCCAGTGGTTTAGCATGGTGTATACCGCACTGATGGAGAAAGGGAGCATTTCACTTTCGAGTAAAATACCATACATCAAATATACGAGTATAATTAGACAGATAAGACCGCCAATGTTAAAAGTATTTCGTTTTTGCATAGTAATGTGCTTTAAAAAATGAATATTTATAGTCCTTTAAAATTCTCCGCCTTGCATCCTTGATCCAACCCCCTTTGAAAAAGGGGTCGCCGAGAGATGCGAGGCGGGGGGATTTAAACATAGCTCATTTTATTCGATTATTATTAAGACAAGCTTAAGGTCAGTTTTTATCATGATTCATTTTTCATTGATTTTGGTTTGACTTCGATACAAGGAACTTTTGATTGACTCTTAACACCAAAAATCCCAAATTTAAATTTTGCTAAATTAGATGCTGTCGTTTTGCGTGTTTTTACGGAATCAGGGGGCGTTTGCACGAGGTACTCTTGTTTTTGGTTATTTTCATTCGTTTTGTAGTACACTAAGTTTTGCTGCGGGTTACTATCAGTGGGTAAATTTTTGTTTGAATGGTAAAGATCTTCTGCATCCCAAACATAATATTTTCCGTCTTGACTAACTAAAAATTGACATTTATCGTTAGAATAATAATATCCAAATATCACTGCCCAATGGCAATGGGTTGTGTCATCACCTCTACCAGTAGGTCTTGGGAACAAACTGTCGGATTCAAGATCAGCAGCTGCAATCTGTAAATAACCGTCTTTTAGATTCTTACATATCGTATCTATATATGTCTTTTGATTTATCTCACCTATATTGATGGTTTTGCAGTCCGTTATGCCACGTTCTTTAGCTAATGTTTCTAATGATTCAGTATCAAAAATTTCACCAAAAGTAGTGAAACCGTTTTTCTTAGCGTCAAAACGTAATGAAGGATCTTTATTCTCTTTATCTCCCTCTTTACGTGCGCGGAAATATTTTTCTCCTTGGCCTTCTTTAAGCATGCAAGCAAGGCTATATTGTGCATAGGCATCCCCTTGGTCTGCAGCTAAACGATAAAATTTGGCTGCTTCTTTTTCATTTTTCTCAACACCTTGGCCTTCTTCAAGCATGCGAGCAAGGTTATATTGTGCATTGACATCCCCTTGATCAGCAGCTAAACGATAAAGTTTGGTTGCTGTCAATTAAATGGCTTAAATTTCCCATTTCTCGTCCTGCGGCTTGACCGCAGGATCCAGTCGCAGCGATAGCAGTTACAAGCTCCCCTGGATCCCGCGAACAAGTCGCGGGACGACGTTTTAGTGTAGATATGCATCATATGTGATTACCGCATATCAAACAACATACTTGAATATTTAAATATATCCACGGAGCAAAGTGGCGACAGTTCCCTAAAATTCAAAAGTAAATAAAAAACCTAAATTTTTTGGAAGATTGGGGTTGCTATAAGTGTAGTATTAAAAACGCGAATTTCGGTTAAGTGACTCCTCGTCCTGTCATGCCAGCTAGAAACATGCTGGCATGACAAATTGTCTTATCCGGAATTCGCGTTATTAAAAAGATTTTTGTATCTGTTACAGATTTTTTATTCAAGCAATAGGGGCGCAAGCCATCGTTTTATTAATGCGATATCCATTTTTTTTCGTTTTGCATAATCTTCCACTTGATCATTCTGGATTTTTCCCACACCAAAATATTGCGATTTCGGATGCGAAAAATAAAATCCACTAACGGAGGATGCGGGCCACATGGCAAAATTTTCAGTGAGCGTGATGCCCGTTTGTTTAGAAACATCCAATAACTTAAATAATAAGGGTTTTTCTGTATGATCTGGGCATGCGGGATAGCCAGGCGCAGGGCGGATGCCTTGATATTTTTCGCCGATCAATTCTTCATTGTTCAAATGTTCAGTCGGTACATAGCCCCAAAATTCTTTGCGTACGCGCTCGTGCATGTGTTCTGCAAAGGCTTCGGCTAATCGATCTGCGAGGGCTTTTAATAAGATACTATTATATTCATCATGCTGACTTTCAAATTGCTGTACGTATTTATCTAAATTCCCACCCGAAGTCACGGCAAATCCTCCGATGTAATCTCGAACACCGGATGATTTGGGTGCAATAAAATCGGCAAGACATAAGTTGGGCATATTGTTCGTTTTTTTTGTTTGTTGACGAAGCATATGTAATGTCATTAAAACTTTATCACGATTTTCATTCGTATAAATTTCAATATCATCTCCTACGCGATTCGCTGGGAAAAAGCCGATGACAGCATTCGCCCTAAGCCATTTTTCTTCAATGATTTTTTTTAATAATATTTTTGCATCAGAAAATAAATTTTTTGCACTTTCCCCAATAATTTTATCCTGAAAAATATCAGGATATTTTCCCGTTAATTCCCACGTATGAAAAAATGGTGTCCAATCAATGTAACTGGCAAGTGTTTGTAATGAATAATCAGAAAATACTTTAGCACCTAAAAATGCCGGTCTCGGTGGTGTGTAATTTTCCCAATCGATTGCGACCGGGTTAAGGCGTGCGATTTCGAGGGAAATATATTCATTCACATTTTTTTTATTTTTATGTCGCTCGCGAAGTTTTTGATATTCTTCACGCGTATGTTGAATAAAGGTTTCTTGGGTATTTTTGCTTAATAATTGAGAGGCAACACCGACTGCACGGGAAGCATCGACGACATGGATGGTGGCACCCGTGTAATTCGGTTCAATTTTTATCGCAGTATGTGCACGAGAGGTTGTCGCCCCGCCAATCAGTAAAGGAATCGCAAAGTGTAAACGCGACATTTCCTTTGCCACATAAGACATTTCTTCGAGTGATGGTGTGATGAGCCCGCTTAAACCGATAATATCGACTTTTTCTTTCAAAGCGGTTTCTAATATTTTTTCACACGGCACCATGACACCTAAATCTAACACTTCATAATTGTTGCAGCGTAAAACAACACCCACGATATTTTTTCCGATATCGTGTACATCTCCTTTGACTGTTGCTAAAAGGATTTTTCCTTTGGTTGTTTGTTTGCCTGCTTTAGCTGCTTCAATGTAAGGAATCAAATGTGCGACGGCTTGTTTCATCACGCGCGCGCTTTTCACAACTTGTGGTAAAAACATTTTTCCTGCACCAAATAAATCCCCCACAATATTCATGCCATCCATGAGTGGACCTTCGATGATTTCCAAAGGATTTTCATATTGCAAACGTGCCGCTTCGGTATCTTCGATGATATATTGATGGATGCCTTTCACTAACGCGTAAGATAAACGTTCGGAAATACTTTTTTCACGCCAACTTAAATCTTCGGAATCTTTTTTCGTTTGTCCTTTTGCAGAATCTGCAATTTCTAATAAACGATCTGTGGCATCCGGTCGTAAATTGAGTAACACATCTTCGATGCGCGATAATAATTCTTTAGGGATTTCTTCGTAAATGGCAAGACTCCCTGCATTTACAATACCCATGTCCATGCCAGCACGAATCGCATGATATAAAAATGCCGAGTGCAATGCTTCACGGATAGGATTATTCCCGCGGAAAGCAAACGACACATTACTTACGCCGCCACTGATTAATGCATGCGGTAAGGTTTCTTTGATGCGGCGTGTGGCATGAATGAATGCAAGTCCATATTCATTGTGTTCTTCAATGCCTGTTCCTATCGCAAAAATATTGGGATCAAAAATAATATCTTCCGGTGGAAAATGCGCTTCTTCGACAAGCAAACGATAAGAACGCGTGCAAATTTCCACTTTGCGTTCTTCTGTGTCTGCTTGACCTTTTTCATCAAATGCCATAACAACGATAGCAGCACCATACATTCTTGCCAATGCTGCTTTTTCTAAAAAAGCATTTTCTCCATCTTTCATGCTAATCGAATTAATAATCCCTTTGCCTTGAATGCATTTTAATCCAGCTTCAATGACCGACCATTTAGAAGAATCGATCATGATGGGAACCCGTGCAATATCTGGCTCTACGGCAATCAAATTTAAAAATTTCACCATGGCAGCTTCCGCATCGAGCATGCCTTCATCCATGTTGATATCAATGATTTGTGCGCCATTTGCTACTTGTTCATTGGCGACTTCGAGGGCCGTTCCATAATCTTCATTTCGAATCAATTCTGCAAATCGAATCGATCCTGTGACATTGGTTCTTTCACCAATATTCACAAAAAGCGATTGATCATCAATGGTCAAAGGTTCAAGGCCACTTAATCGGCACGCTTTAGGTATATGCGGCTTCGTGCGAGGCGGTAAATTTTTCACGGCATCATGAATGGCTTTGATGTGTGCGGGGGTTGTTCCGCAACAGCCGCCGACAATATTGATAAAATTTTCTTTTGCAAATTCGTGGATAATGCTTGCGGTTTCCTCGGGTGTTTCATCGTATTCACCAAAAGCATTGGGTAAACCGGCATTCGCATGCAAGCTTGTCCAGATATCACTGATTTTTGATAATTCCTCGATATAGGGGCGAAGTGCTTTGGCGCCAAGTGCACAGTTCAAACCAATGCTAAACGGTTCTGCATGGCGAACGGAATGCCAAAAAGCCCCTGTGGTTTGGCCTGATAACGTGCGTCCACTTGCATCCGTAATTGTGCCAGAAATCATGATGGGGAGAGAAAGATGATGTGTTTTGAAATATTGTTTGATCGCAAAAATCGCGGCTTTGCAATTTAATGTATCGAAAATGGTTTCGATCATAAGCATATCGGCTTTGCCATCGATGAGTCCGCGAACCGCATCGGTATAAGCATGTACTAATTGATCGAAGGTGATATTTCTAAATCCCGGATCATTCACATCCGGAGAAAGTGAGGCCGTGCGATTGGTGGGACCCAAAATGCCAATCACAAAACGCGGTTTTTCAGGGGTTTTTCGAGTATATGCATCTGCACATTCTCGTGCGAGGATGGCGCCTTTTAGATTAAATTCATAAGCCAAATCTTCCATGTGGTAATCGGCGAGCGCAACACTTGTTGAATTAAAGTTATTGGTTTCAATGAAATCGCTGCCAGCTTCAAAATAAGCATTGTGAATTTCTTTGATAATATCGGGTTGTGTTAAGGATAATAAGTCATTATTTCCTTTTAAATCATGGGGAAAATCTTTGAATCGTTTCCCTCGATAATCGGCTTCTGTGAGGTTATAGCGCTGAATCATCGTCCCCATCCCGCCGTCTAGGATGAGGATGCGTTTCTTTAGTTGGGCTTGTAAATAGTCTAAAAGGGTCATAAATTTTTGCTAAAGATGATAATTATACTGGTATAATGCGTCGTTGTCGCGATTACTATTCACTCCCTTCTCCCATCGCAAAAGCGCTCTGGGAGAAGGGAGTTTTTGTTAAGGGTTTTTTGTTTTATGAAACGCATTCTCATCACCGGTGGCGCTGGCTTCATCGGCTCGCACACCGCAGACTACATCTTAGCCCAAGGTGCGAATGTCATCGTCTATGATAATCTCTCGACAGGGAAACTTTCTAATCTCAATGTTTTCCATCCCAATTTACGCGTTGTTCAAGGTGATGTATTAGATTATGCATTACTACAAAAAGAAATAAACGCAGCTGATGCCGTTCTCCATTTAGCAGCACTTCCTTCCGTTATCAAATCCATTGAAAACCCTATAGAAACCCTCAAGGTGAATACACTGGGTTTTTTACATGTATTACAAGCCGTACGTGCAAGCCACACGTCTAAACGTCTCGTCTATGCATCGAGTGCTGCCGTCTATGGCGATACAAAAGATTTACCTTGTGATGATGAAAAACCTTTATCGTATACCGCACTTTCCCCTTATGCATTAGAAAAAGCCAATAACGAACGTTATGCAGCATTACATGGACATTTATACGACATAAAAAGTTTAGGCTTGCGTTATTTTAATGTCTACGGCAAACGCCAAGATCCCCATTCTCCTTATTCGGGTGTGATTTCAAAATTTATTGAACGTTACCAAAAAAAAGAATCTTTAATTATTTTTGGCGACGGTGAACAATCCCGTGATTTTATTCATGTTGAAGATGTGGCAAGAGCAAATTTTCTTGCACTCATGAGTGATGTATCAGGCGTCCTCAATATTGCAACCGGTGTACCTGAAACGTTAAATCGCATGATTGGTTATATCGAGGCGATTGGGTTACAAAAAGCGCTCATTGAATATGGTCCGGCACGACTCGGTGATATATTCCAGTCTTATGGAGGCACTGGAGCGGCGCAGAAGCTTATTGATTTTACTTACCAAATCTCGCTTGCATCTGGGTTGAAAAATATAAGTCCATGATTATTCAAAAATGGTTAAAAAACTTAAAGCCTCCCGATAATGAAATACGAAATCGAAATTGAGAAAAGTGCATTAAAAACCTTAAAAAAATTCCAGCAAAAGGTAGAAATAAGGTCATCATTGACCATTTTACGATGTATCCTAATTGCGAGCCCCGCACGCTTTTCGCGGGGCGCGGCAATCCAGATAGCTTTGGATCGACACGGCCAAGCACTTCCGAATAGTTACAAAGTCAGTTCAAAATATAATTCATTGATTATAAATAATTTTTTATAATTTACATAGATTGTGTTTTTTTTAACCTTTTGATATAATAATGATCATACTAATTACATGGTTTTCAATATAATATGCCCTCGAGTCACAAACAAAATAGCAATGCAATATGCATTACTGAAAAGTCGGAGGGTGTGTCACCAATTGTAGTAGGTGAAAAAGATAAAAAATTAGCTTCTAAAAGTTCAATTCCAGCGGATATGGATTTTAATTATGAAGAAAAAATGGGACCGGAGTTTGAGAAAGGGTTTACTCAAATCGTTCAGAAAAATATTCTAAAATATAAACTGCCAACAGATAAGCCGGTATACTATAGCAGCGGAAATTGGAGGGGAATAAATTTTGAATTTCTCACATGTCCTAATGATTTCATATGTTCTGAGGAAAAGAAAGAATCCGATCTCAATCAAGTAAGGATCTTAGTGATTCTCCCTGGCGAACCACTGTATAAAAACGAAAAGAGTGGTAAAAACGCTTGTGTTGTAAGAAAGTTTAAAGATCTACAGACAAAAGAGGAAGGTATTGTAAAAACTATAACTATAGACCCTACTAAAGTTGAAGCACTCGAAGAAAGTAAATATATTAATCCTAAAAATGAACAACATATTAACGTTAAGTTAAATAAATCATATACAAAAGAACTTATCAAAAGCAAGACTCAATCTCATATGTTTTTAAGGCCAGAAAAAGGCGTTAGTCTCGACAAGCTTTTAAAACGAACGAACCTACCGGAAGCAATTCGTCTTACCATTGCTAAAAAAATGCTTGAAACAGTGCGAAATCTTCATAAACGGGGAATACTTCATCGTGATCTTAAACCAGAACATTTTTTCGTTGATATTATTCCTGATCAAAATTCTGAAGGAGGTTATAAGGTAAATGTAAGTATTATCGATTTTGGTTATTCGGTAATGGTGAAACAAGGAGAGCCTTTAGAGTGGAAAGGGGAGTTTTGTGGAACAAATGGTTATATAGCGCCAGAAATAGCAATAAATGAGAAAAACCCTGCTTTTTATAGGAAATGTCAATACAATGAAAAAACTGATATATACGCATTAGGTAAAACATTTTTGCGTTTATTTGTCCCAAGAGAACTAGCGCGCAATAATAGTGTTGATGACATAAAAAATGAAGATATAAAGAAACTCGTAAAAAAAATGTTGAATCCTGAAGTAGAGCAACGATCTATTGTCCAAGATGCAATAGATGCTCTAGAAAAAATTGAAGTTGATAAAATGTCCCAGAAATCATTAACGCATACATTGATACAGTTTGAAACATTTAAGAAAAAGCCACGTCAAAAGGTAAGAAAAGAAAGCAAATGGGACGCATTTCTTGAAACTTGCTGTGGATTTTCAGTATGTAAAAAATTTCTTGAAATTTTCTGTGGCGCTTTAATTGGATTACTGATTGGATTTGTCCTTGCTGTGCCTCTAACCTTTTTGGGTGCTTTTACTTGGACAGGTATAGTTTTCGGGGGTTCAGTATTTGCAGGTGGAGTGACGGGAGGTGTTTTAGGTAATAATTCAAACAAAATAAGGGATTTTTATGATAAAAATAAGTATTGGATTTGGCTTGGTGTGGCAATTACTGTAGTAATTTTGCTTAGTTTTGGCGTTGGTGCATTTATACCAGGTGCAGCTTTGGTTCTTGCAGGCTTAGCTAAAGCATGTTTAGTTATTGGTACTTTTTTGGGTGCAGCTACTCCTTCTATTGCTACGGGGATAGGATATTTTGTTTGTCTTTTTGCATATCCGTTAGCCTGTGGGATAGCAAGACGTATAAAATCTTTAGGAAAATGGGTTTGGAATAAATGTACTAACAAATCTTCTTCTCAAGTTGAGAGCGCGTCGCCTATTGCTGAAGCAAAAATTGTGGTAAGTACAGAGAAAAAAAGCGGGCATCCCTTGATAGCAAAAGGTTCTACGACTCACATTTTCAAGCCTTTAATTGGAAATGATCCCCATTTTGATTCAGATAATAGTCAACAACATAAAAAAGTTAGTGGGGGTTTAACATCATTTACCCCTACTATAGTAGTGCCATTAAGCCAGCAACTAACTCCGACTCCGACAATAACAGTAAATCCTGGAAACCAGGACGGAGCTCCACAAACTCCAAACCTCCAAACTTTAAAAAGCAAACAGGGGTCGAGTCTTGATGTTTGATTAGTAATTGCAATAAGAACCGATAAACAGTCAAATCTACTTCTGCACCTGTTTTTTATGCGCTAGTGGAATCCATTTTTTAAAACTCAAGGGTCAAGTCTTGAAGCAGGTGACTGGATTTGAAGATATCGGACGTAAATGAGAAATTATCCTCAAATCCTATAGTTGGCCTCTCACCTGAAAATCAGTTATCATAAGCCCACCTTGAAATAAGAGGGTTTTTTATGCAAACCACGACACCCGAGCATCCAGCGGGTTGTACAAAAAGGCGCTATGAAGTGACCCGGGCGGATTTGCCCTTGTGCTGCCCTATGCCGGATATGCGGCTTTGGGATGCCCATCCACGGGTTTATTTGCCCATTGAAAAAACAGGAAGAGCGGTTTGCCCCTATTGTGATGCGGAATTTATATTAAAAGATGACGAACCCTAATATTCTCATTGTCGGGCCAGCCTGGGTGGGTGATATGGTCATGGCCCAATGCCTTTTTAAACTGATCAAACAAAATATCCCAGAGGCTACCATTGATGTCTTGGCGCCGGGCTGGAGTTTGCCACTGCTTGCCCGTATGCCTGAAGTTCGTAAGCCAATCGTGATGCCTATCGAGCATGGTGTTTTGAATTTGAAAGCACGATATCAATTAGGTGTTTCATTAAGACAAAATCAATATACCCAAGCTATTCTTTTACCGAATTCTTTTAAATCAGCGCTTATTCCTTGGTTTGCGCGTATTCCGAAACGCACCGGGTGGCGAGGTGAAATGCGTTATGTTGTCTTAAATGATCTACGTTATTTGGATAAAGCGCGCTATCCTCTCATGATTGAACGGTTTATGGCACTGGGTTTAGCCCCGAATGCACCCTTGCCTTCAGCGTATCCTATTCCTGAATTACATATTTCGAAAGAAACTCAAACAAAAGCCCTTGAAAAACACGCATTACATATCGGGGGTACTCTCATTCTTGCCCTTTGTCCGGGAGCTGAGTTCGGGTACGCAAAGCGCTGGCCAGAAGAACATTATGCAGACATTGCAAATGAGAAATTGAATCAAGGCTGGGCAGTTTGGATTTTTGGGTCTCCCAAAGATCGAGAAGGTGCCGAAAAAATTCGTGCATTGACGAAAGGACGCGCTATCAATTTAGCGGGTCTTACCAACTTAGAAGAAGCAGTCGACTTACTCGCTTTAGCGCATGTGGTTGTTAGTAATGATTCGGGTTTAATGCATATTGCCGCGGCTTTAAAAAGACCGTTGATTGCAGTGTACGGTCCAACCAGTGCTGGATTTACGCCACCATTACATAAAAAAGCAAAAACCTTGTCATTATCACTGGATTGTCAACCATGCTTTGAGCGAACCTGTCCTTTGCAGCATCAGCGTTGTATGCGTGATTTATCCCCTGCCATGGTACTTTCGGCGATCACGGAACTTTTATAAAGGAAAATCAAATGTTTATTAATATCGAAGCACTGCAAAAAGCATCTCTCAAAAATGAACCTTTTCCTTATTGCGTGATTCCCGCTTTTATTAAGCCAGAATATCTCAAACCGCTTACGGAAAATTTTCCTGACATTAAACATCGCGGAAGTATTCCTGCCAGTGCTTTATCGCAAGATTCGTTATTTCATTCATTTGTGGAAGAACTACAAGGATCAGATTTACAAGAAGTCATTGCAAAAAAATTCGCAATCGATCTCATAGGGAAACCCACCATGCTCACATTACGCGGGGCGACGTCTGAACGTGATGGCAAGATTCACACCGATAGTAAAAGTAAATTAATTACTGTACTTTTATATATGAATTCTACGTGGGAAACTGACGCGGGTAAATTACGTCTTTTAAAAAACCCACATTCGTTGGAGGATTATGTAGAAGAAATATCACCGCTTGCAGGCACGTGTTTGATTTTCAAGGTAACGCCCAACTGTTGGCACGGGCATACACCCTTTGTAGGGAAACGTTTATCATTACAATTAAATTATCTCGCGAGTCCCGCCGCCTTAAATAAACATTTAAATCATCATCGATTTACTGCGTGGTTAAAGCGATTGTTCCCTCGTGTTTTTGAAGAGAATTATTAGTTATGCGCGTTTTATTTGTTAAACTGACTTCCATGGGTGATTTGTTACATGCATTGCCCGCGATCACGGATGCAAAACGTCATTACAAAGACATTTCATTTGATTGGGTCATTGAAAAAAATTTTTCAGAAGTCGCAAGTTTTCATCCAGCCGTTAAAAAAATTATTCGAACATCGCATCGAGAGTGGCGAAAAAATTTCTTGCAATCCAGGGATCAATTAAAACAATTTTTGAAAAATTTACGTAAAGAATCGTATGATTTTGTGATTGATGGACAAACGAATTTTAAAAGTGCGCTCGTTACCTTTTTATCGCGAGGGGTACGGTGTGGTTTAGATAAATATTCCGCAGCAGAACGGATTGCAAGTTATGCTTATCAAAAAAAGATTTTTGTTGATAAGGACATACATGCAATTACTCGGTTACGATTATTATTTTCGGAGTGTTTGGATTATCCTTTCGTCAATGATAAACCAGACTACGGCATTCTCGATTATTCTTTTTCTAAGCCAAGATTTACTTTGCCGGAGAATTATCTCGTATTTGTGCATAATGCGAGTTGGTCATCCAAAATGTGGCCGGAAGCATATTGGCGTCGATTGATTTCTTTGGCAGAAAGAGATGGGTATCATGTGTTATTGCCTTGGGGCAATTCGCTTGAAAAAGAGCGTGCCATTCGCATTGCATCCAATCAACCGAATGCGAAAGTGCTGTCTTTTTGTAATCTTTCAGAGCAAGCTTATATTTTAATAAATTCAAAAGGGGCGGTTTGCAGTGATACCGGTTTAAGTCATTTAGCGGCATCGCTTAATGTCCCATCAATTACACTCTATGGTTCAACCAGTGTGAAACGGATTGGGACGACGGGGTTAAATCAAATCCATCAAGTGACACCGTTTGGTTGTAAAGAATGTTATTTACATGATTGTCAATATAACAATGAGAAACATCCGGAAGCTCTCTGTATGTTGGCGATAAAGCCAGAGATGGTGTGGGAAAAATTTAAAGAACTGTAAAAGGAAAGTTAAATCCCCTCTCCCGGAGCGCTTTTTGCGAGGGGAGAGGGGGAAGGGGTGAGGGTTTTTAGCTTGGCACGATTTAATAGCAAGAAAAAAACATTTTATGTTAATTTATTTTTTAGAAGCCGTGCAGATTACTAGCACCCTCACCCTGCCCTCTCCCCTCGCAAAAAGCGCTCCGGGAGAGGGGATTTTAATGAGAATATGAGTCTAAGGATCATCTTCTTTGCTAATTCGACTTGTCGCTGTCTCTTCCAGAACCTCACTATTATTAGATCTTTCCGCTAAATTAATCGCAGGACCTCGTGCAGGCGGATGTGCTTCATCAATGCCTGCCATGTTATTAAATATTATTGATCCTTCGTCTAACATTAATTGTTCTTTTGTGGGGTAAGCGGTGATTTGAATACGGCTGTTTTGACGTATGCCTTTGTTATAAAGATCTGTTGCAATAGGGAAATAATTTCCATATCCCACATAATCTAAATGGCGTAATGTAATACTATAATGTTGGAATTGATTAATCCCTTCTTTCCACAAAAATGCCGCAACTTCTTTAGCGCGTCCTTCAGAAATTCTATGTTCATATTTGGTGGTACCAAATCCGCTTGTGTTACCAGAAATGAGAATATTTTGACAACCAAAACGTTTTAAGACATTAGCAGCACTTTGAAGTGCAGGTTCGGCTTCTGGTAAAAGTTCGGTGGAATTATCTTCAAAGAGGTCATCGGTTGGAATCACAATAGTAAGATAATCGCCTTGTGTGAAAACTTGTCCACCTGCTTGATAAATACCGGCTGCAGCAAAGCGCAATGTCGATACATAATAACCCACACTTGCACCGGCCAATGCGGCGGTGGCTAAAGGAAGTGGTTTGGTTGCACCCAATGCAGCAGCCGTTCCAGCACCGGCTGCCGCCCCGACGGCGGTGCTTAAGGCATTGCCGGTCAAATGATTATTTTCGCTTAATGGGTTATAGGTGCATGCGGAAAAGGTCAGCATAGCGATCAAGAGAAAGGATATGAGAATTTTTTTTTGAAACATATTGTTCTTCCTATGAACGTCGTCCTGTGATGCTTTTACACAGGACCTCTTGCGGGGAGATCTCGAGCAAGGGGTCCTGTGTAAGAGCATCACGGGACGACGGGTCCCAGAATTATAACCTTCCACCACATTATTTGCTATGATAACAAAAAAGCATGGAGGCTTTTATGGATCAGCATTTGAAAATTCGTCCCTACACCGCTTGGCAGCTGATTCGTATGTATTGGGAATCAGAGCATCGTTTTTTTGCTTACGGACTACTTGCTGTTGTTCTTTTTTTTACGATTATTTTAGTGGGTTTTGATGTTCTCTTTACCACTTGGTATAACTATTTTTACGATGCGCTGCAAGATTATGATGTTCGCGCAACACTCCAGTTATTAGCCATTTTTTGTTTCATGGCAGCTGTTTACATTGTGCTTTATGTGTATCGTTTTTATATACAAGCCTATTTAGGATTAAAATGGCGACAATGGCTGACGAAAGAATTTCTTGATCGTTGGCTTGCACGAAGAAGTTATTATCATCTCGAAAGTTTTGATATTCAAACGGACAATCCCGATCAACGTATTCAAGAAGATATTCAAAATTTAGTACTCAATTCTTTAAATTTAATCGTAGGGTTAGTGAGTTCAATTGTGACGATTTTTGCATTTGTGCTAGTACTTTGGGAATTATCCGGTATTCTCACGATTCCCTTAGGTCCTTTAGGCACATTACATATTCCCGGTTATTTGGTCTGGGTGGGGATGCTCTATAATATCCTTGGCACCTGGATCACATTCAAATTAGGTCGTCCGTTGATTATGTTGAACTTTGAGCAGCAACGGCGAGAAGCCAATTTCCGTTTTGCAGCGATTGATGTCCGTTCTCATTCGGAACATGTGGCATTGTACCGCGGTGAAGATAATGAAAAAAATATTTTGCAAAAAATTTTTTCGGGTGTATTAGACAATTGGTATGCGATCATTATTAGACAAAAATTATTATTTTGGTTTACGGCAAGTTATAATCAAATTGCAGTACTGGTTCCACTCGCGGTTGTCTTACCAAATTATTTTAATAAAGTTTTTAAATTAGGCGGTTTTGTTCAATCGATTGCCGCTTTTGGTAAAATCCAAGATGCACTTTCTTTTTTAGTGAATTCGTACACGACGATTGCGGAATGGCGCGCGACGATACGCCGATTGTTAACTTTTTTGAATCATATGTATGAATTGGATGTGACAGTGAAACAAAAAAATCATATACAATTCCTCCCAAATCCGCAAAATAAAATTATTACCAAAGATTTGAACATTCAAACACCCAAAGGATTATCATTATTAAAAAATATTGCAGAACAATTTGAACATGGAAAACATTATGTAATAAAGGGGCCTTCAGGGGTAGGTAAAAGTACGTTTGTTCGAACACTTGCAGGTATTTGGCCTTTTGGTCAAGGTGAAATTTCTCTGCCAGACAAAAAAAATATCATGTTTTTACCGCAAACACCGTATATGCCGTTAGGATCATTGAAAGATGCGTTATTATTTCCTGATAAATTAGTCTCCGTAAAAAATTCTGATTTGGAGAAATTGCTAGATTGTTGTGACTTGCCGCATTTAAAAAATCGTTTGTTAGATGTTGAACGTTGGGGAGAATTGTTATCTCCGGGAGAATTGCAGCGTATTTCTGTGTTGAGACTTTTATTACACAAACCCGATTGGGCTTTTATGGATGAAAGTACGTCTTCTCTCGATCTAGCACATGAAAAGCAGGTGTTTCAATTGTTAAAAGAAAAATTACCGACTTGTTCGGTGGTGAGTGTGGGTCATAGACCGAGTTTAGATGAATATCATGATGTAGAAATTGATTTATCGAAGTATGCGAGAACATCCAGCAATTCCCGCTAAGAGGTAGTCATTACGAGTCCGCGAAGCGCTTGGACGAAGCAATCCAGTAAAGGCTCTGCTGGATTGCTTCGTCCAAGCGCTTCGCGGACTCGCAATGACGCATTAAATACTACCTTAGCGGGAACCGCTGGAGAACATCCGTCTCTTTTGCCATTTTAATCCATTTGTATTATGGTATTATCTTAATAACGTTAAAATTGATAGGTGAAGATCAATGATGTTCGGTTTAATTCAATTACCATGGTGGGGTTATCTTGTTGTCCTATTTGTATTAGCACAATTGACTATTATTAGTGTAACCATTTACTTACACCGCTGCCAAGCGCATCGGGCACTGGATTTGCATCCTATTGCGAGTCATTTTTTCCGTTTTTGGCTATGGCTGACCACGGGCATGGAGACCAAAAAATGGACAGCTATTCATCGTAAACACCATGCGAAAGTGGAAACGGAAGAAGATCCACATAGTCCTCAAGTCAAGGGCATCTGGAAAGTGGTGCTAGAAGGTGCAGAGCTGTATCGCAAAGAAGCACGTAATAAAGAGACCATGGAACGCTATGGGCAAGGGACGCCTGAAGATTGGATAGAACGTCATGTCTACGAAAAGCATAGTGCCATGGGTATTACTTTGATGCTTATTATTGATATTGTGCTTTTTGGAACGATGGGATTGACGATTTGGGCACTTCAGATGGTCACTATTCCATTTTTTGCTGCAGGGGTTGTGAATGGTCTTGGCCATTATGTGGGTTACCGCAACTTTGAATGTCCAGATGCCTCCCGTAACCTTATTCCGATTGCCTTATTCTTAGGAGGGGAGGAATTGCACAACAATCATCACACGTACGGCACTTCTGCCAAATTCTCTGTGAAATGGTGGGAGGTGGACCTGGGATGGTTTTTGATTCGCATGATGCAAATGGTCGGTTTGGCAAAACCCAAACGTACCCCCCCAAAGCCGAGTGTACACGAGGGCAAAACTTCTATTGATATTGATACCTTAAAAGCAATCCTTACCCATCGTTTTGTGGTAATGGCGCGTTATAGTGGAGATGTCATTTTGCCGGTATTTCGTGAAGAGCGTCTCCGTGCGAGTGAAGCGGGTAAAGCCGTACTGCGACGTATACGTAAATTATTAGTGCGTGAACAATCCTTGGTGGATGTCAATGCACAGAAACGACTAGCCAATGCCTTGGCGGAATATCGTTCTTTAAATGTGGTGTACCAATTTCGCTTGAAGCTCCAAAATATTTGGGTAAAAAGCACCGCTAGCCAATCGGAGCTTTTGGAGGCCCTGCAAGAATGGTGTCATCAGGCAGAAGCGTCCGGCATCCATGCCTTACGTGAGTTTGTGAACCATCTCAAGGGGTATGTTTCGGCAAGGGTGTAGACCCAACGATTTTTTCGGGGGTATTTTTGAAAAGTAAATAACCCCTGATGATGTGTTGCGGAAGTACTGTGGGTAATGGCGTCACTTCCTCCATCGCATCGGTAACCGATTTGAGGTATGCCTCTTCCTCTTTTTTAAAGAATGCTTCCAAAGGAGAAAATACACTTATTTCCTTCGCGAGGGGATACTCAGGATATTGGGTCAAACATAATCCGCTGGATGACATAAATAATACCTTTTTATGTGTATTGTAACTTTGAATGGGTTTTGATAAATCAAAAGGTGCGTAAAGGGATAATGTTGGCGAATCATCAAGGGTAAGTTTTATATTGACCAGGTAATTTTTATTTGCTCTTCTCACTTTATAATATTCATTTGTTGTTGAATTGTCATTATTATTTTCTAGAAAGTTATATAACTGCGGAAAATCCATGGCATTTATCCACTCCCACGATGACCATTCAGAATAAAAACAACGAATGAGAATCTTATCTTCCAATGCGCATGCAACTTCTATCCCTCTAATATTAGAATCAGGAAATTCCCATTCTCGATAAGATTTTGTAGGAATGTCAATAAGAAATATGTGCGCTCTAAGCGATTGTACTGCAATTATTTTTTCCTCTGAAAGTGGTGTGAGAGAATAATGACAAGGAAAACTATCAGCAGGGAAAACATTTTTCAGATTAGAGCGTATGTTTATTTTTTCTAAGTCAATGATTAAAATATTGTTTTTATAACATAATGCAAGATAGCCATTAGGCAGAATGGTCATATTGCTCATTTGGGCGCTTGGAATATCTTTCAAAACTTCCATTAAGGAAATTTCTTTTCGGTTTGGTTTAGGCTCTGTATTCCAAATGGTTAATTGCTTTTTTCTACAGTCGAATAACGCAATTCCACCATTGGGTGTAGATGCATAAAATAATTCATTACTAAAGTGCCTCGCATGGAACGAATCTAAGCTTTTAAAATCTTTGTGTTGCATGTTTACTCCTCTTTTTACTACCACTACCAAAGTGTTTTTATTTCTTTATAGGCATCAATATGTTTATCTGGTGTGATGATGCTTAAATGATGCAAAATTGCCGTGGCAATGATAATTCTATCTGCAGGATCTCGATGTAATAAGGGCAATTGGGTGGCTTTGACGGCAATTTTAAGATCCATCGAAAGTGGAATAATTCCATGTGATTCACAAACTTCTTCGATCCATTCAGAAGCCGACATCGGTAACGTTAATAAACCTTGTTGTTGTTTAACGCCAATTTCAAATCCACTGATGACAGACATAAAAAGTGCATCGCTATGTTTATTTATTAATTTTTTGGCTTGATGACTGAGAGAGGTTTGTTGTCCTGCTAGCCATAAAATAGTACAGGTATCCAGTAATAACATTAATTATCCCCTTCCGGCCATTCATCTTTTGATAAAGGACTTGCGGGGTCGTAGTTAATTTTAATTTTGGAGAGTCGAGGATGTTGTTTTAGCGGGTTTTTAGGCGCATGGTGTATCGGTACGATATCTGCAATAGGTTTACCATGTCGGCAAACTCGAACCGTTTCATAATTATTTTCAATTAAGGCTAGCAATTCTGATAGCCGGGTTTTTGCTTCATGTGTATTGACGATGATCATTTTCATCTTCCTGAAAATTTGAACTAAACTAAACTTAGTTTAAGTATAGCGTAAGTAGATGAATTTTTCAATCAACATGAAAAAGCTAAATCCCTTCCCTCTGCTCCGTTTAGCAGCATAATGGGGAAAACTCCGCGTGGGGGAAGGGGTACGGAAGTTTAATCTTAAATCTTCCCTTCCTCGAAGATCACATGCATACCTGTCTTACCTGTCGCGGTATTGAATGCCAGGCGGTCAAAATATTTTTTGCGTAATTTTTCAGTCGTCTTACGTTTATTTTTCGTCGTTGTACGAAAAGTGCCCGTTTTTCTGCCTTCTTTGGTGAGGCCTGTCGAAACCATTTTGATTTTATCGCGCATAATTAAGCCTTATCTTCTTTTTCGCGTTCTTTGATATCTTTAAGTACCTGCTCAATGCCGTATTTATCAATAATACGCATCCCTTTGGTGCTCACGCGTAGTTTAATATAGCGCTTTTCACTTTCTAGCCAAAAGCGATGTTCTTGAAGATTAGGGTTAAAACGTCGTTTTGTTTTATTATTGGCATGGGAAACATTATTGCCCACCATAGGGCGTTTTCCCGTGACTTGACAGACTCTTGACATAGCTTTCTCCGAAAATCATATTTGCGCAAATATTGCCCAAGCGCATTTGCATGGGCAGGCCGCGATTTATAGCAGGAATTATCCTATAAATCAAGAGCTCATTTTTTGGTATGATAGGACATTTTCTGTGAGAGATTATCATGCAGTCATTAATCCATAAACAAATTATTGTGGGAATCACGGGCGGAATTGCGGCTTATAAAAGTGCCGATTTGGTGAGACGTTTGCGAGAGGTAGGTTGCCAAGTCCGGGTGGTGATGACTGCGAGTGCGAAGGAATTTATTACACCGCTGACAATGCAAGCGGTATCTGGAAATCCAGTGCATGATGATTTATTCGATCGAAATGCGGAAGCTGCCATGGGCCATATAGAGTTGGCTCGCTGGGCGGATCTTATTATTGTCGCACCTGCCAGTGCGGATTTTATGGCACGATTGATGCATGGAGAAGCGAATGATCTTTTAACGACGCTTTGTTTAGCAACGTATGCGCCTTTAGCATTGGCGCCCGCCATGAATCAAGGCATGTGGAAACATGTGGCGACGCAAGAAAACTTACAAGCATTGCAAGCACGTGGCGTACATATTTTTGGACCCACTAACGGCAGTCAAGCCTGTGGTGATGTGGGTCCGGGGCGCATGATGGAGCCGTTGGAATTAGTCGGAAAAATCGCAGGCTTATTTCAAACGGGTCATTTGGCGGGAAAAAAAGTTGTGATCACGGCCGGTCCCACGCATGAAGCGATTGATCCTGTGCGATATATCACGAATGGGAGCTCCGGAAAAATGGGATATGCCATGGCAGAAGCAGCCCGAGATGCCGGTGCAAAAGTTGTATTAATCAGCGGCCCGGTTGCTTTATCAAAACCCATCGCTATCGATGTGATTGATGTCGTCACTTGCCAAGAGATGTATGACGCTGTCATGTCGAATATCAAAGATGCGGATATTTTCATTGGTGTGGCTGCTGTTTCTGATTATCGATCGAAAACGATTGCCACCCAAAAAATCGCAAAAAATGCGGAAACGCTAGATTTCAGTTTTGTGCGTAATCCTGATATTATTTCCGCTGTTTCAGCGCTTCCCAAAAAACCCTATATAGTGGGTTTTGCCGCAGAAACGGATCATGTCTTAGAAAAAGCACGTCTGAAACGGAAAGCCAAAAATATGGATATGATTATCACAAATCTTGTGGGTCCTGGTTTGAGTATGGGTGTGGATGAAAATAAAGTCACTGTGATTTGGGAGAATGACGAGCGAGAACTTGCGTTAATGTCGAAAAAGAAATTAGCAAGAATCCTCATTGAATGGTGTAGATATACTTGATGTGGCCATATTTTGAGTTTTTTAGCGCGCAGAGGCAGTCCAGATTGAGGCGTTTAAAACACGCGCATAGTTATTCATATGCAAGTGTTTTTAACGCCTCAAGATGGGCTGCATATGCGATGCTAAAAACCTCAAAATATGGCCGCATCAAGTATAAGCTCTGTGATGGTATAAATTTCATGATAACGGATTCCGTCAACGTTTCACTCAATTCGTTTGGTGTTGGCGGATCTTTTGGCTATGGGGAATGTCTTTTGTGGCAAGGCGCATAAAATGATTAACCCATGAGGCTTACTAAAAAATCTCTAAAAAACAAATAAATGCTATTCTTAGAGGAATTTTTTCCACTAAAAAAATCTCTATATATAGACAAATGCATGTTTTTAGAGATATTATACCTTGGCATTGCAAGAGCAGCTATTTTTTTCTGTACATCGTGAATAACATCCTTTTTTATTCCTATTTTAATCCATGTCAACGGCGTGAAAGAGGAAGTAGTCGATGATGGATTTTTTGCGGCTATCATTGATTTTGGACAGTTTTTGGCTTGATAGTTAACTCAGGTTTAAGCGTAGGGTTCGCTGGCAGGTTTGATTGAATCTCACAATACTTTCTATCGCGAACTCACGGGATTTTAGGGAAACGTTAATCTTGCCGCATTGTGTCATGCTAGGGGATTAGGCGATTTTTGCATCGTAATCCACCAAAATGGTGGATTACGATGCAAAAAGCGCATCTAATCCACCCTATATCCACTTAGCTTGATTTTATGTTGATCAAATGCACCTTAAACACCAACGTCTCATTCGGGCCAATGGCTCCCCCTGCGCCTCTTTCGCCATAAGCCAATTGCGGTGGAATATAGAGCATCCAAGTCGATCCTTCAGGCATCAGTTGTAAGGCTTCTTGCCAACCGAGGATGACGCCATCAACAGGGAAAGTCGCCGGTTGACCACGTTTGTAAGAGCTATCGAATTCCGTTCCATT